>Ga0335072_10004433_pt1 | contig 20852 bp, 18 predicted proteins | sample Lox_Sample_21_FD_206725 | JGI IMG/M metagenome (GOLD analysis project Ga0335072, IMG submission 206725) | Soil microbial communities from Loxahatchee National Wildlife Refuge, Florida, United States - Lox_Sample_2.1 | ecosystem: Environmental > Terrestrial > Soil > Wetlands | place: USA...
TTCATCGAGCAGTGTTCGGTCAGCCGGGTGTCTTCGGCGTGCTGCACAACCGGAAGATTCAGCTGTGCGCCCACATGCAAAGCCGCCCGCATGACTTCATCTTCGAGAATGGGCTTGCCATCGTCGGTGACGGCGACAGCTCCGGCGCGCTGCAGGGCGGCAAAGTCGGTCAGGGCCGCGCCGTGTGAGCCGTGGGTCGCTGCGGCAATGGGAAACACATGGACCACAGCTCCGCGTTCGGGATGGCGCAGCCAGGCCACCCACTCGGCATTGTCGACCACCGGCGTGGTGTTGGGCATGGTGCAAACGGAAGTGAAACCTCCCGCAGCTGCCGCAGCTGTACCGGTGGCAATGGTTTCTTTGTAGCTCTGCCCAGGCTCGCGCAGATGGACGTGAAGATCGATGAAGCCGGGAGAGACGATGAGACCACGAGCGTCGATTTTTTCCTCGGCGCTGCCGCGAGTTTTGTTGGGCAGGGCGACCTCGGCCACGCGGCCCTCGCGCAAAAGAATATCCATGGGGGCGTTGATCCTGGCGGCAGGATCGATGAGATGGCCGCCTTTGATAAGAAGGCTTGCAGGTTCGCGTTGTTTAGACGTTGGCATCTAGCAGTTAGCACCCAGCATTCAGCCGCTTGAATCGAAAGATAAAGCCCTTGTCATCCTGAGGTAGTCTTTGCGCAAAGGATCCATATACCTCGCCCGGTGACAAGCTGCATAGATTCTTCGCTTCGCTCAGGATGACAAAGAATTAAGTCCGTGCTGTTAATATCCAGCTCACCTCGCCTTTCCCAGCGCCCGCACCAGAATTGCCATGCGCGTGGGAACGCCGTTGTGAACCTCTTCCACGATGGCGGATTGCGGTCCGTCGGCGACTTCTGCGGTCAATTCCAGACCGCGAATGATCGGCCCGGGATGCATGACGATAGCGTCGCGTTTGGCCAGCTTTAGCCGCGCAGCCGTCATCTGGTACCGGGCGATATAGTCCTGCAGGCGAATCTTCTGGCCAGCCAGGCGCTCTTTCTGCACGCGCAACAGCATAATAACGTCGCTTCCGCGTAGAGCGTCTTCCATGTGGCGGGTAACACGGAGGCCGGGCGCCAGCGAGGCCGCTACCTCGGGCACAAAATCCTGCGGGCCGCAGAGCGTAATCTTCACTCCGAATTTCGTCAGCAGATGGCAGGCGCTTCGCGCCACGCGGCTGTGGACGATGTCGCCAATGATGGCCGCCTGCAGTCCCTTGAACGATTTCTTGTGCCGCAAAATCGTGAAGGCATCGAGTAGCGCCTGGGATGGATGCTCGTGCATGCCATCGCCGGCGTTGATGATGGGGATATCGAGATGCCGCGCCATCAAATGTGGAGCACCGGCGGCGGGATGGCGAATCACGATGGCGTCGGCACCGACGGCACGCAACGTATAGCCGGTGTCGAGCAGGGATTCGCCCTTTTCGATGCTCGATCCTGAAGATTGAACCAGAGTGGTGATCGCGCCCAGCGACTTGGCGGCAAATTCAAAGGACGAACGGGTGCGAGTGGAGGCTTCGTAAAACAGAAGCACGATCCGCTTGCCCCGAAGAAGAGGGCGAGATTTCAGGGGATTCATGCGGCGGGCCAAATGGAGCAGGCCGAGAATCTCTTTGGGCTCCATGTGCTCGATACCGAGCAGCGACCCGCGCGCAGGCTTGTTCATCGGAGAAAAAATGTAAACCCAGCATGATACGCGGGGCACGGGGTGGCCGCAAGCGGGCTGAATTCAAGCGCTAGCCGTTCGCGAACCGGCAGCAAGCAGAGGTCCCTTAATGGGAGTTTCGACGGCCGAAAAAGGCCCCGGTAAGGGCGCCGCCAAGGGAGCTGAGAACGACAAAGAGGACGAAGCCAAAAAACAGGGCAAACAGCATCATAATGGCCAGGCCGGTCGGGGATCGGATGAAGTCCAGGGCAGCCTGGTATTCCGACGCCGGATAGCGGGAGGCGTTCTCCTGGATGCTCTTCACCATGAAATCTCTCACTTCCGCCCCTTTGTGGAACATGGTCACAACCACGGCGGATAAAACCGCGGAGATGGCGAAGCCAAGAAGACCGCTCAGCGCGCCGAGGCGGGCGCCGGCTCCTGCACGCATAGGGGCGAAGGGGTTGCGATAACGATAAAAAACCACGGCCAGCACTCCACACGCGGCCATGGTGACGAATGGATTCAGCCCAAGCAGCGTCAGCATGACGGCAATAGCTGCGGCCAATGCGCACGGTCGCACTGCATGGGGAGTCGAGATTAAGGCGACACCGGGAGACCCGGGGCCGCTAGTGCGTTCCGGAGGGAGATAGGCATCGTCATGGAGAGGCGTGGGTTGGACGGGAGCGGCAATTGCGACGCGAATCTGGGGCGCCCCGCAGAGCGGACAGAAAGCCGTGCCCTCCTCGATCATCTGCCCGCATTTGTAACAGGAATGTTCCATGGAAAGCCCGCACTGGCGTGGACTTCACAGTAACGCAGCAGGCAGAAGGACGCAAACGGCGAGACGAGAAGCAAGCCGGGGCCCGGACAACTCTCAGACGGGCTGAGGTGGCCCACCCGCGTAGATCTCCATCCCGAGGCTAGATGTCCGCGTGCCGGCCGTGCGTGCGCACATACACCAGAGAGAAATTTGATCCTTTGCCTTCAGGTTCGACCTCCACGATGTGTTGATCGTCTTTCTTGCCGACTTTGAGTTCGATCTTGGAACCGCTGGATTGCTGGCAGACCAGTTGGTCGGATTTGTCGGAATCGCTGTCATGGATATCAGTGTCCACATCGAAGTCGTTGGTGCGGCACTCGAGAACCTTGCCGTATTTCTTGAGCTGATCTTTATAGAAGGAAACGATCTTGGCAGGAGCCGCGTCGGACTGATATTCCAGGGCTACAACCTTGATGCCGAAGCCAAAACCCGAGATATTGACATTGGCACTCTTGCTGTCGTCGTCATGCTCTTTGGGCTTGAGCTGGGCACCGGGATAGAGTGCAAGGCCCACGTCGGAAGCGTCGGCCTGCTCGGAAACGTGAATGCCGCCGGCCGGAGTTTTGATATCGACCTGCTTATCTTCCCCGTTGGCCTCTTTCTTGACGTCGACGCTGCAGCTGGAAAGCGTGAGCAATGCAGCCAAGGTTGCGATGCATATCAAGACGCACGATTTATTGCTGCGCATGTTGGGACCCTCCTTTTACATTCTGCGCCGGACTCTCGATACCGGCGCCACGTGCGGCGATGCCAGGAATCGTAACGGGCAGATGCCCATGAATCGGAATTTCCCCAAACAAGGCGCGAACCGCGGCAATTTCTGAGACCGGAGCGTTGGAAAACGTGCACATATAATTTTCGATCCCGGGGAAGTCCGCGGCAAGATACGGATTCCCCATGGCCACCACCTCGGTCTTAGTCGCGGCGCGATCGAGCAGTTGCCGGAACAGCGCGCCGGTGGCATCGGCCATCGCGGTCGAACTCCCGACCTTGCCGGGGGTGGGAGTGACGTAGACCGCAGCAATCACCTTTTGCGCCTCGTCCACGGCTTTCAAGACTTCCTCGCTCATGCCGGCCGCGATGCGCGGGTCAACGTAAAGAACGTTGGCATCCGGAATACGAGCGCGCAATTCACGAGCGAAGGCTCGACCGGCCTCGGTACGCACATCGTCGGAAAAGACCACAGCGACTGTCTGGTTATGTATCTCCTCAACATTTGTATACGGAAGGCCAGCCTTTTGGGTTCCCTTCGATTCGAGGGGTAAAACCCGGCCGTTGGCGCGCACCAGGGTGATGGCATCGTCGGCAACTTGTTGCCCGAAGGCAAGGTTCTCAGGTTTGCCGACCACCGTGGCAAGCGCCTGGACATCCACAAGCCGGGCCTTTTGCAAATTGAGGGCGGCCTTTGCCTTCAGAATCTTAAGGACGGAGCGATCCAGCCGCTGCTGGGAGATCTCGCCGGAGTGCACGGCCTGGAGCATGGCGTTATAAGAAGCGCCCAGGTCGGCAGGGATCAGCAGCAGATCGTTGCCGGCTTTGAAGGCTTCCACCGCAGCGCGGCCGATGTCATTGGAAAACAGTTTGGTCAGCCCAGCCATGTCAAGGGCATCGGTGATGACGATTCCCTGGAAGCCGAGTTGCTTCTGGAGCAGATCGGTGACGATTGCCGGAGAGATGGTTGCGACATGGTTCGGGTCGGGATCGAGGGCAGGCACTTTGAGATGCGCCACCATGATCGAATCCACTCCGGCTGCAATGGCGCGGCGGAAGGGCGGCAATTCGATAGAGTCGAGATGGGCGCGGTCTCCATTCACCACGGCGACGCCGAGGTGAGAGTCAGTCGCGGTATCACCGTGGCCGGGAAAATGCTTGGCGGTGGTCATCATGCCGGCTTTGTGTGCTCCCTTGATGTAGGCAGCGACAAGATCGCCGACCTGTATGGGGTCTTCCCCGAATGAGCGCGTGTTGATGATGGGGTTGGCGGGATTGGAATTGACATCGGCGTCAGGAAAGAAGTTCCATTGCACGCCGACCGCGCGCGCTTCCTCGCCCGTGATGCGTCCGAAGGTTTCGGCGTCCTGCAAGTTGCCGACTGCGCCAAAGGCCATGGCATGGGGAAAGTCTGTCGTACCCATCAGCCGGGTAGCAACGCCGCGCTCGAAATCGGCGGCGAACAGCAGAGGCAGCTTCGATTCACTCTGCAGACGGTTCAGCAATTCCGCCGCTTCGTAAGGTTCGGTGCGCAGAAGGAAGGGCCCATCGGCGTGTACCGACATGGCAAAAGAACCCACGTGATATTTCTGCATGTCCTGGAGCCACTGCAGATATTCGGGGTTGTCGACGTTGAGGAAGCTGGCGCGGCACCAGATCATGAAAAGCTGGCCGACTTTTTCCTCCAGCGAGAGCTTGCGGAGCGTTTTTTCCGCCCATTTTTCACCTGCATGAGTGACGTGGATCGGGCCGGGTTGCTGGTATTTGTCCTTAGCAAGCAAGGGAAGACCCATGATCAGAATGAGCAACACGACAATCGGCTTTCGAGGCATAGAAGAAACCATATCAGAGTCTTCCACGGAGTCCGTCGCAGAGATCTTGCTGGCTGCTTCCAATGCGAGCGGCAAACGCTAAGACTGGAGAGCCGCCGCGACGCACTCTCCAGCCGCCGCCTGAATCTGCGGATCATCTCCGAAACCGTGGAGCCAGTTTACAGCCGGCTCACGCCGGAACCAGGTCATCTGGCGCTTGGCGTAGTTGCGATGGGCCTGCTGTGCCGCCTGCAGAGCCTGCTCACGGGTGATCTCCCCTTGCAGTAATTGCACGGCCTGTTTGTAGCCCAGCGAAGTCAGTGGGCGCGCCGCGGCGCCGTAGCGCTCACGCAGACGGCGAGTTTCGTCGAGAAGGCCGATTTCAAACATTTGCTGCGCGCGGCGATTGATGCTCCTATACAGCGCCTCGCGATCCGGATCGAGCCCGATGCGAACCATGCGAAAACCACGCAGCGGATCGCGCCCCTGCTGCCAAAGCCTGGTCATCTTCTGGCGCGAGGCCAGGCAGACTTCAATGGCGCGAATGAGCTTGGGCGCGTCGTTGGGATGGATTTTTTCTGCTGCCGCGCGATCGAGGCGCCACAAAATCCGGTGCAGATAATTTCCAGGTTGCCGATCGGCACGTTCGCGCAGCCGTTCGCGCAGCTCCTCCGAGCGCTGCGGGCCGTGAAAGAGCCCTTCGAGCAGCGCTCGCAGATAAAGTCCGGTGCCGCCTACGACCACAGGCAGATGCCGGCGCCGGCTGATTTCTTCGATGATCTCGCGGGCGCGGCGGGCGTATTCGCCGGCGGTGACGTAGTCTGCCGGTTCCACAACATCGAACAGGTGATGCGGCGCGCGGGCGCGTTCGTCCGAGGTAGGTTTGGCCGTGCCGATCTCAAACTCGCGGTACATCGCCACCGAGTCGCAATTGACGATTTCTCCGCTAAACCGCTCGGCCAAATAGAGCGACAGAGCTGTTTTCCCACTGGCAGTGGGACCAAGAACAACCACTAACAGCGGCAGCGGTATCGGCTGCGCCGGAGGCACGGTTAGCGGAGGCTCCAGTGAATGGCGTGCCAGTAACGGACGATGGTTAAGGCGAGCAGCAGAAAAGCAATCACGAGCAGGCCCGTGGTTTCCGCGGCGTAGGCCGCGTGCCGATGGTGTTTACCCGAAGAATCGGGAGGGCGCTGAGTTGCGGGCACTGTCCGTATTGTAACGCCGACCGGCGGACAGGGCGATTTCCCGCAAAGTCGAGCCGTGGCGTGGAATGCTAAACTACGCCCGGCGCTCCATGTCCGCCCCGCAGCCCAACCACGCCGGCAAGGTCAGGCGCTTCGGTGTTTTTGAGCTCGATCTCGTGGCCAGCGAACTGCGCAAGAGCGGAGTGAAGCTGCGCCTGCAAGAGCAACCTCTCCGGGTGCTCGCAGTGCTTCTGGAAAGCGCCGGCCGCGTGGTCACGCGCGACCAATTGCGAGAGGAGCTTTGGCCGGCCGACACCTTTGTCGATTTCGATCATAGCCTGAATACCGCAGTGAACAAGCTGCGGGAGGCGCTGGGCGATTCGGCGAACACTCCGCGGTATATCGAGACCCTGGCGCGACGGGGATACCGGTTTATCGCTCCCGTAGAGAGCGAACCACCCGCGAACTCTCACACCGCAGCGGCGTCATCGGCGGCGGGCGACGAAAATGCCCAGGCTGCCTTCCATTCCGAACTGGAAGTCCCAGTTCCGCGCCGCAGCCTCACTCGCGGGCTGTTCGCCCTGATCCAGGGCATGTACCTGATCTTCTATGTCTCCGCGCTTTTTCGTTTGCGGGCGGTGCAGGCTGTTGCAGATTCGTCGTTGCCGCTCTGGGGAGCTATAGCCCTCACCGGGGCAGTGCTGGTCACCGCCGGAATTGGCATTCCTCTGCGTTGCTACCTGATTTCTGCAGTGGGATTTGATTATCGGCGCCTGGGGGAGAAGTTCCGAAGAATCTTTCCTTTCGTTCTGGCACTCGATCAATTGTGGGCAGTCGCGCCCTTTCTTTTGGCGGAGAAGATCGGGCTAGGGCCGGCGTTTGCCGCGACCGCGGCGCTGCTTTATGTGCCCTTCTCGGAGCGGACCTTAATTCGGCTCGCCTACCGCGAGCCGGGAAGCTCGGGGAAGGCCGAAAGATCTGGGAACCGGCTGCACAAATGACGCGTATATAGCCCAGGGCGGGACTGTATCGCTGTGCCCGCGGGGGGAGGATCGCATGAAGCGCATTGTCCTTGGAATTCTTGTCTTGTGCTTTACCGCTGGCCTGCAGGCTAGGGCCGACGAGTGGTCGAAAACGTTCTCCATCACCGGCAAGCCCGACCTGCGAGTGGACACTTCCGACGCCACCATCCATGTCTACACCTGGGACCAGAAGGCGATCGACGCCAAGGTTACAACCGAGCGCTACAAGATAGGCGCGGGCGGGATCCAGGTCGAGGATCATCAGAACGGCGATTCGGTGGAAATTGACGTTCGCTTTCCTCATCCCTATTTTGTCTTCAACTACGGTCAGCGTCGGGTAGATATCGAAATCCACATGCCACGCGAGGGCCGCGTGAACTTACATACCGGTGACGGCAAGATCGATCTCAGCAGCTTCAAAGGCGAGATGGAATTACAGAGCGGCGACGGCTCGCAGGAAATCGACGGCGTCGACGGCCGGCTGCACGCAACCACCGGCGACGGACATATTCGCGCCAACGGACGATTTGACGAACTCGATCTGAAAACGGGCGATGGCCGCGTGGAAGTGCGGGCCGCGGCCGGATCGACTGTTGGCACCAGCTGGAGCCTGGAGGCCGGCGACGGCAGCGTGACTCTGGAAGTTCCCGAGAACCTTGCCGCAGATGTTGATCTGCACACGGGTGACGGACACATCGACCTCGAAATGCCGGTTACAACAGAAGGCAAGATTCGGGAGAATGAAATCCACGGCAAACTGAATGGCGGAGGAAACCTGCTTCGAATTCACACCGGGGATGGATCGATCCGGCTGCAACGGGGATGAGGATGCTGACTGGAGCGCGATTCTGACGCAGGCAGCCTACTGCAGGTCCTCAATGCTGGGGTTGTAATAGAAACGGAAGCGGAGTGCGAGATATTGTCCGCCGAAGTCGCTGGGCAACGGCGGGAATGGATTGGATGCGGTAATCCCGCCCCAGGCAGCGCGATCGAGAGCTACGTCACCTGACGACGCCACAAGTCTCATCCCCGCCACATGGCCGTCCTTCGTGATGGCAAACTCGATAGCCAGTTTGCCCTTCTTCATCTCCGCCGACTCAGGAATCAGGTCGTACCAGTTTTGTTTGACATCGTGCAGAATGCGCGCGAGGTAAGGGCCAAAATCCACCCCCTGCGTGTCGCTTAGAATTTCCAGGTTTCCGAGCTGGCGGCCGTGCGCCCCCGTGCCCAGACCGAAGTCGCCGTTGTCGCCCCCGCCACCTGCGCTTTTGGCCGCGGCGGCGGCTCGAGCAGCCTGGCGAATCGCGTCGCCCGCAGACATCTGACCGGCATACTTGGTAAATGGATCGACGTTCGGCTTGGCCGGCATCTGCAACTGCGCGATCTGGTTCTGACTGTTAGGGGCGGGCCGTTCGGCCGGCGGAGAATTTTGTGCGACTTCAGGAGGCGATGGCTGGGCCGGTGCCGCCACTTTGGGACCGTTCATTCCCGGCGCTCCAGGCAGCGGCGTAGCCAGAATTTTGCGCAATTCTTTGGGATCAAGCTCAGGATGGCGCGTGGTGGCAATGCGATCTTTATCCGAAATAATGTTCGTGTTCGGCCGGTGCTGCAGTTTCTGCAAATCCGGCGGCAGCTCGAGGAAGGTGACGTTTTTGTCTTTGCTGAGATCCGACTGTCCGATCACGATCACAGAATGCATCCAGGGAAAATGCTTCTCCAGCCAGCCGAAATTCACGACCAAGATGATGAGCAGAAGGTGAGTGATGATCGAAATCCAGGCTGCCTCGCGCCGGCGGGAACGGGCCAGATCATCCTGCAACTGGATGAGCAGATGAGGCACGCTGGCTTCATCGAAAGTTTTGTAGGCGGTTTCCCATCCCTGGGCGTCGTAGAGACCCATCTGTTCCGGCGGTTTCGGCGGAGGCGCTACCGGATCCTGGAATGGAATTTGGGTGATGGGCATGTGCTGGGTCTGACTCGTTTACACCTGGCCGTTAGACACGAGTTCGCCTTGCCACGTTGCATCGGGCCTTCCAAGGGATGCGGGCGGGCAAACCATCACCAGGTTAATCTTTATTCTCGCACCTTTCGGGCAATTCTGCTTAGGCAAACGGGTTGAGACTTAGGTGTGTAAACATTTGTAAAAGCTCTGTGTCGGCTTAAAAAAAAATCGGGCGGCGGCCGGGGAGAGGCGTCATCCGCGACCCTGAGCAATGGCGGCGAGGTCTACTTGCAATCCATGCTCTCGAATCGAGTCAACGATATTGAGCGCAAGCGCGAGAGCCCGGCGTCCATCCTCGAGGGGAACAGCCGGCGCCGATCGCTCCCTTACAGCGCGCAGAAAGGATTTCAATTCTGCATGCAACGGCTCTTCGGAAGTCACTGGTGGCTTGGCGACTTTGATCTCGGGGTTCACGGAGGGAGCGCCGGTTGCTTCCTGACCGACGGTAAAGACCAACACCTCCTGACGCCCATAGTCCACCGATACATATTGCCGAGGCTGAAAAAAACGCAGCTTGCGCACGCGCTCGGTCGAGACGCGGCTGGCCGTGAAGTTGGCGATACAGCCGGATTCGAGCTCCAGCCGCACATTGGCAATGTCGACTTTTCCGGAAAGGATTGGCAAGCCTACGGCGCGCACTTCCTTCACCGGGGACTTCGCAAAGGAAAGCACGATGTCCAGATCGTGAATCATGAGGTCAAGCACAACATCCACATCGAGCGAGCGCGGGGTGAAAACGCTGAGCCGATGCACCTCGAAGAACATTGGCTGAGTCAGAAGTGGAAATGTGGCCTGAATGGCGGGATTGAAGCGTTCGAGGTGTCCGACCTGCGCGATGCGCTTGTTGGCCCGGGCGAGTTCAACAAGCTCGTTGGCCTCATCGAGTGAGGTGGCCAGGGGCTTCTCGATGAGCACATCGAGGCTCGCCTCCATGAGAGCGCGGGCCACCTCAAGATGATGGACGGTGGGAGTGGCAACGGACGCGGCGCGAATCTCGCTGTGGGTGGTGACCATTTGCTCGACGGACCCGAAGGCGCGGCATCCAAACTCGCGGGCAACGGCATCGGCGCGATCAAGATTGAGATCAACCACGCCCGCCAGGCGTACCGGCTCGCCTTGCTGTTCCAGTTCTTTGTATACGCGGGCGTGGTTGCGTCCGAAAACGCCCACACCAACGACCGCGACGGGAATCGGATCTCGAGCTGGCAGGAGGAATTCTCTCCGGCGAATTGCCGCGAAAAGATTGTAAATGCAAAGCCTGGAAACGGATCCTCAAAAGTATTTCAGTACGTTCACTTTCTGGGGCCGCTCTGAGCCTTCTTCAGGATGGCAATCTGGCCGGCGTGATAAAGCTCATGCTGGACCACGCCGTGCAGCATGTGGCTGAAGTCGTATCGTTTGCCGGGAACGCGATCGCGGAGACGCGAATCGGACAGGCCGGCAACAGTCCTCACCAGGGCATCATGGGTGAACGTTGCGTCGGCCACCGCCTTGCGCCAGGCGGCTGGCGCGGGTTCAGGAGGGAGAGGAAAATTGGCACGTCCGGTTGGCTGAAATTTCTCCCCGTTCAACCGTCGGAGAGCGGCGGCATCCCAGACTTCGATATGCAGCACCAACTCCCAGACGCTGTGGACCTTGGGCAAAGGTTTGGCCGCGGCGGCAACCGGATCGATGCCTTCCAGCAACTCGAGCAAGGCTGGGCCATGCCAGGCGCTTCCATAAAAAGCGCGGCGAAGCTGATCGGCGATAAGGGAGGATTCGGACATAATGGCTCCTAATTCTCGGCTTCCGCCGTGATCGCAATTTCGTATTTGTCGGCGACTTCAATCACTTTTGCTCCATCCAGAAGCAGGCACTTTTCGGCGTCAACGGCGAGACACGTCGCTCCCGCGGCCTGCATCACTTCAATGGTTTTTATGCCGATCACGGGAACGTCGAAGCGCATGTCCTGATGGGGCTTGGCGATCTTTACAACAGTCAGAGCGCGGCTCAGAGTGGAAGCATCGCCGTGCAGCGAGCGCATGATCTGCCCGGCGCGCTCGATAGTGGCGTCGGTACCTTCCATGGCTTCGACTGCCACGCAGGCCGCTTCGGCGATTACGACGGTCTGACCTATATCGTATTGTGCCAGATGGCGAGCCACAACCCGGCCGTAGTCAATATTCTTGCGCTCTTGTTCTTCCGGCGAGCGCCGCGTGAGTATGCCGGACTTGGCGAGCAGTGGTTCCAGAAGATGGGTTGAATTCTCCAGCATGATGCCTTCATCCGCGAGAACTTTGGCGACCGCGCCGAGCAGCGCATCGGTATTGCGCGTGTTCAGAGAGAGCAAGAGCTTGGCCAGTCTCCAATCCGGGCGGATCGCAGAAAAAATCTGCTTGTGCTTGACTTGCCCGGCCATCACGGCGCGGCGCACGCCCTCGCGCTGGAAGGTCTCGATCAACTTCGAGAGCTCGCCCAGGGACAGCCAGTGGACCACAGCGGCCCCGCGCGACTCGATTTCCGCGGAGGCTTCTTCCTTGATCGCAGCAACCACAACTTCGTATCCTTGCGCGCGCGCCGCGTCCAGCACGAGAAAAGGGAATTTGCCATTGCCGGCGATCAGGCCGATGCGTTGCATAGAGGAGGTGGTTATTGGGTGGGGGGATAAGCTCTCAGCCCAGTTATTTGATCACCCCCCGCTCCGAACTCTCGATGAATCGTATCAGCATCTCCACATCGTCGCCGTGATGCGGTTCAGCCTTCAGTTTTTCCAGCGCCTGCGAGGTATTCATCTTTGAAGCCAGCAGAATCTTGTAGGCATGGTGAATCTTGCCAATACGCTCTTTGGAAAAGCCGCGCCGCTCGAGGCCGACTTTATTCATCCCGTAGGCATGTGTGTCGCGCGCAGCCGAGGTCATGGAAAAAGGCAGAACATCCTGCGTGATGGTGGTCCCGCCGCCGATATAGGAATGAGCGCCGATGCGGACGAACTGGTGCACCGGACAAAGCGCTCCTACGACCGCCCACTCCTCCACTGTAACGTGACCGGCCAGGGTCGCACCGTTGACCAGCATGGAATGGTCGCCGATCACCGAGTCGTGCCCGATGTGGGTGTAAGCCATGATCAGAATGTGGCTGCCCACGCGGGTGACTCCACCGCCCTTGATGGTTCCGCGGTTGATGGTGACGCATTCGCGGATCTCGTTACAATCGCCGATTTCGAGCCGCGTAGGCTCACTTTTATAAGTCACATCCTGCGGGTCCATACCGATCGCGGCGAACGGGAAGATGTTGTTTTCTCGGCCGATCGTTGTGGGTCCCGCGATCGTGACGTGCGAAACCAAACGGCAATTTTCGCCCAGTTCCACTTCTGAACCAACTACGCAATAAGGGCCGATCGTGCAAGAGGCCGAAACTTTTGCACGAGGGTCGATGATTGCCGTGGGATGGATCTTCATCGTTGACCGTTTGGAGGGTCCAACCGTTGCAGCGACGGATGCCAAAAGTCGTTGTCCGCCGCCGAGCACGACCTCATGCCGGTGCGCCGCCTTCGCCGGAGTCATCAGAACTCCCGCTCCGTCCGCGGGAGCTGTCGATGAGCTGGCAGGAAACCACGGCGTCAGCCACCCGTTTGCCGTTGACGGTGGCCACGCCTTGCATTTTTGCCGCGGTCATATGGGCCATCACTTTCCAGCCGAGCACCTCGACTTCAATGCGCACCTGGTCGCCGGGGCCGACCGGACGGCGAAAGCGCGCGCGGTCGATGCCCGTGAAAACCATCACCTTGTTGTTGCGGTCTTCGACTTCGGTAAGCAACAGCGCGCCGCCCGCCTGAGCGATAGCCTCCACCAGCAGTACTCCCGGCATGATGGGCAAGCCGGGAAAGTGGCCGTTGAAATAGGGTTCGTTGATGGTGACATTCTTGATGGCAACGATGCGTTGCTTGCGTTTCAGCTCCAACACCCGGTCAATGAGCAGCAGCGGGTAGCGGTGCGGCAGTATTTTCAAAATCTCGTGAATGTCGAGCGTAATCTTCGCGTCCCTCTCTGGCGCTTCGCTCACGGGAGCAGTGCTCTCAGTCATGGATTCGTCTCAATCAGCCTGAAGATTATACTTTACCGCGTGGCCTTAGCGGCGTAGATCGTGCCCTTCCAGCCAACAGAGAACTGTGCCAGGAAGCAAACAAAAAAACGCAAGAACCTCCAATCCGCCGGAGTGGCCCGATCGCCTGCGTTATTTCGAGCAGCGTAAGGACGAGATGGTCCAGGTCATTGGGCGGCTGGTGGAAATCGAATCGCCCAGCGACCACAAAGCAGCCGTGGACCGCATCGCCGCGTTTCTTGCAGCCAAATTTGAAGCGCTCGGCGGAGCAGTACGATTCCATCGCAGCAATGAGTTTGGCGACAGCTTGCAGGTGAGTTTCACGGGGCGTAAGAAAACGAAGCCCGTGATGCTCCTAGGACACTACGACACGGTGTATCCACTGGGAACGCTGGCCGGGATGCGCTGCGAAGTTAGAAACGGCTGCTTGCGCGGGCCGGGCGTTTTCGACATGAAATCGGGTATTGCGCTCATGCTTCATGCCATCGCCGCTCTCAAAGACTGGCATGGAGAAGTGCCGCGGCCGGTTAGGGTTTTCCTGGTGTCCGATGAAGAAGTGGGCAGCTACTCTTCGCGGAAGGTCACGGAAGCTCTGGCGAAAGAATCCGCCGGCGTGCTGGTTCTGGAGCCGGCCGCCGGACTTCGCGGAGCGGTAAAGACCGCGCGCAAAGGCGTGGGCGAATACACGATCAAAGTGAATGGCGTGGCGGCGCATGCCGGACTCGATCCCGGCAAGGGACACAGCGCGATTCTCGAACTTTCACGGCAGATCGCGTTTATCTCGAAATTCAACAATCTGCGGCAGGGAGTGTCGGTGAATCCCGGTGTGATCCGGGGGGGCACGCGGAGCAATGTCATCGCGGCAGAGGCCTCGGTGGATATCGACGTGCGTATCCGATCGGCGAAACAAGCGGCGGGAATCGATCGCAGGCTTCGCTTGCTTAAGAGTTTCGACAAGCATTGCAAGCTTGAGGTAAAGGGCAGTATCAATCGCTTGCCGATGGAGCGCAGCGCTGGAGTCGCGGCGCTTTACAGAAAAGCGCAGACAATTGCACAACGAATCGGCTGGAAACTCGAAGAGGCCGCTGTGGGCGGCGGATCGGATGGGAACTTCACTGCCGGCCTCGGTATTCCTACGTTAGATGGCATGGGAGGAGTGGGCGACGGGGCTCACGCCAGGCACGAATTTATCGTCATCTCTGAATTGCCCAAGCGAGCTTTGTTGCTGGCGGGCATGATCGAGAGCGTGTGAGGTTCCACTTCATCGCTTTCGCTTGGACGCCTTGCGCGGTGCGCGGGATTGTTCTTCGACGACTGCGAACTGAATTTTCTTCTCCACCGGATCGATGCGATCGACCAGCACCCGGACTCCGTCACCCAAGCGATAAGTCCGACGCGAACGCCGGCCTATAAGTTCGCGCGTGTTTTCATGAAAGATGTAGTAGTCGTCGGTGAGGGTGTCGATCGGCACCAGGCCTTCCACGAACAGGTCAATCAGCTCAACGAAGAATCCATACTTCATGACACTGGTGATGAGCCCTACGAACTCATCTCCGATACGATCCTGCATAAACTTTACTTTCTTCCACTCCATCAGTTGACGCTCGGCGTCGTCGGCGCGGCGCTCCGCTTGGCTGGACTCCTCGGCAATGTCGTGCAGTTCGTCCGACGAAATCGGGCCGCCGAGAGGCTCGCGAGCTTCCCGCTGGGCGGCGTGATCGCGGCGCTTCGACCAGGGTGAAGGCGCCTCGTCACTCCGGGAATGGTTCTCTCTTTCTCGAAGAGCGTGCGTCTGATCGCGCAGAACCTCCTTCAGAATCCGATGGACGATCAAGTCGGGATAGCGGCGGATGGGCGAGGTGAAATGCGTGTAGCTGGTGGCGGCAAGGGCGAAGTGGCCGAGATTCTCCTCCGAATAGCGCGCCTGTTTCAGGGAGCGCAACATCAGGTAGCTGAGGATGCGTTCTTCCGGCTTGCCGGCAATTTTCCCGGTAAGTTTCTGATACATGCGCGGCGTGATGTGAACTTCCTGCGGCACTTCAAGCTCCCTAACCCGTTGGCCTGTGCCCCGAACGGCACGACGGTCGGCTTTCATCTGCACGCGATGGATAGGCAAGGGGCCAACGCCGAGAGAATATCCGAAGGTGGCGGCAATCACTTCAAAGTCGTAGACCCGTTTGGCGTCTGGCTTTTCATGAATGCGGTAAAGCGACGCGATCCGCCGCTGTTCCAAATATTGCGCGACGCACTCGTTGGCGGAGAGCATGAACTCCTCGATCAACCGGTGCGCGATGTTGCGTTCGGAGCGCGCGATGCTTTTCATCAGCCCGAATTCGTCGAACTCAATCACCGGCTCGGGCAAGTCAAAATCAATCGATCCCCGGCGTTGACGCTTGCCGTTGAGAATCAAAGCCAGATCACGCATGAGTTCAAAGGTTTTGACCAGCGGAGCGTAGCGTTTGCACAGCGCGGCGTCGCCTTCCAGAATCGCGTTGACTGCGGTGTAAGTCATGCGCTCCGCCGAACGGATCACGCCCTCCGAAAGTTCGCAGCCCACAATGTCGCCGCGATGGTCGATCTCCATCACGCAGGACATCACCAGGCGGTCTACGTGCGGACGCAGGCTGCAGATGTCGGTGGAAAGCTCGAGAGGCAGCATGGGCACCGCGCGGTCCGGAAAGTAGACGCTGGTGCCGCGGAGGCGCGCTTCCCGATCGAGCGAGCTTCCCGTGGCAACGTAATGGCCGACATCGGCAATGTGAACCTGCAATTCGTAATTGCCGTTGGCCAGCACGCTGACCGTGACCGCATCGTCGAAATCACGCGCTGTTTCACTGTCAATGGTAACGATCGGAAGGGAGCGAAAGTCACGTCTCCTGCTAATCTCGTGCGCCGGGATAAATGCTGGAGCGGCTTGTGCTTCTTCCAGCGTTTCGGGTGGAAAACGATGAGGCAGATGAAACTTGCGAATGGTAATCTCTACATCGACGCCGAAATCATCCTCGCGTCCGAGAATTTCGACAACCCGTCCGCGTGGATTCTGCGTGGGCGACGGCCAATCGGTGATTTCGACATCGACGGCGACACCTTCCAGATCTTCCCAGCCGCTGTGGCGGGCAGCTTCCTCACCAAGAACGCGGTCCACAGATCTTCTGGCTGATCTATGCGCCTTGTACGGTTCAGCTTGCCGAACGTTGTTCAACACTGAGGGCACAGAGGGAACAGAATCCGGCGGATATTCCATGCCCGGGGGGATCATGATCTCCTGCGTGATCTTGGTATCGATGGGCTTGACGTAGTTGCGACGTTCGCCGTAGTGAAAAATTCCGACGATCGTCTGGTGCGCCCGCGCTACCGAACGCACAATGCGTCCCTCGGCACGGCCATCAGGCCTGATCGTGCTCACCTCCACCAGCACGCGGTCACCGTGCATGGCATTGCCGATCAGATGCGGCGGGATGAAAATGTCGCCTTTGAGCTGCGTCTTCGTCCCACTCAGCGAACTCGCATCCGGAATGACGAACCCGAAGCCGTCGCGATGCATGGTGAGGCGTCCGACGATGACGTTCTTGCCGACCGCGGCCTGGGGCAGAGCATAACGGTCAGAGTTGAGCTCAACCAGTTCCCCGGCCTTCACCAATTTTTCCAGCCGCGATTCAAGTTCGCGGCGGCCATCGGCGTGAAGGCCAAGTTCGCGCACGAGCTGTTTGAATCCCGCGGCGCGTTTGGGCTGACGCGCGATGTGTTTCAAAATGGCGGAGTCGGAAAGCATGGAGGGCAAACTCTGGGCGGTCACCGTCACTATCAGGATACGTTATCGGACGCTCCTTGACTTGTCGGAGGTTCATTGGCGGGATTCTTCGACTCGCGCACTCTCAGAAGGCCGCTACCACGTGTCTCCGCCACCCCGGGGCGGCCAGGCGCCCAACACGCGGCGGATGGCGGCAATCTGCCCCGTGTGGTAGCTGTTGTGCGCCACCAGTTGTGAGAGCACATTCTCCAACGTTCCCGAGACCTTCCCGTCGCCGTCGTTCGTGGCTTCGACCTGGCGCTGCAACTCCTCCGGGGAAGATCTGGCCAGCGCGTCGAGCTCGCCCAATAAGACAGCGAACGTCCTTTTCAGCAGTTCCCATTCCTTCTCATCCACGGGCGAGGGTGACGGCGGGAAGCTCTTGGAATTATGTTCCGGATACGACGGCCGCTCGCCACGAATGCGGCGCAGCTCGTAGTCCATCCAATAGTTCATGTGGAAGACGAGTTGCCCAACGGAGTGGGGGAAACCCGCCATATGTTTCGCAGCCAACCCGGCGGAAAGATCTTCGACGCACGCCATGGGATCGGCATGAGCGCCTTTGCCGCGGAGAAGCTCCGTCAGTCCGCAGGAGTCCATTTTTCGCGCCGCTTATCTGCGGCTCGCAACGAAGTATTTCTCTTCCAAAATCCGGCGGTGGTGCAACTCGTGGCCGGCGATGATGTAAGCCAGCGCGCGGACTGTGATTTCATTATCGCTGGCCGTGCCGCGGCGGTTCCACGCTGCCTCATCCAGCCCACGCAACAGGGACAAAGTCGCACGCCGGACAGCCAAATATTCTTCGATCAAATCGCACAGAGCAAGGCGGGAGAACGGACCGTGGCGTACATAATCATCCTGCTCAAAACCGGGCATTGGCGTGGTATCGCCGCGGGCGATGCGCAGCGCCCGATAGGCGAAAATGCGCTCCGTGTCGCAGACGTGGCCCAGCACTTCCTTGGCCGTCCATTTGCCGGGAGCGCAGCGGAAATTGCCCTCCGCCTCGTCCCGGCCCGAGAGAAGCAGCATCGTACTTCTGCGCTGATCTTCGAGGGTGGCGAGAATATCGCCTTCGCCGACGAGGGAAATGTATCGGTCATAGTAGGGCGCGTATTCGCCGGCCTGTGGCCGGGCTATTGCGTAGGGCACGTGGCTGGGATTTGGGCTGGCAATAGCGTGGTCTTGCATATGTCTGCTCCTGAGACGCGAATCTCGATTTTCGATAAATCTTCGATCTGAGGAGCATACTCTCCCGCCTTGTGGAATGGTTCAGTACCGAGGAGATTTTTCACGGAATCCTTACACGGTGAGGCTCAGGCACCCTGGTGGCTTAGGCTTGAGCCCACTTCGGGTCGAGTGTACCAACTCAGGAAACGTCATTGAAAATAAAGGAGTTTTCCACAGCGCTCATTTTGAGACTGGGGGGTACAATGCAGTTTGGTCACGGAAGTGCGGCTCGTGATCCTCAACTCCATAAAGGAAAGGATTGTCTAAACCCATGTGGAAGCCGACAAATCAGCCCGCGACTCCTGGCCGGCCTGCCGAGCCAGAGCGTCCCACGTCTTCTCCCAGCGCCCCGGCAACGACGACGATGGCCAGTGAACCGTCCATGGCGCCGCGGCCGACGACGACCACCACCGCCGACCAAGCGACCATCGGGAAATCTCTGGTGATCAAGGGCGAAGTGACCGGTTCCGAGTCGCTCTACATCGATGGCCGGGTGGAAGGCTCCATCAATCTTTCCGGCAACCGGGTGACCGTGGGCCGCAATGGTGTCGTGGCGGCCAACATCAACGCCCGCGAGATCGTGGTGCTGGGCAAAGTGCGCGGAAACCTGACCGCCAGCGACCGGGTCGATATCCGCAGCGACGGCTCGCTCACCGGCGATGTTGTCGCTGCCCGCATCTCCATCGAAGATGGAGCGTACTTCAAGGGCGGCATCGATATCCGCAAGGCCGGCCAGGGCCAGGCCAAGGTTAACGGCGAAGACAAGGCTGCGGCCAGCACTCCGGAAAGCGCGGCCGTGGGCGCGAGAGCCTAGGTTCCCGGGGTTTCCCGCCTCTCCTTGTTCCGCCATCAGAGGCCTCGGCTGGGGCAAATTGTCGATCGCGGAGGCCGCCGGACGGCGGACCCCGCCGTATTGTCGTAAGGGGCTTCGAGACCCAGGTTTTTCCCCATCCGTGCAACTCAAACACCCGGGTTGTCGGGGTGGAAAGAGCCAACTATTTCTTGCACTTGCGAACCTATTTACCCTCTGGCATCTGTTGTTGCTCTACCCGCTGCTTCGCATTACCATTAGAGCACGGCCGTCTTCGTCGGACTTGCCTGGGGTTGCGTGTCTTCGATCGTTTGGTTCGCACCGAGTCGCGTGCTCATGACCTTCCTGAACCCTGAGGGGGAGTAGTGGTTTGATTCGTTTGGGCCATCATTTTCAGATTCTCCTTTCCGGCTTCCTCACACTAGTTTTTCTGGCCATGTGCCCGCCGGCTCTGCGTGCGGACGGAGCTGCTTTTGACCTGACCGGGCCAAAGGTCCAGGTTCGGGTGCAGAGAAATGGCCATACCCTCCCTGTCTCGGAGGTTCCCAATCTCCAGCCAGGGGACCGGTTGTGGGTTCACCCCGACCTGCCCAACAGTCAATCCGTTCACTATTTGATGGTGATCGCTTTTCTGCGCGGAGCCACCAACCCCCCACCCGACTCCTGGTTCATTCACGTGGAAGCCTGGAGCAGGCCCGTTCGAGAGGAAGGGATCTACGTCACGGTTCCGGCTGAAGCCGAACAGGCGATCGTTTTCCTTGCCCCGGAGACTGGCGGAGCCTTTTCTACCCTGCGCAGCGCGGTGCAGGGGAAGCCGGGTTCTTTCGTGCGCGCCGCTCAGGATCTTGAACAGGCGAGCCTGGACCGGCAGCGGCTGGAGAAATATCTGGATGCCCTCCGCGAAGCGCCCGTCGGCGATGCCGGAAAAATGAAAGAGCGCACGACGCTGCTGGCGCGCAGCCTGAACATGCGTCTCGATCAGCAGTGCTTCGATAAGCCTACGGCACAACAGGTCCCTTGCCTCACTCAGAACACGGATCAGTTGGTGCTGGACGATCCCCACAGTGAGACCATGGTAGCGGCATTGACCTCGGGGTCACCCGCGGATTTGCTTACGCAGGTGAGCGCCACCCCTACGGCGCGCGGCGGATACTACAGTGCTTATGTTGGGGCGGTCGTGGATGTGGTGCGCATTCTGGGGAGCGCGCACACCGCGCAGTATCAGTACATTCCGGCTCTCTCGCTGCCGAAGCAGGACGATCTGAATCTGCGCCTGAACTATCCACCGTCATTCCGCAATCCGAAGTCGGTGATTGTCATAGGTCTCCCCCTGGTGCGTCCGGCAGCCAACCCGCCGTTGCGGGCCATCGACGAGACCCAGGTCTTCTGTGCGGACAAGCCTTCTCTGGTGCTGCCTGCAGACGGTGCTCCGCTGGTTTTCGCCACTGAACTGACGCGCAATTTTGTTCTTCACGTGGAAACCAAGGCGGGGGGAATCGATCTACCAGCGACCCCAGATGCGGCGCGGGGCGGCTTTGTGATCGACACCAAGGCCATGCAGTCCGTCAGCCTGGATGGCGAATTCAGCGGCGTCCTCCGCGGAGACTGGGGCTTTCATTCTTTTGAAGGGCCTCGTTTCCGCCTGCGCACTTCCAGGCCCGGGCAGTGGATTGTTGCTTCCAAAGACGCCAGCGCTTTAATCGTAGGCCGGGAAGATA
>Ga0335072_10004435_pt1 | contig 20843 bp, 24 predicted proteins | sample Lox_Sample_21_FD_206725 | JGI IMG/M metagenome (GOLD analysis project Ga0335072, IMG submission 206725) | Soil microbial communities from Loxahatchee National Wildlife Refuge, Florida, United States - Lox_Sample_2.1 | ecosystem: Environmental > Terrestrial > Soil > Wetlands | place: USA...
TGGTTCGAGACAAACAGATTCGATCCGGAAACGGCGATGCCGGTAGGGTCATTCAACCCCGAGATAAGCGAGGCATTAATCACGGCTCCCGAGGTGGTGTATTCGCCAATCGTGCCGTTAAAGCCCGCGACAAACAGATCCGATCCAGAGAGGGCGATGCCCTCAGGATAACTCAACCCCGAGATGAGCGAGGAGTTAATGGCAGTTCCATCGAGGTTATACTCGCCAACCGAGCCTTCGTAATAATTAGAGACAAAGATTTGCGCGTGGGCGGCGCTGAACGAACCTAGGCCGATGAGGGCGACAAACAGGCCACCGAATACTTTACTAGACAAGTTCGTTGAAGATTTCAGGGCGTCCTCCTTGTATCAAGTTCTGCCGACGCGAAATTTGATAAAGACACGTTGACCTTGAGTCAATCTGAAAAAAACATGAACGCCCCAGTATGCGTTAGAAGGTTTTTCCTTAGCGCAAGCGATAGGAATGAGAAGAAATCCTGCAACGCAATCGATATTTTGACTTCCAAAGGGTCTTTTTTCCTTTGAAAATCAGCCGTGGGCTCGGCGGGATTTGAACCCGCGACCAAGCGATTATGAGTCGCCTGCTCTAACCGCTGAGCTACAAGCCCGTAACATCTCTCTAGAAGCTAGTCCGGCTTTTCTTTTGAGTCGAGGATAAGCCTTTGCCATCACCTTCGGAAATCGAACCGCGCATTAGAAGTAAAATGGGTAACCCATCTGCCGGAATGCTTCCTTGTCCGCCTTCAGATACTTGTCGCCCAGTGCGTCGAAGCCCTTGTGCGCTTTGAAGTCGGCAAGAAAAGCGTTCACCTGCTTCTCCAATTCGGCATTGCCCTTTTGGATGCCGATGGCCCACGATTCTTTTTGGAACGGCGCAAGCAAGCCTCGCGTCGTGCCGGGATGTTTCTTGGCGTACTGGTAAATCGACATCTGGTCGTAAAGAAAGGCGTCGGCTTTTCCCTGCACCACTTCGAGCGCGCAGGCCGAGTCCTGTTCGAAGGCGAGCACCGTTGCCTGTTTGAAGTGCTCCTGCGCGTAGGTCGCGCTCGTCGTGCCGATCTTCACCACCACCGTCACGCCCGGTTTGTCGACATCGGCAATGCCCTGGATCGGGCTCTCTTTTTTCACGAGGATCGACAGGCCGGTGTTGAGGTAGGGATCGGAAAAATCGATCGACTTACGCCGCTCGTCCGTTGCGGTCATTGAGGAAACGATCAAATCGATCCGGCCCGTTTTCAGCGCCGGGATCAGCCCCTCGAACGGCATGTTCTCGATGTCGATGGGCCGGTGCAGATACGCGCAGAGCGCCCGCGCCATGTCGACACCGACACCGCAGGGCGTCCCCGCTGCGTCGGTCATTTCAAATGGCGGATAATTCAGCTCCATTCCGATAATGAGCGGCTTGGCCGCATCTTCGGCGGCGAGTGGACTCATCCCCATGCCCGCAAAGGCCAGAATGCCCAGCCAAAATCCGAGTTTCATTCCCCGACTGTAGCGGGGTCGGGAGCCGTCGCACTTCAAATTTAATGACTCACAAATCCGGCGGTTCCTTTGACACTCCACCCTTTCACGGTCTAATTTCTCCGGAATGAGCAAAATCGCCGGCATCGATCTCGGCACAACCAATTCTCTCGTCGGGGTGATGGACGCCGGCTTTCCCGTCCTGATCGCCGACGCCGAGGGCCGCCGCCTGACGCCATCCGTCGTCCATTTTCCCGGCCCGGATCAACCGCCGCTGGCGGGCGCCGCCGCCAAACGCATTCGCGGCCTGAAGCCGAAGGAAACCGTTTCCTCCATCAAGCGGTTCATGGGCCGCCGGGGCAGTGAAATTTCCCGCGAGGAAATGATCGTCAATTATCCGATTGCCGGAAAAGGCGCCGAACCGGTTCGCGTCGATCTGCCCGGCCGCGCCTGGAGTCCCGAGGAAATCTCCGCCGAAGTACTCAAAAAACTCAAGGCCGACGCCGAGCGCTCCCTGGGCGAGCCGGTGACCCGCGCCGTCATCACCGTGCCCGCCTATTTTAACGACGCCCAGCGCAACGCGACCAAGGAAGCGGGCCGCCTCGCCGGATTCGAAGTCGAGCGCATCGTCAATGAGCCGACCGCCGCCGCGCTCGCCTATGGCCTCGACCGGCTCAAGGAAAAAGCGAAGATCGCGGTCTACGATCTCGGTGGCGGCACTTTCGATATCTCCATCCTCGAACTCAACGAGGGCGTTTTTCAGGTCCTCGCCACCAACGGCAACACCCGCCTCGGCGGGGACGATATCGATGCCGCGCTGACCGACGAACTGGCCTCCCGCCTGGCGCGCGACCTCAAGACCCACGTGGACACGGCGCTTCTGGCCCGCCTCCACGACGAAGCCGAGGCGGCCAAAATTCGCCTCTCCACCGAAATGGAGACCCGCGTCGAAATTCCCTTCGCCGGCGGCGAGCGCAGTTTCTCCACCGTCGTGACCCGCGAGCAGCTTGAGGCGCTCGCCCGACCCATCGTGCAAAAGACCCGCGCGAATTGCCTCCGCTCGCTCGGCGACGCGAAGCTTAAACCAGCGGAACTCGATGACGTTATTCTCGTTGGCGGCCAGACCCGCATGCCCCTGGTGCGCGCGCTGGTGCGGGAAATTTTTGGCCGCGAACCGAACACCAGCGCCAATCCCGACGAGGCGGTGGCGCTCGGCGCCACCATTCAGGCCGGCATTCTTGAGGGCGGCATCCGCAACATGGTGCTGCTCGACGTGACACCCCTCTCGCTCGGCATCGAAACTTTCGGCGGGCTGATGAACGTCATCATCCCCCGCAACACCACCATCCCCACCAAAGCGGGCGAACTTTTCACCACCGCGGTCGACAACCAAAAATCGATGAAGATTCAAGTGTTGCAGGGCGAGCGCGAGCTGGCCCGGGACAACTGGCCGCTAGGCGTCTTCGAACTCGAATTTGAACCCGCGCCTAAGGGTGTGCCGCGCGTCGGCGTGCAGTTTGAAATCGATGCCAATGGGATTCTCAGCGTCCTGGCCCGCGACGTGAAAACCGGCCATCAAAAAATCGTTCAACTCAAAAGCGCGGTCGATGTCAGCGATGAGGCGGTGGAAAAAATGGTCGCCGAATCGGTTGAGTACGCCTTCGACGACCTCGCCCAACGCCAGTGGATCGAGACCAAGCGTAAAAGTGGCGACATGCTCGGCGCCACCCGCAAGGCCCTGGCCCAGGTTGGCCATCTCATCGTTCCGGAGGAAGTGAAGGAGATCGAAGCCCTCATGCTCGCGGTCGAAAAAGCGCTCGAAAGCGAAAATCTGAATGAACTTAAGGCCGCGAACGCCGCGCTGGACCAGGGCACCGTCGCGCTGGCCGATCTGGTCATGGATCTCGCCCTGGAGGAACGACTCCGGAAAAAGGGCGCGCTGGCCGAAGCGCCCACGCCTCCCATCGCTCCCGCCGGCACGGAAGGGTCAATTCCCCTTAAGGGGGAAAATTAGATTTTCTGCCCTTTATAGCCTCTCGGCGCTTCAAGAAGTCTCAGTTGAGAATCGAGATGTCCTTTTCGATGCGCAACGCCGCTGAGGCTATTGTGCTCAACATTTTCATTTCCCCACTGACTCCATCCGTTTCGGCAAAAACGAGCAAAAAGTTCCAAATAGGGTCCTGGTGAACAGGCTTCAATGATATCGTACAATTCATCCGGCTTCCGTGAATGTTCGCGCTTTCGCGTGGCAAACACGTTCACCTGAGTACGTCCGGCCTTCAAGGTTCGCATTTTCCCGCGAACTCCAAAAAGAATCAGTTCAGAAACATTTCTAAAATAGAAACCTACACCCCGGCCATCCGGGCCCCCATCCTTGCGAATTTTATACCAAACCAAATGGGTTTTGTAGGTAAATCCCCAGGCTTTCATGACCTCCAAGCCTTCCATAAGAAGAGCATTTGGCACCCATAAATAAAGATGCGAAATGGAAGCCGAGAGATGCGCAACGGGTAGTTGGGCTATTTCTTGTATTTCGAGTGTAGGATATCTTAGAAGGCGTTTGTGTTCGGGAGCCATTTTTCCGGTTCTATTTTGGAATTGCCACGGCGGATCGGCCAAGATTGTTGCATACCGGCCAGGTATCTTGTCTAAAAGATCGTCCGCCGCTGTAGCCTGGGGAATGCTGATTATTCTGCTCATGGAATTATTTGGTTATTTGTTTGGGAGTTATACCAAAGACCAATACAGGGCAACCGCCGCTTCGTCCCGCCCTTAATCTTGGCAAAAGCTTAGCTATATGGGTTGTGCTGGCCCCATATTTGGCCATATAGGTTTTGGGTTTTTTGGTTCCGGGATCGATGTAAGTTCCCAATGATTTGAAAAGATCGTTCAGAGAATTGGCCCGCGTGATCAAAATTCCCACCCCAATTTTGCGATAGTCAAAAAATGCGCGAAAAGAGTAGAGATCGCGATCAAATGTTTGGTCTTTGCTATTCCACTCTAAATCCAGAGCGACTTCACCCTTAATGAAATCGATGATATGCGTGTCGTGACTTGCTTCTTCACCATTGACCATCATCTTTGCGAACATTTTTCCCGGTTCCCAGCCAAATGGACGAAGAAGCATGGAAAACGCCTTTGGTATCTCACTTTCACTCCCACCCGGCTTTTTGATTTGATCGATGGTGATTTTAAAGCGGCCAAGAACTTGGCAGATTTCACCAAGAAGGACGGGATAATCGAGAGTCAGAATGGCGATCGCATGCAAGTGGTCATAAATTTCGTACTCTTCTCTAAGCCGATCCAACTTCAAGCTGACCGTAATTGATTGTGAGCTTATGGCCATTGCTTGATCCATCATTAAATGGGCCCGACTAAACGTAAAGCGAGATTGTGTTTTTCAAAAGATGCCTAAAAGCGTTTTCCACTTGGCCCCTATCTTCGTCCGTCTTACTTTCTTCGTTATGTCCGTCACTCGTGGCCAATTTCTTAAATCGCTTGGCGCTTCCGCCGGAAATGCCGCTTTCGGCATCGGTCTGGCCGCCGCCACCCGAATTCTCGGCGGGAAACTCACCGTCAAACTGGAGCCACTCGCCACAGCCGCCGCGCCGGACGAATCATCCGTCTTTTCTTTTCTCGAAAGCGGACCACCGGAAGGGAACCGCATCGCGCTTACCTTCGAGGACGGCCCCACGCCGGGCGTAACGGAACCGATTCTTGACCGGCTCAAGGAACGCGGTCTAACCGCCACCTTTTTCATGATCGGGCAGCACGCCGCGGCGGCGCCAGAATTGGCCCGGCGCATCTTGGCCGAAAGTCACACGGTGGGTAATCACACCTATACCCATCCGAAGCTAACCGAACTCCCCGGCGCTCAGGCCGAGTCCGAACTGGTCCGAACGCAAGACACTCTCGCCGAAATTCTCAACCACCGTCCCGCCATTTTCCGTCCGCCTTATGGATCTTTTCGCAAGAACCAATCTGGACTGGCGCGGAGTCTCGGCCTGCGCGTCGTTCTTTGGAGCGTCGATTCCCGCGATTGGACTCAACCCGGCGCAGACCAAATCATTGACGCTATTTTGGCGCAGACGAAGGCTGGCTCCATCATCCTCTGTCACGATCTCCATCATCAAACCGCCGATTGCCTTGGCCGCGTTCTCGATCAGCTTCTCGAACGGCAATATCATTTCGTTCCCGTCACCGCTTTCCTTGACGATGCGCCAGCAAATGGCCCGGCCGGTATCTGAAATTTTCGCGCGCGCATCTTTCTGATTTGCCTCGCTAGAATAATTGATAATTGGGGAATTTTAAACAATCCCGCGAATGCCCTAAATAGGTGAGCTTAAGAAAATTGATTTCAAAATATTTATTGACTAAAGCTTTTATTCGATGAATATTGGAATCCATGGAAACTGTTGATCAAAATACCCACTTGGCCGAAGAACTGGCTGAGATCGCCACGCAACTGCAACGCTCCTTCCTCGTGGAACTCTCCACCGAGGTAAATCGCGGGAATATTTCTATTCCGCAGTATACGCTGCTTGGCTTTCTCAATCAGACCTCCGGCCTGAACATGTCCCAACTCGCTGAATTGATGCGCCACACCACGCCGGCTACCACCGGTCTTGTGGAGCGTCTCGTCGACGCCGGGCTTATTGAGCGCTTCAGCCACCCCAAGGATCGCCGTCAGGTTTTGGTTCGCATTACCGACAAAGGCCGTGAACTGGTGGAGGGTCTCAAGCGAGGCATCGTGCGCAATCTGCAGGAGATCTTCAAAGAACTCTCCCAAGAGGATATTGAAGCTTGGCTACGGATCTATCGCACCATTATTCGCCGGAGCACTCAGCAGCAAGCAGCCAAGGTCTGAGTTAATCGCTTAGACACTTCGACAGCTTTTGAGGCGTTGTCCCCCCCTCGCCGGGGGAAGAGTCTTTTTGTTTTCTCGCGGAAATGTTAGATCCTTCCCGATGGAACTTGAAACATTCTCCGCTCTCCAGATGCCGGGCCTTCGTCATGCCTTTTCCACCCGCAGTTCCAGTCCGTTGGAAAAACTTGATGCCGAAATCCGCGAAACCTTTCTGGCTGCAGGTTATCCCATGGCCGATGCCGTCGAGGCTGAACAAATTCACGGCAATAAAGTCCAGGCCGTTTATACCCCGTGCGGTATTCGCGTCCCTGAAGCCGATGCCTTGACGACTTCAGTCCATCGCATGCCGCTCATCGTTCGCGTTGCCGATTGCGGCCCCGTGTATTTCTATGATCCCATCCAAAATGTCATCGGCCTGGCCCATTCGGGCCGCCGCGGCACTGAAGGCAACATCGTCAGCCAAGTTATTGCCTGCCTTCGCGATACCTACGGTAGCCGTCCCGGGGATCTTATCGTCCAGCTTGGACCCTGCATCCGCCCCCCCCACTATGAAGTCGATTTCGCGGCAGAAATCGGTCACCAAGTCCGGGCCGCCGGTGTCTGCAATTATTATGACTGTGGAATTTCAACAGCCGCGCGGCTGGACCGATATTATTCCTACCGCGCCGAAAAGGGAAAAACCGGACGGATGTGGGCCGTCTTCATGCTGGAATAAGATATTCGGGCCGATTTTGAGCAAAATCATTCATTGTTGTTCTAATTTCTTTAAATTAAGGACCATTGCGCTATCGTGTATGACCATGAGCCGGACTGGCCTGATATTTTTCATTTTGGCTGCGCCCCAATTTTTTGGGGTGGCCGCCTATGCCGAAAGTTCGCTTGACGCTCTAGAAAATGAACTAAATCAAACGCAGCAGGAGCAACAAAGCGCCTCTTCCGAACAGTTCACCAATTTTTTGAATAGCATCGACCAGGGCATGCAAAGCCCCACCGCGGCCGTGCAGCTCTATCAAAGCGCCGGTGGCGGCATGCCCGCTCCCGCGCCGGTCTATGCCTTCCATCCCCCCGATGAAACCCCGGACGAACAAGCGCTCCGCCAAGCCCAGGATCAGGCCGTGGTTAACGCCTTGGGTTCAACCGCTCAACTTCACTGCGGTCTCATCCATTTCGCCGCTCTTTTCGCGCAGAACCCCAACCAGAAAGGTCTCGCCACCGATTGGGTCGCTTGGTTGAAGCAAGCCGCCCCAATTTATCTCCAGACTGTTACTCCGCCCGACACCCGTACCCGGCCCCCCATTCCTTCTCCGGAAGAAAGACGGCGGGAGCGGGAACGCGGAGACCGCCCTAATAATAATGATAATAACGAAGAAAATCGCAGGGATTACGCCAGAGAACTTAAAACCGTTCCCGTTCGCGACTCCCTCATCAGCGCCTACTTTCATTATCATGCCTGGGGCGAGAAAGAACAGGGATCCTGGCGTGTGCAGGACGTTCCGCGCCTTTACCGGACCCAGGTTCTCGATCCTCTTCGCGCCAAACCCGACGCCAACACTGTCTCCGCCTGGGACGCCTACATCGCCATGATGAGTACCGACGAACTCAACCGCGAGAGATGGAACAACGTCGTTTATCCCGGCCTTTTGTTTCAGCGCGACTGCGATGATTTTTATGCCACTCCCGGCGAGGAAAAACTGACGGCTCTCGTCGAGCTCATTAAAAACAACTCCGGCAATGCCGATGCCGGAGCCTGGATCACCCAAGTCAAGCAGATGATAAAAGATTACCGCACCTTTAAGTCCACCGGAGTTATGCCTCCGCCTGCGTTCGCTTCGGCCAATGCTTCATCCGCCACTCCGGACACCTCCGCATCGGCGGAAGCGCCGGATGCCGGCTCCACTCCGGCTCCCTCGCCGGATGCCACTTCCACTTCGGACACTACTTCGACCCAAAACACGGCTCCGGATACATCCGCGCCGGCGGCCTCGCCGTCTCCAGCGGGCACTTAGAGGCTATCCGAAATTCTCATATCAGTTTTGCAAAAACTTCCAGGGTCGCCTCGATATTGCGCGACAAGTCATACTTTTGCGCCAAGGCCTGCGCCGGCTCGCGCAGGGATTCGCGGCGTGTCGGGTCCTCCAACTCGTTCAGCAGCGTCACCATCCGTTTCACATCGTCGGCCCGGGGCAGGACAAATCCGTTTACCCCATCTTGCATGATTTCCGCCGCCCCATTCTGTGCCGAGGTGATCACCGGCAGCCCCGCGGCCAGCGCCTCCAGCGTCACGTTGGCAAATGGATCGTAGAGCGTCGGCAGCAGAAAAACGTCCGCTGCCGCATAGACGTGCGGCATGGCCGCGGGCGGAGGCGAGTCGACGATCACCAACTTGGCCTCCTTCTGGCGGATGTGGCGCATCGCCCGCCACGCCAGATCGTGTCCCTTGCGTTCTTTTCCCGCGCCCACCAGCAGGATCACGTAATCCTTCGCTCTCAAACCCAACGCCCGCCGTCCCAGTGCCCGGTCACCCGCGCTGAATTGCTGGCAGGGCACTCCATTATAAATCACATCGATTCGTTCCGGATCGAACCCGAAACGTTTGACAATCTGCCCGGCGACAAAATGAGAATTGCAAATGACCCGTTTTGCGCCGCCCGGGGCGAATACCTCCGCTTCCAGCGCGCACAATTTCCGGTTCTTGTCGCGCAGCCACGTTCGCAACCGGCCGCCGACCGGAGAAAAGGAATGCCGGAAGGCGAGCCAGTCGGCATGGACGCCGTCTCCCGCCCGGTACAAATCACAACCCGGCGTCCGTTCGAGGCTGAAGATAATGTCGTGCCGATCCGCCAGGGGAACTGTTTTCACCCTTTGCGCAAAGGAAACCGGGTCGTTCGATTCCACCTTACGGATGGCGTGGAAGGGATTTTCCCGCGGCGACCAATTTTCGCAGTAAAGCGCCATCTCGTGCCCGCGCGCCGCCAGCCCCGAAGCCAGCCGCAGCAAATAATGCTCCGCTCCGCCGGTGGGTGAAAAACGCCGCCGCAAAAACGCTATTTTCCATTTTTTGGCGTCCATGTTCCCCATCAAGACGGCGCCAGTGCCGGCTCCGGCTCCGTGGCCGGTTGGAATCGGCTCCCGGCGGAGCGACACATCCGCCCAACGCATCGCTCGAAGGCATCGTGTCCCCGGATGATTTCGATTTCCACCCGCAAAAAATAGACCGGCAAGGGGCGTTTGCCCAATCTGGGAAAGCGGACCGAATCCTTTTCCGTCGTGATGACGGCCCGCGCGCTGCGGGCTTTGCTGCGCTCAAACACCCGCGCGATCTCTCCCTCACTGAAACGGTGATGATCCGCAAAGCGCCGCGAGTAAATCAGCTCCACGCCGAGCTTCTTCAATCCCTCCTCGAAACTTTCGGGCCGCGCGATTCCGGAAACCGCCCCCACCCGCAAATCTTTCAGGAAGGAGAGAGGCTTGACCTCGTGGGTAAAGACCTCCTCGAGATGCAGCGGCTTATGGGCGCATTCCACAAATTCCGCATGCCGGTTGTAACGCCTGAGTTCCGCCCGCAATTCCGGCAAATCCCGTCCGTCGCACTTCGTGATAAAAATGATATTTGCCCGCCGCAGTTGCTCCGGCGGTTCGCGCAGCAGCCCGCGCGGCAAAAGATACCGGTTGGCAAACGGCGATTCCCGGTCCACCAGCACAATATCGAGCCGCTCCTTCAAGCGCAGGAACTGAAATCCATCATCCAACAACAGGGTGTCACAGCCGAATTTCCGGATGGCATGCAGGCCGCTTTTCACCCGGTCCTTATCCACCAGCACAAGGACATCCTTCAGGTTCGAAGCCAGCATGAACGGTTCATCGCCCGCCATATCCGAATCGAGCAACAGGGATTGCCCGTCGGAAACCACCCGCGGCGGATGCCGCCGTTCCATGGGGCGAAACCGGTCCATGATCCTTTGCGGCAAAGGCGCCGGATGGCTCTTGTACCCGCGGCTCAGCACGGCCACTTTCCGGCCTCGCCGCGTTAATTCCCGCGCGAAAAGTTCGACAACCGGCGTTTTCCCGGTGCCACCCACCGTCAGGTTACCCACGCTCACGACCAGACAACCCAGGGCATGCACCGAACCGAGCCGGCTGTCATACCACCAGTGCCGCCAGCGCACCCCCAGCCGATAGAGTCCCGAAAGCGTCCAGAGAAAGAGGCGAAACAGCCCGGCGACAAAACCCCAGCGCCGTTCCAAAATGACATCGACGGCGAATTGTTCAAACCGGTCAAAACGATTCGAGGCCATGGCAGCACAATGGGCAAAGAAAGCGGACGCATGATGATCGAGGCGATTTCATAAAGCAATGCATTTGGCCATATATAGATTCGGCTCGCAACCCGCCTTGGGCTAATTTTAAGATAAGTTTTGATTTTTAGCGGAGTTAGCTCAGCGGTAGAGCAGATCCTTTACACGGATAAGGCCGGGGGTTCGATCCCCTCACTCCGCAGGTTTGCCACCGCCGCCTGTCCGTTGACCGATAAGTTGCAGCAAATTGCGCGCAAGCTGAATTAGGCCGAATAAGACTGAATTAGCCTGAACCCAGGCACTTAAGCGGATTGGAAGTGATGGCAGGAAAAACACATTGTTTAAAACATGTCGGATTTCGCATTACAGAGTTCCAAAATAGGAAAGTGTTTACAAATGGGCAGCTTATAGAATTTAGACGGTCTAGTTTGGAAGTTTTATAGGCCGGAATCCGGCAGATTATCAGTCAAACGGGACCTGTAAGGCGTCAAGGCATTTTTGCGGTATGTTCCCGATCAAATCGGGCCGGATCGGGCCGGGGAACGCACGCCAGGCACGCCGATTTTGGGCGCGGAAGGCGAGATGCAGGGCCGCTTGCAAGCCGGGAGCAATGGGCCGGAAAAGCGCGGTCATGGCAACGCTACAAAATCGCGGCGCGAGGTCTGTATCTATTAAGGGCGTCGTCTAGCGGCCAGGACGCCCGGTTGTGGGCCGGAGCAGCGCAGGTTCGAGTCCTGTCGCCCCCGCACGCTGCCCGGTCATGGAGGAAGGCCGAGGAGTTGCTTGGCGGTCTGGACAAGCAGGGCTTTGAGGATTTCAAGGCTGGCGCTTCCACCGACAGAAATAAGTTTTTCTTTTGCCGAATTCCACACGGTATCATTCCGGGCGGCATCTAAAAAATCGTGGCCAGCCCAAGTCAATTTTTGAATATCAAAGGAGCATTCCGAGACGGAATAGACCTCTCCCTCGATCAGCCCCTGCTCTATCATTAACTGAAGATGCTCAACAAGATTTTGTGGGCTCACACCTTCTGGCATCGTGAACGATTGTGGGAAAGTTCCAGCGGGCGCGGCCTCAATCTGGAGGAGAATCGAACGGATAAGATCGAAGTCGCGCTTCATGATTTTGTTTTTGGTTTAAAGGTGCCCTTTCGCGCGGGGAATTTCGATCTTTGCGCCTTTAAAATTTCTTCATCTGGTGCCGTGTTGGGCAAGCCGAGGATAGAAGTGAGTACCTGACGGTAATCAATCTCTGGCCTTTTTGAATTGGCTAAAGCGATCATATTTTTGCGCCTTGGGTTGATATAATCTTCCCCAAGTGTCCAAGCATAGTGGGCAACCTGTTTCAAATAATTTGTGGCCCCTTCTTCCGATAGCGCATTCTTAATTTCGAGAACATTACTGAGTAAATCGTCAAACAAATTTGTCTGTGTACGGATATTATTTAAGCCTCTGGAACCCGCATCAGGGAAGATTTTATCTAATAGCTCAGTCAGCTCGTGAACGAACCGCGCTGAGTTATTACCATCTCTCTTGTTGTAAAGCTTAGCAGTCTGGATAAGAATTTTCCTCACTGTATCCCAAGCCTCCGATCCGGCGGGGCTCGCGCCAACGCGGAAAGCTTTTTCCCCGTCAACCTCCTCCTCTCGACATTTTAAAGTTTCGGCAATCAAAGCAATATAGGCATCAACCAGGGGACTGAGATGATTGTCGTAAACGCTGCTAAAGAGCGAATCCGGTTTCAAATTGGCCTCAACCGCAGGCGCAATATCGACATAGCCGTTGGCTGGCAACTTCCCTGTAGCCAGCCAGCGCTGGCAAACATCAAATTCATCAGCGAGCCGATTGGCCAAACCATATTTGAGTGGAGACCGGCAATGCTCATGATTCGCCAGTCTCGTGCTATCGGTACCGATATGCTTCGCAAAAGTAACCTGAGACAAGCCCGTCGACAGCCGAAATTCCCGTAGTCTCTTGCAAATCTCCGCCTCACGAGAAGGGAAGGGATTTTTGCGTGGCACAAAAATTATTTAACAAAAAAACTTGCCAGGAGCTAGGTTACATGGATATTTGTAACCAATTACCAATGAAGCTTTCGTTCAAATACCCAGCGACAAAGAGTCTCCGGGTGGCCATGCGCAAGGCCGATTTAACCGGGCGGCTGCTGGCCGAACGTGCGGGAATCGGGCTTTCCACCATCCAAAAAATCCTTGCCGAAATTATCACGCCTGGCCCTCGCGTGACCGTGAAAATTGAGGCCATTCTAGGGCGCATCTGGTCATCACCCGTCCTTTTTCGGCAGCGAAAGTTATTGGCCACGGCGCGGCGCCAGGCGCGGGAAATCATCGACGCAAAGGGCCTCAGTGAAAGGGCTGCGTATGCAGCCGTTGCAACCAAATATCCGGCGCTAGGCTCTATCCTCAAAACGAAGGCACGGAAAAGGCGCGCCCGGAAAACGGGGAAAGCATGAACGATTTTTCAGAGATTGGACGGCGCGTGAGGGCCTTGGGCTTTCTTCATGGATCGTCCGGAGATCGTCCGCTCCTGACTGTTGGTTTGCTGCGTTGCCCTTTGGCTCTCTGCGCCGTTCCTCTCTGAAAATCAATCCAAAACAAATTATGAAAAGAAATACCTGTACTCTGTTCAACGAGGCCGCTCCCACGTCGCGCTCGCCGCAATTTTACAAGCGCAAGCTGGCCATGGCCATCGGCAGACCGGAGCTTGCCGACGCGCCAGACGAGGATCTGGAAAAGGCCCACGATGAGCATATGGAAACGATGAATCAACTCATCGCCGGAGGCGGTCCCATTTTGCAAACCGATGATTGGCGGAACAATCTGCCAGCCTCGATGGCGGCCCGAGGCAACGTAGCCAATTCCAGCGCCGGGACTCCAGCCACTATGGCTAATGAGAAGCAGCGCATGGCGGAGGCGCGGCTTCTTATCCGGCAAGCCGTTGCCGACGGCATGGCGTATGACGACGCCTTTAATGCCGTGTTTAATGCGAGGCCGGACCTCTTCCCGAAGGCACATGCCTCGCTGACCAATGACGCTCAGAAACTCAAAACCAGCGTGGCAGGCCGAGAGGCGGAGGCGGCGCGGCGGCGCGAATTTTTAGCACTCGTGAATGAGAAGATGGAAACGACCAAGTTCGATTACGATCTCTGCTTCAACATAGTACGTAGAGAGCGGCCCGACCTCATGCCTCCGGCCACCAACGCGCGGCGTTAAAAAAAGAGCACCCAAAAAAACCCCTATGAAACACAAACTCACCAACGCCTTTGCTCCCAGCCATCTTGGGCAGGAGCAGCAAGCCGCCTATGAAATACGGAACGGAGTTACCTCGGAGAACGATCAAATACGCCGGGACCATGCCCTCGGAAAGGTCAAGGAAAAGACTGACCTGGGCGTTCCATACGACGCGGCCTTGCGTGAGATACAGAATAATTTTCCGCATCTCTTTGAGGGACCAAAAGAGCGGGCGGCAAGGATGCGGCGAGTCGGAAATATCTAACCTACAACCTCAAAAAAATGATCAATACAATCGAAGAAATTCAAATCAGTTTCAATGAGCAAGTGGCCGCGAAAGTCAAAGCGGGCCTCTCAAAACAACAGGCGGAAAACGTCGCCGCCGGCCAGATCATACGCGACGCGCAAGGCGGCGCTATCAAAGAAAAGGCCGCGAAGGAATTTATCATCCTATGTGAAATCGCCAAGGGCAGCACGCGGGCGGCGGGTGAAGAAGTCGTGAAGAGTCTGCTGAGCGGACAGGCACCCAGGTTTGCACCGTGCAACTCAAGAAAAATCACCCAGGCGTCCGAGGTTCCGGAAGCCTAATCGCCGGCAGCATTTGAGCATGAGCGCAGAGGCCAAAAACGAATTGGCGGAGCGGTTCGCGAGTGACGCCGCGCGCCGCCACGTGCAGGGTCTGCCTCTGAAGCAGGCCGAGCTTGTGACCCTATGCCAACTCGTGCGCGACGCCCGAAACGGCCTACTCGATCACGCCGCCGTCCGGGCATTCATCGTGGCTCAGGAAATGGCCCACGGTCGCGGAGAGGTCGATGCCAAAGCCCACGCCGACGCGGTTCTGGCCGGGAAAGCCAGCCCCTGGCAAAAGCGGGATTTTGGTTATGAGAAAGCCAATAAGCGCCGCCCAGGCGGAGACCAAAAAGGCCACTTCGATACGCCACTCGAAACCGAAGATATTACGCAGCGGTTTTTCCCACCCCATTTTCCACAATGACTGCCTCCCCGCCCTCTTCGAATTCTTCCTACGCGGTCGAGAACACGCGGGCCGTGTTGTTCGCACTGCAAGCCTACGTGGTGAAACGCGCGACATCGGGCCGCACGGCGGCAGAGCGCGCGGCGATTGAGTGTTTTCTGAGCATGACAGGGCGCGACGTGACCGGGCGCACCGTGAGGCGGTGGCTGAAAGCGGTGTCGGCTCAAGGCGGCATTGAAAAAATTCCTCGAGATTTTTTTGGAGCGGCCAAAAGGCGTTCCCACACACAGCATCCGGTGCGGCAACAGGTACGCCGCATCATCGCCGAAGTGGCCCGACTTGAAGGTGAAAAAAAGACGAACCCGGGGACCTTTTCGGATCACTATGTTCTCGATGCGATTTATCAGATCGCCCGCGATGTCGAGTGTGTTCTGGCTTCAATTCGCGGAGATCGTGCCGCTTTTTACCTGCGTGCAATTCGGAAGGCCGCAGAAAAAATCAGCAATCTCCCACGCCCAAAAATCGTTCACGAAGAGGCGGCGGCGCAATTCCTGGGCGAGCTGCTCGCGCGGTTACAGGCTTTGCGTCCGGCTGCCGGAGGATGAAATCGTGAAACGGACAACATCCGTCAAGGAAATCGCGCACGCGGGCGCGGTCAATGCTTCACTGGAAGCCGTTCGGTCCCGTTCTGAATGTCTGACTCGCGCTGGAGAATCGCGCCGCAAGCCGCCTCACGATCCAAGGTCGTACCTGCTTCTCGATGGCGATGACGTGGCGCGGGCGGTCCTGGGTGAAATCGAAACATGCGGGCCATCGAGTGAGGATAGGTCTCTGCTTTCGAGCAGGCTGCTAAGTCTGCCCGATGATCTTCTCCACGAATACAGACAGTACATCCGGGCAGGCTTCCATGCCGTGTTGGTTATCGACGCCGACACCGGCGTAACGATTTTGGAAATGAGGAAGAGGGTCTGATCCATGCACGCCCAAGCAGCTTTCCCCCACATTGAAAAGAACGCGCCGGAGCCGCGCGCACACCGACTTGGAGGCGATGACGTGGCCACGGTGCGGCTGGGGAAAATCTCGCTGCGCCGGGCAGCGCTCTCCGATAAGCCTTTCTTTGACGAGGAAATTTTCAACTGCCTGAGCCGCGAACAGCATGCCGATTATCGACAGGCCCGCGTGGAAGGATTCAAGCCGGTGCTCGTTTTCTATGTCGCCTCAAGCGTCTGTGTCCTGGAACTGCGGAAGCAGAGCACCCAGAGAGCCAAACCAATTTGATGCCGTGTCTGTCAGAAAACCAATTCCAAAAGGAAATCTTACTATGTCACGCAGACTCAAAGCCAAAGTCAGTAAAAAATCAGCGCCGTTGCCAGTCTATATCACGATGGACACCGATGACTATGTCGATATTGACGAGATATACGCCCCAGTGGATGTCGCCGCCCTGGTAGGCGGCCCACGCTCTCAATCTGAAATCTTGGCCGCTCTTCCAAAATCGGATCAGAAGCCAGTCAGGGCGCTCCTGAAAGACGGATTCAAGGGTGTCTTAATGGTCGATGTGGAATCAGGCGCAGCCGGCCTTCAGCTACGCAGGTACATACCGCCGCCGCCCCCACCCTCCAAGAATTTCCGCCGCACACAGGTGCGCGTGCTCAAGGCGCGCGATGCTTGCAACGTTGCCTACCGCGCCTTGGAGGATGCAATTATCAATAAGGCCATCGCGGATCAAGATCACCACGCCTCATCCGAGGCCGAATCACGCCGGGGAAAAAACCGCCGCTGATAGCAATCCAGAAACCAATCCAAAAAGGAAATCTTACCATGAAATTGACCCTTATCGCAGCGATCCGTTATCTCGAAAAATTCACCCTAAAACCTGAAGAGACCATTTTGATCGACCTCTGGGGCCACGAGGGATACGAGCTTCAAGACGCCTTGCGGCAGTACGAAGGCGCGATCTCCCTCCGCAACACATTCAACCTGCCCGGCTGGTACACGCCCAGGGGAAATGCCCAGATCAATTGCCTTTTTGAGCAGATCGGAAAGGCAGACCTGGCGGTGCTATTCATCGATGCCTACCCCGTAGAGGACGTGGACGACGAAGGAAGGAATTTGCAGGTTGCGATCATGCACCGGGGCAGGCTCCAGGATGCCCTACGACAGTTTGCCCAGTATCTGACCCTTCCCGGAGAAAGAAAAGCCCCGTTGAAACGAAATGCAACGGCATCCCGTCGAAGCGGGCGCGGTCACAAGACCCCCATTTTGGCCCATTCGGAAGCCTAACCCAAAAATCCGGTTCACCCCTAAATCCAGTTTCCCCAGCCCCCATCAAAAATGGCCAACGACGCCGAATTTAAAATAAGGGCAACCATCGATGCCTCCGATGCGGTCAGAGGCGCACAGCAAGCTGAGCAAGCATTGCAAGATGTCAAGGGTGCCACTAATGACGCCGGAGAGTCGCAAAAGAATCTCGGTGAAGCGGCTGGGGAAGCAGCGCAGAAATTGACGAGTTTCCGCGCTTCCCAGCACATCCTGCATTCCATCCGCGAACTTTCCGAGGGAGGGACTCAAGCGCTTATGGGCGAGGCGATGGCGGCTCGGTTGCTGGGCGAAGCGATGGAAGCGGTCAACCCGGAAATTGGGGCGGTGATAATGGCGGCGTCGGTGATTGGCTCGATCATCGGCACTATCATGCTTTCAACGAGCAACCAAAAAGAAGAGGCCAAGACCGGTGTCGATGAAATTGGCCAGACGCTCGACGACCTTAAGCAAAGGACGGATATCACCAAACAATCCATCGAAAGCGCGATGGGGGCGATTATCGCAAACTACAAAGCGGCGCGGGAGGAACTCCAAGCCCAGATCAAGGCCACGAAAGAACTACAGGCCGCCCAGGACGAACTCCGCAGCGCGAAGCTGGCCGCGCAAATCGCGGCACTCAATGAGCAGGAAGCCCAGGCGGAACAAGGCAAATCATCGGATGAAGTTGATGAAATCAAGCGCCAGTTCGACGCCAAGCGGCTCGCCATCCGGCAGAAATTCGATGCGGATCAGGCGCAAGAAAAAATCGACGATAAAAAAGCGGAGATTAAGCAGCAACAGGACGAAATAATCGCGAAGCAAAAGGAGATGTCCGATTCCGACGCGGAACTTCAGCACCAACAGGACGAAGTCCAGCAAGCCCGGATCGGCGTTCTCGGCATTCCGACTGACGCCCAGGCGGCTCAAGCCCAGCTTGAGGAATTACAGAAAAAATCGTTCAGCGGATTGCTTTCACCGGAAGAGCAACAGCAAATGCAGGACTTGATGGACAGGGTACCGGGAATGTTCATCCAGGAAGCGCAAAGCGGCCCAACGTTCACGGCGCAGAAAAAGGCGCTGGCGGGTCAAATGGCTGGATACCGGCAACAGGAGAAAGATGCGGATGGTAGCGGCGATGTGAGCGGCGCGGCATTCAACCGTGACCAGGCGGCGCAGATTCAACAACAACTCGACGCCATTGGTCAATACGAGGGCACGATGGCTGCCCTGGCTGCGGACATGAAAAAATCCGAGTCCGATTCAGCGCAGAACCGCACACAACTGGAAGAGATGAAAAATCATCTCGCCGCGCTGGAAATTCAGTTGCAGGCGCTTGGGGTGAAATCCGGGACATTGACCGTAACCGATGCGACCGCGTGGATACAGGAGCGGAATAAAGACAACACCGCAGAGGCAAAGGCAGCTTTCGAAAAGCGGGAGGCGGAGCGTTACACCTACCGGGAAAAAGCACAGGAAATTGTCGAAAATCCAACGGAGACCGACGACCGCAAGGCGCAGGCGAAGGCGGCGATCAGTCAGATCGATGCGGATGGCGTGGCCGATAAAATTGCCCATGCGGTGACTTTGGGCTTAAGCAACGCCGAGGTGACCAGGCTAAGAGCCGATCTAGACAAATACCATGCGCAAGGCGCTTATGCGGTGACGACCGCACAACTAAAAGACGCGCGCACGGAAACGACCGGAGTGGCGCGCGACCTGGAAGCTTTTGGATCGACTCTGCCGAAGCAGGAGCGCGAGCAGTTACGGGCGGTGTTGGAAAAATTTAAATCGACGAACGATCCCTCGATGATGGAGATGGTCATCTCAACGCTGGAAACAATGAATGAGGCCAATTCGGCGCAGGTTCGTTCATTCGAACAGCGCTTGCGTCAGCTTGAGGCGAGCGTAACCAATCTGAAGCATTGAAAATTACCATAACCAACAAGAAAGGAATCATGATATGACCCCCGATGCGCACGTAACGTCTCTCCGAGAGATCACCATTTTATATGGATGCCTGTCAACTGATCCAGAATGCGAATCTCTTCTCCGAAAGCTCGCCGCCCGGTGTGGTATCCTGCAAATGGGAGATGCAGAGCTTGAAAAGGTGAAACTCCGCGCCACGGAGGCAATGGCGAAAGGACTGCAAGATATTAAGGCTTCGGATATCTACGCATACCTATTTGGAGCGGTCCGATTGGCAGAAAAAAATCAGGAAGAAACTATCAACAAAAAGGGCGAGTACATCGAGGCGCGCGACGCTCATGTGGCCTATATCCGGGCACTGGAAGAACGGGGGACGGCATTGCTCAATAAAATAAAAAGGCTGGGCGGCGACGTGTCGCAATTCCCGGAAATTCCGAGGCCGCAGCAGTAACCATGTTCACCGTCTCACAAATCGCCGCCGCCCTGGGCGCTTCCCGTCAGAGTGTGCATCAAGCCCTCTTCTCGGTTGTGCCGGTACAAGGCAAGCAGCTTATGCGCGGCAGTGAAGCGAATGCCTGGACTTTTGCGGTACTGCCTTCCTCGATGCAGGCCAAACTCCAGCGCCGCGCCAAGGCCAAAGGTTACCGGAATGCCGAGCACTTGCTTGCCGATCCGCCGCGCCGTTTTGAATCGCCGGTCCCGGTTGGTCAACTGGCGGGACCCATTCAACAGAGGGCGATGAAATTGCGCGAGGCGATGGCGCGGCCGCTGGCGGAGTTTGCGTCCGGGATGAAAGGCGGCGCTCTCGAAGAAATCGGCTTACGGCAATATCAACGGGTTTTCGGTTTTGAAATCACGAGCCGTCATTGGCGCACGCTTTTTCAACGCACGCTGGACCGCGACGCGGGAGAAGAGCAGTGGGACAGGCTTGATCTTTATCTCGATGCCAATCCACGCGGACGCGCGAAGGCGGCGCGTTTACATTCAGCAGAACGTGACGCGGAAACACTGTTGCTAAGCTATGCTTCTCAAATCCGGCAGCCAGGCGTGCCCACCGACGATGAAAAGGTGATGCTTTGGCAGACGGCCTTTGAGCAGATGGAGGAACTTGGACAATCCGGAGTCCCCCTTAAGAAAGCGCGAAAACTCATGCGCCGCGCCCTCTGGAAATGTGGTGCAATGCTGGCCAAAACTGAATCGGCCCTCGCCTGTGCCTGGATCAGAAAAGAGGAGGCGTGGCGCGCCGCCGATGGAAACATAGCAGCATTGAAAGACCGTCGCGCGATCTCTTCGGGAAATTTCCGTAGCCCCGACATTCCGCAAAATGACGTGGACCTCGTTATAGGGTATGCGGTCAAATTCAACGGGCGAGTCAGCCAGGCATGGCGTCACGTCCTCGAAAATCGGATGCTCAGCGCGGACATTCAGTCCCACTACGAGGGGCTATTTCCGGCCAGTAAATCGTATGTCCCACGTGTGATTCGAAACGCGGTGAGACACGAAGTTCGCGAGATGAGGAATATTCACCACGGCCCGCGCACGGCAGACTTGAATGGAGCCTACATCACCCGGAAATGGGATGACGTGGCGGCGGGCGATTGGTATCAAGCCGACGACGTAACTCTCAATAATTATTACTATGCGCCGGACGGTAACGGCGGTTGGACACTGATACGCGGCCAGGTGCTTTTGATGATCGACGTTCGGTCAATGTGTATTCTCAGTTTTGCGATTCTAGATCAGCGCAATTACA
>Ga0335072_10004436_pt1 | contig 20840 bp, 10 predicted proteins | sample Lox_Sample_21_FD_206725 | JGI IMG/M metagenome (GOLD analysis project Ga0335072, IMG submission 206725) | Soil microbial communities from Loxahatchee National Wildlife Refuge, Florida, United States - Lox_Sample_2.1 | ecosystem: Environmental > Terrestrial > Soil > Wetlands | place: USA...
TTCGGGCGTTTTTCCGCTGCGGGGAGGTTACCCCGAGTGAGAAAAAGGCGTCAAGATACTTCCCTTGTCTCACCGCTTAATGGCAATACCGGCGCCCTGAAGAACACCTTTGGCATCGGCGGAGTAGGGGCCATTGGGTTCGAGTTGCAGATACTTCTCATAGGCTTCCGCGCAGCCGTGAGGTAGAACCATTTTCTGGGTCTTGGGATCCAGGGTTGCTTTTGAGACCAAAGCTTGTGCCTTGAAGTAGAAGTTGGAGGCACGGCTCGGATCGAGGCTGATGGCCTTTTCCGCGGCAGCAAGCTGCGCATCCGACTGTCCAGTCTGGAAAAACACAAGCATCTCGTTGTGGCGATATTGCGCAGCCTGCGCCGGATAGGCGTTCACGGCAGTATCGAAGGCCTCTTCAGCCTCCTTGATCTTCCCCTGATGAGCGTAGATTTCGCCCAGGCTGGCATAGCTTGTGCCCTTGATGTCGGGCGTCCGGTTTTCGCCAGAATTGACGACTCCTCCGCCCGCAACATTGCGCGACGCTCTTGTTGCCGTCGGAGCCACTACGCCTGGTCCCGCATCCGGCTGATAGAAGTCGTCCGAATGTGCGCGCTTCAGTGCAGCGGGATCAATCCCCAATGCATTTTTGAAGTCAATTTCGGCGTCCGAATATTTCTGGAGGGACAGCTGCGCAAGACCCAACTCAACCCAGGGGAGAATGAGATTAGGATTCGACTGGGTGACCTTCAACATAAGCGCTTCAGAGTCCGCAAAACGCTTCTCTGCGCTTGCTTTGCGCGCCTCAGTCAATAGCGCGTTCAGGCTTTCAGAATCCTTCTTGCTCACTGGTGGTTCCTGACGGACAGCAGGAGCCTGGGCCTGCGGCGCGGGTGTGTTGTCCTGGCAATTCGCAGATCGTAGTGTGCACGCAAGAATTGCAAAACACAAAAGAATTGATTTCATTCATCACCTCGACAACTACCACGTGAGTTGCGCTAAAGGATTATACGAAGCCCGTGTCCTTTGAAGAACCCGCTATTTACCAGGGACCGGCCGGTAGTCAGAATATTGCGAGGTAAATAGCGTTGTCCGCGTCGAGTAACCGCCGGCGCCGGATTCGCCATTCGGCACAACAAGCGAATTCATGACGGATTTGATCGGAACAATCAACGAACTCTGACCTGCTGTCACTCGCGCGTAGTCAACGCGAATATCCACCTGGTGTACGACATCAGTCGGTTTCAGCGTTGCATTAATGATCATTCGCCGAACGATACCGGTGTCAGGGTCGAGAAAAAGCAGCCCGTGATATGGCACAACGGTCCGGAAAGGGTGCCATTCCGTGGTGGTCTGAAAGTTGCCCGCCACCCCGCCGCCACTCGAGGCATCCGAACCCGCCAGCTGTCGTTCACTGGTTGCCGAGTAGAAACGTGCTATGCCTGCCTGTCTGAGATCCGGAAAGCAGCAGACATTGATGGCCAGTTTGGATTTTTGTCTCGGCACATCAAACGAGAACACCGCAGCGGGCGTTCCATCAATCGACTCCCAGCGAGACCATTGGATCTTTCCCGCACTCTGGGCCTCCTTGAAAACATGGCTGAGGCTAGGCTCGGGATTCAGGAACTCAATCAGTCCGTTCGCTCCCCAGTGGTTCGCATCGCTTGCAGTGGCTTTCTTTTCCGTGCCGTGCTCGATGGTCACGGGGCGAGCGGAGGTGTTGATGTAGTGAACGAAGACGGCGGGATTGGATAACCCCGACGACGTAACGGCGTCTTTTGCGCTTCCACTTATCCCTGAACTCGCTTCCAGCGCTGTGGTGTTGTCCTGAAATCGCAACGTTGTCTTCGTAGCCGTCAGCAGAGGAAGTTGCTCATAGGTCTTCGTAATGTACGCTTCCGCCCGTCCGATAATTGCGCTCTTTGAAGTTTCGTCCGGAGCCGGCGTGTCCGGCAGATCGGCGCGAGGAGGAACCAGGTCGGCGCTGCGCGCTTCAAGAACATAGATCTGCTCCATGGAGAGAGGACCTTGCACCATGCCGACAAGGTTCTTCATCGTTGAGCGCGTCAGCTCCTCGGTCAGCTCCAGTTGTTCCAGCGCCGTCGCTATCTCTGCATCCGACTTCTTCTCCTGCTGAAAAGAATGGAGCAGCTCCTGAAGCTGCCCCACAGTCATTCTTTTGCCGCACCACGCCGGTGTGACAAGAACGGAGAATGCCAGGAACGTGATGAAACGCCGCATGATCTGGTTTCTCAAGGGCAGACAGCCTGCGTGAAAAAACGAAAGATCGCCGCGAAAGTTGAGCGCCGGCACTATCTCTGCCCTGCGGCGCCGGCGAGTTGGTAGTCCTTGTATTCGATCGTAAAGAATGTGTCTCGCGTGGAGAACTTGCCGGCAGCCTGAGAGTCGCCATTGGGAACAACCTCGGTAAGAATCACCGTCCTCATCGGCAAAACTAGAGTCTTGTCCCCAACTTTCTCCGGACCGTAGTCAACGCGCGTGTCCTCCTGGTGCACGACCTCCGTCGGCTTGAAATCAACTTGAGCAATCATGCGGACAACAATTCCCGTATCGGGATCGATGAAGAATTCCCCATGATAAGGAACACCGTTGGCCTTGAAGTTGCGCCAATCGGTCGTGGTCTGGAAGTTGCCTTTTGCGCCACCCGATCCCCCTTGAAGACCGGCAACCGCAGCCGAGCTGAAGTGCGCATCTCCGGTCTGATCGACATTCGGGAAGCAGCAGATGTTCACGTTGAAGTGAGATTTCTTCTTTGGAACCTGATAGGAAAACACCGCCGCGGTTTTTCCGTTGACGGTCTCCCATCGGAGCCACGAGATTCCGCCATTTGACTGGGCTTCCGGAAAGAGAACGCCCAGGCTGGGGTCTGGTTCCTCGAGAGCGATCATCTTGTTCGCTCCCCACTTTGTCTTGTCTACCGGAAGCTTCTCAATTCCGCGGTCACTCGAGTAAACGCTATCGGTAGAGTTGATATAGTGCACGTACTGAAAAGGACTGACGAATCCTGAACCAACGGAAACATCAGACGCGCTGCCCTTCATACCTGAACTCGCAGCGGCGGCTTCCACATTGTCCTGAAAGCGGAGCGTTGTCTTGGTTGCCGTCAGCGCCGCTAGCTGTTCATATGTCTTCGTGACGTATTCAGCCGCTTTGTCCAGAATCGCCTTCTGGGCGGCGGCATCGGGTGCTGGGGTTGTAGGAATGTCCGCGGCCGGCGGTGCGAGAATGGCACTCCGCGCTTCAAGCACGTAGACCTGTTCTGTGGTCAATGGTCCGGGCGCGTACTCGGCAAGGCCGTTCATTGCGCTCCGCGTCAACTGTTCGCTCAGCTGCACCTGCTTGAGCTCGTTGGCCACTTCCGAGTCGGATTTCTTTTGGTCCCGCATGGATTTGAGCATGTCGGTAAGTTCGACGACGGTGACCTTCTTGGCGGGCCAGGCAGGAAGTGCAAAAACTGCCATGGCCAAAATGCATACACAACGTTTCATCTGCATATCCCCCTCGATTGGGCCGACTGATACTCCTTTTATTGCTGCGTGGGCTTGGTTGTTGCCTGCGAAATCTGATCCTTGCGATGCCGCTCTCCGTTAGCGGCAATCTTTTTGTAGAGATCCTCATCCGCCGCTTTGTTCAGCTTTTTCGCTGCGTCAAACTCGGCCTGGGCCTCCTCTTTTTGACCTACTTTGCGAAGGTGCCGCGCCAGGTGCCAATGAACGCTCACTTCGTCAGGCTTAAGTTTGACGGCTGTTCTCAACTCGCGTAGCGCATCATCGTTTCTGCCGGCGTCGGAATCGATAATGCCCAGATCAAGGTCCGCGAGCCAGAGCGAAGAATCGAGCTCATGAGCCTTCGCCAGCGGAGCACGAGCCTCTGCCGGATTGTTCAACTGCAGGAAACTGTCTCCCATATATAGGAGAGACTGCGCGTGATTTGGGTCATTCTCCAGTTCCGCCTTGAACTGCTCGACCGCCTCTGGGTATTGCTTCTGCGTCCAGAGGAGATAACCAAGCCCGAAGTGCACATTCGGCTCCTTGGGATTGGCCTTTACCGCGGCGCGAAACATCTTCGTCGATCCCTCATTATCCTTCATCTCGTCCAGCGCTTCGCCGGCGAGCATATCGGCCTCGGCCGACTCGGCATTCAGAGAGAGCATCTGATGATACGTATCCATGACGCACTGATAGTGCTTCGACCACAGACAGCTGTGCGCCAATGCCAGAAGCAGCGGAAGGTTCTGCTGGTCTCGCTTTGAGGCCGCCTCGAGAAAAGGGACAGCTTCTGCATACTGGGCGAGTCCGTAGTATGACAACCCGATGAGAACGTCCAGCCGTGGCGCTTCTGCCGAATTGGCAGGAAGTTGTTTTCTCAGAGCGCCGAATTCGCCGGCTGCATTCCTCAACTGGCCGTCTTTAAAGAAGGCCAATCCCAGGTTTAGTCGAACCGCAGTTTTGTTGGGATCGAGCTTTAGAGCTTTGCGATAGAAGGCAATCGCCGTTTTGTATTGTTCCTGGCGCGCTTGGAGTAACCCGAGATGAGCATAGGGCTCCGGGTTTGCAGGATGAGCCTTACTCACTTCGGTCCAGGCTGTGATAGCGTCAGCAGTCCTGCCCTGCTGTTCGAGTTGCAAAGCCGCCTGTCGATCAGCTTCAGGGCTGCTGACGGGATGCTGTTGCGCGCTCGCGATCAGTGCTATAGAGAAGAGGAAAACCGCATTCAAAACCGAATTCATCCGGAATCTCGGCACGCTCAATTCTACTCGGGAATTATTGATCAGTGCCTTGTTCGAGCTGGTTCAGGCGTCTTTCAGCTGAAAAACAAAGAGCGCGGCAGGGGAGTTACCCATGCCGCGCCCGGTTAGCAGACTAGAAGATGAACTTGCCGCCCAGTTCGAGAACACGGGGATCGAATGTAGAAGTGATCTGACCGTATTGGCTCGCACCGAGGCTGTCGTTCAGTCCGTTGTATTCGGTGTGGTTGAACGTATTGAACGATTCGAAGCGGAGCTCAAAGCGAGCGCGCTCTGTCATCGCAAACGACTTGTAGAGAGACGTCGTAAAGTTCACGCGGCCGGGACCCACAATGGCATCCTTGCGTGCACTTCCGAAGCCCTGGTTCGGTCCGCCCAGCCAGGCCGGCACTGGAGCAGACAGCAGGGTGGTGTCGAACCACTCGCCGAACTTCTTGGGATAATGCATCTTCCCAGTGGCGTTCGGACGGTTGGTATATCCGCCATCGAGGCCGACCGGATCGTACGCGATGGAGAGCCCGGGACCCTGGTTGGTCGGGATGAGGCCTGCCTCGTCGATGAACGTACCGGCCAGTTCCCATCCTCCCGCGATCGAGTGAACCAGTCCCTGACTGCCGTTGAAGACCGGGAGCTTGTAGACGTAGTTCGCGCTCAGCATGTTGCGACGATCGAGTGCACCCGAACCCTTGTCGTACTTCAGGTTGAACGGGTTGCTGACGGGGCCAAGATCGTAGCTGGTGATATCGATTTCGTGTGACCACGTGTAATCGACTTCACCGCTCAGACCCCAGCGGTTCTGAATACGCACGCCGGTCTGGAAACCGTTGTACGTACCATTTGTCGTGTTCTCTTGCTGGGTAATGCCACCAAACCCAGCATAGGATCGATAGATGTTGGAGTTGGCAAGGTTCGCCGGAGCACCGCCCGCAGCATTCGGAGGCGCCTGGTTGGAGTTAATCGCCGTTCCGGTCAGGCTGCTGGCCGGGCAAACATCTCCACCCGGATACTTGTTGCTTCCGTCACCCGCGTCGCAGCGAACCGTGAGGTCCTCGTTCAGCGGGAAGTTGTTGATGTCGCGCTCGATATTCTGGTGCCATGCGATGTTGCCAACATATTGCACGACCCAGATGACCGAAGGCTGTAGTTCATGCTGCACGCCGAGGCTGAATTGTGCCACAGCCGGGGCGCGGTAGGTCTGCGCCAGGTTGGTGAGACCCTGGGCGTAGAACGGCAGAGCAGCCGTCGCGCCGGTTACCCAGCTTGTGCTCGGGTTGCTGAAGTAGACGTTGGTCGCACCCGGGTTGAATGCGAACGGCGGGGCGGTAGCTGCGTTGTAAATGTCGTTGCCCTGCATGCGCTCGAAGAAGGTTCCAAAACCGCCGCGGAGAACGGTCTTGCCGTTTCCGAAGAGATCTTCAGAGAACCCGACACGAGGCTGAAGGGTATCGTAGTCGTTGGTGACGAGCCCCTTGGGGAAGCCGTTCTGACCCGCGAGTCCCATACCATTCAGATAGAACGGGGTTCCGTTGACTATCTGGAATCCAGGTCCATTGGGATTCATCGAGCCATCCGTATTCCATTCGGGCCCCTGAGACGAGAGATAGGCGGCTGGGTTGAAGTTCGCTACGTCGTTGTTCCGCTCCCATGCATGCGGCAGCGCATCATATCGCAAGCCGAGTTGTAAGCTCAGCCGCGGCGTGACGTGCCAGTTGTCCATTGCATAGGCCGACGGTGTCTGGTTGACATAGTGCCGGATGGGTGTCGCCTGGAACTGCGAGAATCCACTCGACAAGCCGAGCAGCATATCCATCATGCCGTCGTTGGTTAGCTGCCCCTGGCTGACATCGCCTTCGGCATCTCCGAACAACTGCTGATTCTTGGTGTAGCGGTTGTAGCTGAAGCCGAACTTCATGGCGTGCTTGCCCATCGTGTAGGAAATATCCACCTTGGGCTCATAGTCCTCAGCCGCGTTGTGCCAGGGAGCCGATCCCATGTCCTCGGCGGTGTAGTACGGACCGCCGAAGCCGGTCACACCGGGAAGATACGGATTGCCGTTGCTGAAGTATTTGTTCTGCGACCAGCCGCTGAGGGTCGACAGGTTGGCATTTGCGCTATTGGTGATGTTGATGATGTTGCCGTCGTAATTCATGCTGGCTTCCAGCAACAGGTTGGGGTTGATGGTGCCGCTGAGTTTGAGAGCAGCGCTGTTCGACGGGTTAGATAGCGTGCTGGTGACGGTGTTGTAGCTCGCCCACAGCCAGCCGAGTTCGGGTTGCGCGTAGCCCTGCGTTACAGAGTCGTGCATGTAGTGGCCAAGAATCGCCCACTTGTCGTTCCACTTGTGGTCGACGCGAACGATATCGTCGCGCACCTGAATGGGGTTCGACACGTTGGTGATGTTCTTGTCCTGGCCTGCCAGGTTCGCCTTCGGCAGGATCGACGAGTTCAAGTAGAGAATTGCATTCGAATCGAACAGGTTGGCGGGAATGACCGGCATCGGGTCTCCCGGTGTCAATCCGTCGGCCGCGAGCTTCGCATTGAATGCCGGGTCGCCGACCTTAGGAACCACAAGCGCTGTCGTGTTCGCAAATGCCGGCGCTACATAGGTCAAATCCTGGCCTGCAACCGGCCGGTCAGCATCGTCGATGGTTGGTTCTTCGTTGGTGCCGGCACCGTTAAGAATCTTGCGCCACTCCTCATTCCAGAAGAAGAAGGTGTGCTGCCGGTTCGTGTTGTAAACGTGAGGAATAAACAGCGGACCACCGATGTTGCCGCCGAAGATGTTGTAGTGCGTGCTGGTTCTCGGGGTGATCGGGGTGGACAGCTTGTTGAAGTAGTTGTTGGCGTCGTAATCGGTGTTGCGGTTGAACTCAAACAACTCCCCGTGGTACTTCTGCGTGCCGCTCTTGAGCGAAAGGCTCATCGTCGCGCCGGAAGAAATACCGTAGTCAGGAGGATAGTTCGAGGTCAACATGTTGAACTCGGCGATCGCATCCTGGGAAGGCATGATGTCCATGCCGCCGGCGCCGCCGCGGTCATCTGCTTCGCCGCCGTCGATCAGCCAGATGTTATGGCTCTGGCGCAGTCCGTTCACGCTGATGGTGAAACTGGAGGCAACCGACGTCGGTGTGTTGGAGTCAGGCAGGGCTGAACTGACGCCCAGACCCATCGCCGCCAGGGCAGCGAAGTTGCGGTTCTCAGTCGCGATTTCGCTGATCTGTTCCGAGCTGATCAGTGTGCTGACGACGTTTGAGTCGGTCTGCACAGTCAGTGCATCCGCCTCGACCGTGATCGTCGTATTTTCAGCGCCAATGGCTAGCTTGACATCGACGCGGAACGTTGCTGAAACGTAGATCTGAATTCCTTTTTGCTCGAATGCCTCGAAGCCTTTCGCCGAGACCTTGAGGTTGTAGGTGGATGGGTTCAAACCGTTGATATCGTACAAGCCCGTCGGTCCGCTATCGGTTGATTTGCTGAATCCAGTGGATGGGTCAATGAGCGTAAGATGCGCTCCGCCCACCACCGCTCCGGTTTGGTCGGTGACGATGCCTGTCAGCTCTGAGTTGGCTTGCGCGAATGCGCCTATGCCTCCTAACACAAAGAGCAAGGGCAGCAGGATGTACCAATTTGTTGCCTTTCTCATGTGGCCTTCCTTTTTTGAAGTGTTGCTGTTTCTTGTTGTGGTTTTGACGTAGGGGAGACTTCTTATGCGTTTACTGGCCTGCGCTCCAATCAAAATTCAAGAACTGCAATACAGAGACAGAAGAGAGGAGATTGACAGAACTCAATGAGCTCCAGAAACATCTCCACGAATTCGACTGCAACACCAAAGAGACCCCTTGCGTTTCCTGGCCCCAATCACCAAAGCATGGCTTACCTAAGCGTTCACATGCATCGGTCGAACTGACGGCGTTACAGTAGTAAAGCGATTAGCTAAGAATGACAGCGCGAATGTTAGAGCGACTCTAGCGTAACTGTCAACAAGAAAACGTGCGCTTCCCGCCATGGGTTCCCATGTTGCTCAAGATATTGTCAAGCCAAACATTTTAAATGTCTTACAATGACAATCCTGAAGTCAAAGCCATTCCGTCAGGGGAGTCTTCTTGCGCCTTTGGGCCTGCAGCGCTCCCGGCTGACAACATTTCAGGATGAAATGGGTCCGCGACCGGCTTACAATGTCGGCCAAGCGGAGCACCAGAAAACAAGCACAACTCCGCTACCCACCCAAATCGTTCATGAATGCATCAGTGTCCGCTGAGGACCGTTTGCCGGGAGGCATGGCATGACCCGCACCTCGACTCTCATTGCAATCTTCCTCGTCCTGGCAGCATCCTCTGTCAGCGCCCAAAATGTCGGCGTATCACAGTTGGAGCAGATTCTGTCTCAGGCCAAGAGCGAGCAAGATGGCGAGCTTGCGACAAAGCTTTCTCGCCTGAATCTCACCGAACGATTTGGTTCGGCCCGCCTTGAGCATTGGACAGCAAACTTGCCGGGCATCCGCTCCCAGCGTGCGCTGATGGGTCTCGCTGATCGCTCCGCGTTCCTCAATCCGCCTCAGGATGAGATTTCTGCGATCGCCAAACCCGATCTGGCAGAGCAGAAACACATCATGGGCCTTGCGGCGGTCTACGTATCGAAAGCGATTCCCCAATTGCCTCGCTTCTTTGCTTTGCGCACGACCAGCCATTTCGAAGACTCGGCAGACGCTGTCCGCACTGGTCCCTGGGAGGAAACCGAAACTCTCCGCCCGGTCCGAATTTCACGGGCAGTCGTTTTGTATCGCGACGGAGAGGAGGTTTTGCAGCCAGGATTGATCAAGACCGGAGCTGCGCCGGCCAGCGATAAAGGGCTGCGGACCTGGGGAACATTCGGCCCGATCTTAGGTTTGGTTTTGGTTGATGCGGCCGAGAACGCGATGGAGTGGGAGCGCTGGGAAAAAGCCGCCGCAGGTCCGGTTGCGGTATTTCGCTATGCCGTACCCAAGGCCAGATCACACTACGAAGTTCGCTATTGTTGCGTCGCCACTCGGTTCGGCATGGAGAATCATTTCTTCGCGGAGATGAGCGCTTACCACGGAGAAATCACGGTCGATCCGGCAACTGGAGTCATTCAGCGCCTGACCATTGAAGCAGAGCCCAACCGCGGCGATCCTGTTTCGCGCGCAGCTCTGGCGGTCGAGTACGGGCCCGTCGAATTGGGTGGTACGACCTATACCTGCCCCGTACGAAGCGTATCGATTTCCCTTGCCGAAACCCAGCGCAGCTTGAGAGATCCAGGCGGAAATCCCTGGACAGCAATGGGACCGCCCCAGATGCTGCTCAACCATGTCGATTTCTCGCAGTATCACCTGTTCCGCTCGGAATCGCGCGTGTTAACCCCGGAGGAAGAACGCGCAGTCGGCTTGGCGCCGGATGCCACACTCCCGACGACTGAGCCTACGGATTTACTGCCGGCTGAAGAAGATATTGCGGAGGCGCCTGCAGCGAAACCGGCGAGTGCAACACAACCCTCCGGTTCGGCACAATCCGCCGAGTCGCACGAGAACGGCGCAGAGAATCAGGAGATCACAACGGCCGCCGCCACCGGTTTACCTGACATTTCTCCGCATCCGGTCGCTGAGACCGCGTCCGATACGCCCGTGCCCTCGGGACTGACGCTTCGCGTGAATACCCGGCTGGTCGATGTCAACGTGGTCGCGCTCGACAAAAAGGACCGGCCGATCACTGGCCTCAAGCCGGAAGATTTCGAGGTCTACGACAACGGGGTAAAGCAAGACGTCCGATCCTTCATGCAGACCACCGCAGAGGCCTCACCGGAAACTCCCGTCCAGAGCCCCTCGGTGAAATCGGCTGAATTCTCCAATCACTCGCCGAAAAATGACGCACATGCTGAAGAGAACACGACCATTCTTCTAATCGATGCCAGCAACCTTGATTTCGGAGATCTGACCGACGCGCGCCAGCAGATGCTGCGCTTTCTCGAAAGCCTTCCCCCCAACGAGCGCGTTGCGTTGTACCTGATGAAGTATCACGGCTTCCAGGTACTGCGGGAGGCGAGCACAGATCATGCAGCCCTCGCTGCCCAACTTTCAAAATGGCGTCCAAGTGTACAGGATGTCGCCAATGCGCAGGATCAGGAGAAGCGCAATCGCCAACAGATCGAGACCGTCCACGATCCCGAAGATCTGCTCAACGTGAACGGCAACTACACCATGGACTCCAGCACGCAGTCGGAGGCCCTCGATCCCAAGCTGCGCGAACTGGGAAGCAGACCCGGCCCGAATGCCCTCAATATCCTTGTCGATGTGGCGCACCATCTCTCCGCTGTGCCCGGGCACAAAAACCTCATCTGGGTCACAAGCGACAACGCTCTGGCTGATTGGAACAAGCTCTCCTACAACATGGAAAAGGGCAGTAAGTACATCGAGCCGATTGCTCTTCGAGCTCAGGAAGCGATGAATAACGCCCATGTCAGCGTCTATCCGCTCGATGCCTCACGGCTCGAAGCCTCCGTTGTCACCGCCGAAACCGGGCGCCGCAACGTGGAGCTTACGCCGGTATTTGAAAGACCGGCGCTGCTCGAACACGAGTTGGAAGGCCCGGAGGCAACCGCAGGACAGGACATGAATCCGTATGTTCAAAACCGCCAGTTCGGGAACGGCTCCCGCCTTCAGGCCGCCATGGAGCAGGACGTCCATTCTGTCCAGGGCGTATTTCGCGAAGTCGCCGATGCGACGGGAGGACGCGTGTTTCGGCGCTCCGGCAATATTCTTGGCGAACTGAACGAGGTAATCGCCGATGGACATGCGACCTACCTCCTGGGATTCTCACCCAGCGAGCAAGCCGATGGGCAATATCACCGGCTCACGGTAAAACTCGTCGGACACCACGACGCCACGCTTCGATTCCGCTCCGGCTATCAATACGACAGGGAGCCCGCCACGTTGAAAGAACGGTTTGCCCAGACCGTATGGCAGCCTGCCGACGCAAGCGAGATCGCAGTGAGCACGAAACTGGTCAGCGACGCCGAAGGAAATGCTCTTCGCGTCACCGTTGCCGGTTCGGATCTCTCTTTGCAGCAGCAAAATTCAGTTTGGGCCGGCAAACTCGACATCTTTGTTGTGCAACGCGATCCAGAGGCGCTGCATGCCAAGGTGTCGGGAATGACCGTTGGTCTACATCTGAAATCGGCAACCTACGAGCACGCCATCAAGGATGGCCTGACGTTTGACCAACGCCTGGATGCGAAACGCCTGAACGGCTCCTTGCGCGTCGTCGTGGTCGATGTGAATACGGGGCGGATCGGATCGGTAACTGTGCCGTCAGCAGCGCTGGAAACCAGCGCCGACTAGAAGCGCGCACCGTCGGGTTCCCTTCTGCTTCGGAACAACGTTGACCTATGGCTTCGGCTTCATTGAAAGCGCGGATGCGGAGATGGTCAACGTGCCCATGCGACCGGTGTTTTCATCCACCACCAGAACGCGAAGCGTGCCACTGCCTCCGATGTGGACTGCCTCATCGAGATCGATCCCTTCTTTCAATACCTTCTCGTAGGTCGCGGGTTTGAGCCGCATGGCCAGGGTTTGACCAGCCAACTTGGCGTGCAACGCGGGATCGTCGCGCTGAATGACAAAGATATCGATCTTATCCATCCACAAGCCGGCTTGCTGGACAAGCCCGAGGTCGGTGGCAGCGATCTTCAGCTTTAGACTCGCAGCTTGATCGCTGGCTGAGGTTGCGCTCAATCCAATCTCCGTGGTATCGGTTGGGCGCCAGATTGCTTGTTGAAAGCGCTCCTTCATAGTCGCCGGATCCTTTGCATAGAAATATCCCGTGCGATAGCGCAGCGTAATGTTTTTCCGGCCCGTCAATTTCACTGTGAGTCGATGGTAGGTATCGTCAGCGGCAGAATCCGGCGTAAACCCCAGCAGGTAGGCAGCACGGCCATCCGCGACCGTCGATTCAATCTCCCCTGCGATATCCCCCGCACGGCGAAACGCTCGGCCTCCGGTGGCTTCGGCCAACTCGCGAAATGTCGATTGGATCGGATGCGTGTCCTGCTGCATCTGAGCGGTTAGGCGGCCCGGATTGATATCCCGTTGTGACTTCTCCAGCGCTTCCTGTGCATCCTGGCGCTCTCCAGGCGGAAGCGTCGCTAACTGGGCCTGTACCGCCTCGCTGCTCGCCGGATTCAACTGAACATTTCCGCTGGCCGTGTTTGCGCCCACGCCACCAGCCTCGAGCTGCGATGCATCCAGCGGGTAGATGCTGATTTGAGCGTCATTCAATGCCTCCCTCGCTCGCAGCGAAAGGGGATCGATGTTCTTATCACCTCGCTCCGTGCCGGGCGCCTTTTCGCTAAAGTCAGCCAGCGCATTGTCACTGGAGACCCAGATGAGACTTTTGTGTCCGGGTATTGCCGCCAAATGCCGCGCCACCCAAACCAAAATGCCGAGCACGTCTCTTTGCGGATTGTCACCGAGCGAACGCAATTGCGGATCAGCCGCGATCAGCACGTCCCCTTCGCCGGTGGATACATTTCCGTTCGCATTCATGAGATCAGTGATACTGCGTACGTACTCGATGTCCTGGCGGTTTCGTTGTTCCTGCTCTTGCGCCTGGGAGAGATCCTGTGCTGTCGGCATCCACTTGCTAAGCGTCAGGGCGAGTTGGGCGTGATCGATTGTCGGTTCTTGCAGGATCTGGAAACTATGCTTCTTCAAAACGTACAGCCCAATCTGCTGGTCAGAAGCTGCAGACTTCAGAAAACGGAGCATCTCGTTGCGGGCATGCGTGAGATCAGCGAATGCGACATTGCTGGCGTCGATCAGAAACACGGTCGCGTTGGGAACCGATGAAGGCTGTCTCCCGTCGGAATTGGATCCACCGATATTGCTGAAACTGGAGTGATCCTCTTCCGCGCGCGGAGCGGTACTCGCGCTACCTGGTTGATCCGCAACTCCGGACTCTGCCTGGTTGAATGTGCTGATGGTTTGCTTTCGACCGTTGTCGTCGATCTCGATGTCGCTGGCCTTGAGATCAGTGACCGGCCGCCCCTTCTTGTCGAAGGCTACGACCGTGACTTCCACCAGTCGCGATGTGCTGCGCAAATGGAAACCCGTGTCCGCCGTACCCGATGGCGGCATCGTCGGTATGTCTGCAACGCCGGAAAGATTGGCGCCGGATTCGCTGATCTCCGGAGCTTCCGGCGGCTCGGATTTCACCGGTGGTGGAGACGTTACGGGAGCCGGCGGGGGGCCGTTTTCCGCGCTGATCTCAGACGACGCAGACGGTTCAGAGGCGGTCTTCGGTTCAGCAGCTGTTTTGACAGAACTGCTCGCTGCGCCGGAGCTTGCGCCTCTCGCGTCGGCGGAAGGGACCGGCGGGGTCGCCCCGCCTAGCGCCGGCAGATCGGATGTATCGTCGGCGAGGATCTTGGCCTCGGAACGAAACACGTGATAGTCGCTAAAGGTCACGTCGTTCAGCAGCGTCTGTTGGGCCAAGTCCGGAGTCGTCCCGACAGCTACCGCGCCCATACCCAGTCCGCGCGCCCCATGGGCCGCGGTCTGCAGAATTTCTTCCTTCTCCTTGGAAAGCGCATGCGCTCGTGAAAATGCAACGCTGTGCAGCGGACAGGTATAAGTTATGCCTCCAATGTCCACCAAACCGTACTCAACAACTATCCTGGCGCTCGAGATAAGCTCGCCTGGTTTCAATTCAGCGTTGATTTCGATCCGCTGAATCGCGCCCGTCGCCGGATCGATAGCTATCTGGCCTGCATATCCGACCAGTTCCTGCCATTCGCGGCTGTCGCCCTCGGCATTTGTCGCACAGCAATAATTAAGTTCAAAATGCGACTTCTCGCGGGGGACAGAGAAGGCAAACACCGCTAGATTCCGGGCATCGCCCTCTTCCCAGCGCAACCACGCCAATTTGTTCTGCGCGGCGTCCAGCAAAACCGTCGAGAGAATGTAACCGAATTCGCCGTGCGAACTCAGGCCGTGGTTTGAGGAGTTCGTCGATGCCTTTTTGTCACTCGGATCAGTCACCTCAACTTCGCGTTTATCGCGATAAAGCGTGGTAGCAACCGACGTGTCTACCAGATGGATAGGTTCGTAGGGTTGCGACGCCAGTCCCTCTCGCACCATTTGCGGGCTGCTTTCAAAACGATCGGTCGTCCGTGTCGCGATGAAGTTGGGGAATTGCGGGATCGCTTTGGTTACATAATTCACGACCAATCCCATGATCCGTCGCTGTTCTGCCATATCCGGCGCAGGATTCGTAGGGATATCAGAGGAAGGCGGGTCCTGAAACTGCGACTCGTCAGCAATCGCGCGCAGGGCTTGTCGGCTCTGATCCCCCGGCAAGTCCGTCTTGAGCTGACGAAACGAGGACGGATTGAGTCTTTCCGTCAGTTGGAGTTCAGAAAGCTGCTTTGCAGCCTCCGCATCCTGTCGATTGTGGCAAGCGTTGACAGTCTCTTCCAACTGTTGAACAGTTACTCGCTTTGCTGCCCGCGATGGGATGGCGATTCCAGCGACGAGACAGCAGAGAAGAACTGTCATCATGCGGGAAAAACGCCTTGGATCCTTGGTCATTACCGGCCACCTGTTCAAAATCATACCCCGCCGTCGGACCACCGAATCAACTCAACTCGCATCGCGCTCAGTCTTGCCGGTTCCCTACCCCCGCCTCTTGCAGCTAGAATGCCACCGATCACTTACAGAAGATCTCAGCATCGCGGAAATGCTCTCTCACCTTTATTTCCACGAAACACGTTCGTCCAAGGATCGTAACGGAAGGGCAATTGGGATATGAAAATTCGCACTGCTTGTCTAATCGCACTAGCTTTCGCGGCCAACATCGTAGCAATCGCGCAGTTTCCGGGAATGACTCCGGCCAAACATTTCGCCTGGTCCGACAAGAGTCTCTCTCCTGATCAGCGCGCCGACATGGTCATCAAGGAGATGACTCTCGACGAGAAGATCCAGCTTCTGCATGGTCCCGGCTGGCAGGCACTCTTCGCACCACAGGAATCCGGGCCGTTAACCCGCGCCATCGCAATTCTCGGCTTCATTCCAGGCATTCCCCGTCTCGGGATACCGGACCTGCAGATGACGGATTCCAACCAGGGCATATCCCTGGCCGGAGTCAAGGGCCGTTATGCGACCGCCCTGCCATCCGGCGAAGCCATGGCATCCGCCTGGGATCCGGCACTCTCCTATGAGATCGGGACGCTCCTCGGCCAGGAGATGCGCGACATGGGATTCAACATGTCCCTTGGTTCGGGAGTAAACATGATCCGCGAACCGCGCAATGGCCGCACGTTTGAATACAAGGGCGAAGATCCCCTGCTCGCAGGCACACTGGCGGGCCAGGAATTGAAAGCGGAAAAAGCCCTTCATCTCATCACCGATGTAAAGCACTACGCCGTCAATGACCAGGATTCCGGACGCATCGTTGTGAATTCGATCATCAGCCAGCGTGCCATGCGTGAGAGCGACCTGCTTGCATTCCAGATTGCGTTGAAGGACTCCGGTGCCGGCGCGGTCATGTGCTCGTACAACCGCATCAATGGAACCTACGGCTGCGAGAATTCCTACACCTTAACCGATGTCCTCAAGAAAGACTTCGGTTTTAAAGGATTCGTTGTCTCGGACTGGGGCGCCACCCAGAGCACCGTCAAGGCAGCAACGGCCGGCCTCGATATAGAGATGCCGGGTAACGACTCCTTTGGCGAGCCGCTGAAGAAGGCTGTGCAAAGCGGCGAAGTGTCGCAGGAGAGGCTCGACGATATGGTGCACCGCATCCTGCGCACCGAGTTCGATTCCGGAATCGTCGACGACCCTCCGCAAGGGGAATCACCCAATGTCATGCGCGGTTTCGCAGTCGCTCAGAAGACCGAAGAAAGAGGAGCCGTACTGCTCAAGAACGTGCATGAGCAGTTGCCTTTGAACGCGCCCAGCATCCGCTCTATCGCCGTCATCGGTGGCCACGCGGACGTGGGCGTCATGTCCGGCGGAGGCTCATCGCAGGTATCGCCCGCCGGTGGTAATCCGGTTCCACCAACCCCTGATCAGTTGAAAAATCCCCTCGCATCTTTCATGTTGGTCGCGGTGTATCACCGTTCCGCACCTTTGAAGGGAATCGAAGCCAAAGCACCGCGCGCAGTCGTCAAGTTCGATCCTGGCACTGATCCAGCATCGGCCGCGGCGCTCGCCAAGTCGTCGCAGTTGGCAATCGTATTTGTCACGCAACACGAGTCCGAAGGCATGGATCTCAAAAACCTCTCATTGCCCGACAACCAGGACGCTCTCATCGAAGCCGTCGCCGCGGCGAATCCACACACCATCGTTGTGCTCGAAACCGGAGGCGCCGTGCTGATGCCCTGGATCGACAAGGTCGCAGCTGTCGTTGAGGCATGGTATCCGGGAATTCGCGGCTCTGAAGCAATTGCCAATCTGCTGTTTGGGGACGTAAACCCATCCGGCAAGCTACCTCTCACGTTTCCGAGGAGCGAAGCCGATCTGCCCCATCCTCTGCACCTCGACCCGCCCAAGCCCGACGCGGACCACCCGGTGCCGAAGCTCGCAGGCGCTCCAGGAATGATTGGGATGGCGATGGGCATCGGACCATTCTTCGACGTGCACTACGACGAAGGGCTGAAGGTCGGCTACAAGTGGTACGACGCTGAGAAAAAGCCTGTGCTGTTCCCATTCGGTTTCGGCCTCTCCTACACAACCTTTGCGTATTCGGGACTGTCCATTAAGCCCGGCGAATCCTCCACCGTGTCATTCACCGTGAAGAACTCCGGCAAGCGACCCGGCATCGAAACCGCGCAGGTATACGCATCTCTTCCCGACTCGGCCGGGGAACCGCCAAAGCGCCTGGTTGGATGGACCAAGGTTGAGCTCGGTCCTGGCGAATCGAAGCAGGTTTCCATTTCGGTAGATCGCGATAGGCTGAGCATTTTCGACGACGCCTCCGATTCATGGAAGCTCGTTCCAGGGAACTACGTAATCCACGTCGGCGGATCCTCGCAGGATCTGCCCCTGCAGACCTCGGTTTCGTTCTAGCGGTTAGGAAATCGGCCTGGCGCGGAAAACGAATTCGCAAGCAGTCAACCTGCCCGTATCGACCCGCGCCGGGCCGCTCAACATGAATTCCGGCCAGACGCGCGATTCCTCTGAGAACCAAGGGATGGCAACGAACGTCTATACTGAAGCCGCTCTCAGCTTAGGAGGCGTCATGCGCATTTGCTCCCTAATCGCCATCGCTGCCGTCTTTGCTGCAGGCACTGGTCTCCAGCTCTCTGGACAGCCCAGCCAGACCTCTCCCACACCAGCCCCGAGCTACCGCACCACGACACGAGCTGTGGTTGTCGATGTGGTTGTCTCGAAGGGCGACGACGCGATCGTCGGCCTCCACAAGCAGGCCTTCCAGATCTTCGAGGACGGCAAGCCGCAGACAATCGATTTCTTCGAGGAGCATTCGGCAAAGACGCTGCCCGCCGGAGCAATCGCCCCGCTGCCCAAGATGCCTCCCGGCGTCTATACCAACGTGCCGCAAGCGCCGCAGAGCGACTCAGTGAACGTGCTGTTGCTCGACGCTTTGAACACCGACAAAGAAGACCAGAGCTACGTCCACAACCAGATCATGCAATTTCTGAAAACGATGCGGCCGGGAACCAGAGCAGCCATCTTCACGCTCTCCTCACAGTTGCGCATGATTCAGGGATTTACTTCTGACTCCTCGGCATTAGTCGCCGCGCTGAACGATCCAAAAATCGGCGACATGATCACCAAGCCCAATGAATCGCGATCCGTGCAGGACAAGAAAGAAGATGTCTGGCACACGGAGAAACTGATCATGATGGCGGGTGGCCACATGACCGCAGGAATCGAGGCGGTCGACGCCTTCCAGCGGGAGTTTGCCAATGTTCAGGGTGGGCAGCGCGTTGGCATGACCCTTGAAGCGCTACAAGCCCTCGCGCGATATCTTGCCGCGGTGCCCGGACGTAAAAACCTCATCTGGTTTTCGAGTAGCTTTCCAATTTCTGTCTTTCCGCGCATGGGGCAGAGCCAACAGCCCAACCAGTTGAACGCCTCCGATCTGCACGATTATGGCAAGTCCGCCCGCGAAACCGCAGACATGCTCACCGTCTCTAAGATCGCCGTCTATCCCGTCGGTGCAGAAGGCGTGATGTCGGAACATGTATTCGAATCGAACGCCCCAAAACCAGTCGATTACGAAGGCGGTGAGCCGGGAATGCAGGGCAAGGGCGGCAAAATGGACGCCTATACCCACGAGGGCGACGCTCGCGCCGACAAGATCTCGTCCATGGAACAACTGGCCAACGATACCGGCGGCAAAGCATTCTTTAATACCAACGATCTGAACGCGGCAACCCAGAAAGCCATTGCCGACGGCGCTCACTACTACACGATCGCTTACACGCCGACGAATAAAAATATGGACGGCAGCTACCGGCGTATCGAAGTGAAAGTCACGGAGGGCAAATACCGCCTCGCCTATCGCCATGGCTATAACGCCGACGATGCGGCAAACCCGGTCACGGCCGCAGCCCAGGCCAATCCTCTGCACGCGTTGATGACCCGGGGCATGCCCAGCGCCACCCAGGTCCTCTACGCTGCCCGCGTCGTTCCCGCGAGCCCGCAGCCCGCGCCCAACGCGCCCCACGCCGGAAAGAATTCAAAGTTAACTGAACCCACCACGCGCTACTCGATCGACTTCATGATCCGCTGGACCGACGTGAAACTCGATGCTGCGCCTGACGGAACGCACACTGGCAAGCTGCAGATCGAGCTGCTCGCCTATGATCGCGCCGGAAACGCCGTCAACTGGACCGGCGGAACGCAGGCGATGAACATCGAGCCCGCCATCTTTGCCGCTATCCAAAAATCCGGCGTACCGGCGCACGTTGAAATCGATCTGCCCTCGGACAAAGACATTTACTTGGAGACGGGTGTTTACGACTGGGAAACAGGAAAAGCCGGAACAATGGAAATTCCTCTGCCTCTCGCAAACAGCACGACAGCAAAAAACTCAACCCCGTGAGAAGTCGCGGCGCTGTGGCATTCATTCCCGAATTCGTTGCAGATTTGCTGGCGGACGAGGCGGGAATCGAACCCACAACCCCCGGCTTAGAAGGCCGGTGCTCTATCCGATTGAGCTACTCGCCCGCGTTCTTCCATTGTAGCTTTGAACTCGAGTGAGAACCCATCCGGCCCCTCGATGCGTTCACTCCACCGGCTCACTTATCTCTCACCAGCGACAATCGATTGTGCAACGGCCGCAAGACACTCACCGAGCCGCTCCCTGGCTTCCGACGATGTTCGTCCGCAAGCAGTGAAGTAAACCGTAGCTCCAAAGCTATCCGCATCGGCGATCCGTGCGCGACGAATCACCATGTCAACCCGGCAGCACCGCAGCGGAATCTGCTTGATGCGCGCGCACAGCTCTCTGCACCTCTGCTCCGCTTTCCCCGGCAAATTCCAGATCTGATCACTGCGCATCAGTATGTCGATGTAGCACGCGACTGCGAAATTCGACTCTTCGCTGCTGGCCCCCAACTCATCCGGGTCCACTTGTTCCGGCGCTAAAACATCCGTCTTGCACGTCCACACCGGCGATCCCGCGACATTCAGGCGCAGCAGCGCTTCAGCCAGTCCCGGCAGCATGTGCGTCTCGGCGATTTCGCCCACCCGCCACGGCTCATTGCGCAGATTCACAAATCCGGCCCAATACGCCTCGATCACCGGAGCATCGCCGCCAATCTCAAACTCCCAGTCAGCTTCCATTCGATCCGCCGGCCGGCTCCGTCTTGCCCAGGTTCGTCAGGAACCGAACCACGCTGGCCTCTGCCCAGTGAATATCTTCGCCTCGCTCCCGCGACAGATATGCGCAATGCCCGCCATGCTCCGTCTCCACCAGCAGCACATTGGGATTGGCAAGCAGCGCGTCCCGCGTTTCCTTGATCAGCCGGACAAACGGGTCGTCGACCGCACGAATGATCAGCGCGGGAACTGCAATCTTGTCGACCACCCGCGCGCTGGCCGCACGAT
>Ga0335072_10004437_pt1 | contig 20835 bp, 25 predicted proteins | sample Lox_Sample_21_FD_206725 | JGI IMG/M metagenome (GOLD analysis project Ga0335072, IMG submission 206725) | Soil microbial communities from Loxahatchee National Wildlife Refuge, Florida, United States - Lox_Sample_2.1 | ecosystem: Environmental > Terrestrial > Soil > Wetlands | place: USA...
AGTGGCGGAGATTCTGCAATGGTGATAGAGAACAGCGAGCTCTGTTTATCTACAGCTGAACTCGCTTGTGGGGTAAATCTTGATTTCTAGTTGAAGTTTAGCTCCAAATTATTCGGAGCGCCCGTGCCACTTCTCCATGAAGCAGACCTCGGGTCGGCGTCAATGCTTTTCCTTAGAAGCTGATAAGCTGAAAGGGAATGAGTATTGTGACCTAGCCGGAGATGTGGAAGTAATACGTTGCTCTGTGACGGTGGTGAACCATGTCTGCTGTCTTGTTTCACCAGCGCGTAAGGCTTGGCGGCCGAGGCGGAGAAAGCGACGGCATCATTGCGGCGACGCATCTCATTCCATACCACTTGAACTTGTACCTCTCAGCTCAATATCGCTCGAAACCATACCGATTTTGACACTTTGGATGGAGAGTGTCCTCGCCCATATTGTATACAACGCCTTTCTCGCTCGGTCGGCAGAATGGCAAAACCTTGATCCGCCGTAGGGATGAAAAATTCAACTTTTGTCGCCGACGTCACAGCAAACCCCGAGACTGTTCCAGAAACCCCTCTGCGGAGGCGGGATACCTCCAAGAACAATTCAAATTGATATAGGTAGGCAAGGTCGTACCTGTGGTCCATGTAAGAACTAGTATACGCCTCCTACTCCAATATGGCCTCCGAAACCAACGGCAACAAATCGCATTCGGATTCCGACAAGGCGATTCCTTTCCAAGGAAAACAACCTTATGGCATGCCCTCGGACTTTGTAGTCCCCAAGATCTTGAACATCGAGGATACTGATGAACGCCTCTGGGTCTGTTGACCCTCCCACATCCTCGCGGCCCAAAGCAAATCAGCTGATCGAAATTCAGGTCCCTCAAGCGCCCTCCGTCTCTTTCCGCCCGCTCCTCTTTTGCACGTCTCAAGGATACTTTGTCAACATCCTACGTGTCAAACGGTCTGGGATCTTAAGTCGGCATCAGCATACGGGCCCAGTCCATGCGACCACACTAAAAGGCCGCTGGCACTATCTCGAGCATGATTGGTGGGCTGAAGAGGGAGGATATTCATTTGAGCCGCCTGGAGAGACACACACACTAGAAGTGCCGGAAGGCTGTGATGAGATGGCGACGCTGTTTCACGTCACAGGCGCATACGTGTATGTGGATCCTTACGGGAAGGCAGAAAAGGTAGAAGATGTTTTCAGCAAGATCAAGATGGCTAGGGAGCATTATGAGAAGGTGGGCTTAGGCGCAGATTTTGTGAATCAATTCATCAGATGAGATGGATGTGGTGGCAATGGATATGTCGTTCATCTCGGATCCTTCGCCGGCGGCGTGCACCGTTCGTTACACTCCATCGCGCCCGTCTCGTTGGGCCTGAAGCGGCATCTTGGATTGACAAAAGAGTACGCCGCCCTTTCTCTATGCGAACTTGATATTCCGTTTTGCTTCGTTTCCAATCCATGCGTCCTTCCTGTTTCAGGACCGCAAATGAAGACATAACGTACGTCATCATTGAATGCGCTAGTACATGTACGTGATATGTCTCAAATATAGTAACAGGAGTGTGCAACCTTTAATGTTGTCCCCCCAAAACCGTAGACTTTGTAAATACCCTGCCTGAACTGAATATGACCAGCGCAACCTCAACATGGCCGCCCCCAAACGGTCCGACCACGCCTCGAGTACCCCGCGAATCCACCATCGTCGCGACTTACGCTTCGACCACCGTCTCCGCCCCAGCGGCACTGGTCTGGTCCGTCCTCCTCGAAACATCCAAGTATCCGACTTGGAATGGTTTCTGTCCACGCGTGACAATTCACTCGCAACCTCAAGGTGTCGACAAGTCGGACACTAACCTCCATCTCAACACCTCATTCACGTTCCACGTCGTGATGGACAGCGCTAAACCGGACAAGGTAACCGATACCCAGCTCCGTGTGACGGACATCTCGACGCCGGAGGAACCGTCACAGTACATCCCACAGGACGTGTTGGATAGCGAGGAGGCGTACGCGAGTGATCTCGGGAAGGTGTACCGGATTGCATGGACGACAGAGGGGACTTTTGTGGCGAGGGGTTTGAGGACTGAGAGGTTTCATGAGATTATTCCTTTGGGTGATGGGGGTGAATGCGAGGTCCGGACGTGGGAATGCCAGGGCGGCATATTGGCTCGGGCGGTGAAGTTCTACTACAAGGACGTGCTGATAAGGAAGTTTGGAGAGTGGTGTGAGGACTTAAAGATGGAGGCGGAAAGGAGGGTTGGGGAAGGTGGTGTGGATGGATGAAATGAGAAGGGCTAGCACTTGATTGAGGAATTCGTGGTCGAGTGTTAAAGTTGTTGCGTGTCTGGATCAGAGCAAGTATATCGTGGCCGCTGTCGGAGCAGGATTTGTCTGTGCAACTGCGGTATTCTGGTAGAAGCTTCATTCAATGATTACAGACGAAGTGCTTAGGAGTTATGTACTGCTTGATTGGTACCTGAACGCACGGTACGATAAAGTTATTGGTGGAACCGGCGTCTTTAGGAAAGCTAGGAACAGAGTGCACCACAGCCCATGGCAGGTCAGCAGCAAGTCCATCCAGACCCTTTTCCGCAATGCAAGGGTTTTGGAGACTAATTAGGGATCTCTTAATGCCTGCATGGATGTTGAGTCCCGTGACTCTACTTACACCACCAATCACTACAATCCACAGCTCATTCAGATCCGGTCCAGCCTAATTCACATTGACTCCCGTACGATTAGTCTGTATGCTAAGTAGCTCGCCTTCAGCATCAAGGGCTTTCGACAGAGCTGCCAGTGCCTGAAAGAGCATATCCTTCTCTTGAGGCCTTCAGCCCATCGGCCACATCGAACACGTAAACGGCATAGTGATTGGTGACGTTGAAATCTTGGTAGCCAGGGTATTGCTGGAGGAGGTTGTGGACACCGATCCGGTGTCTGATACGTAAGCAAGTCATGCCATCTGGGCTGAAAGCTATGCCATTTGACACCTTCGAAGTGTCCTCGAGAACTGCAGTCAAGCCAGTAGATGGTCTGTATCTGTAGCTTTGCAAAGGCAGAAATGGAGCGCGAGTATTGACGCCATTGCCCTATGCAGCATCATTGTCGGTGAACCGGATATCGCCATTGACAGGATCTACTCTTGAACCATTAGTGCCGTTGAAATGCTAGCCAAAATAGTTGTTCAGCAAGAGCTCAGAGTTTCCGGAAGAGACGTTCAGGTTGGATACTCCCGGTCGGACGATATAAGAGGCATTTCCGTCGCCAACACCATAATACACTGGACCATTGTGGAAAACCCCACCTTCGGCGGAGTAGAGGGGAGGCTGGCCGCCTTATAGCTCAAGGTCAGAGGGGATACAGTCAGGTTCATTACGCTTTGAGAAAGTAAGTTTGGCGAAGGTTCAAAGGGGGGTTAGCTCGTTCGTTTCCGGGACCTAGATGGGCGCGTCATGGAAAGCCTCTGGAGTCCTAAACGTGTATTCATTCCTCGCATTCGCTCCGAGTAGTGGCAGTCCTCGTTTCTTGTTGTACACAACGAAGGCGGCCTTAGACAGGAGCTCGAAGGAGGGATCTGTTAAATTGACCCTAAGTGTTTGCTCAACTGCTGGTTCTACAGTTGGCAGCAGAGAGTTGTTGATGGGAGTCTTAAAGAAGCCATCAGAAGAATGGAAGCGCAATGATTCACATAGGTAGTACTGGAATCATTGGGGCTGCAAAGATCAGCAAGGGGAAGGCTAGCTCGACATCTGAAGGGAGCCGCACAAAACAGAAGCAGCTGCGAATAAAAGCAGTATCACGACTGACATACTAGATAGAGAAGTACTGAAAATCCAAAGACATGTGTGAGGACACACCAAGAAGGAGATGGCGGTGTATGGTGAGGATTAGGGGCGATCAAGGCATTCAGTCGACGACTTGAATGGACGATGACGGTATGAAGTGACGCAAAGGCTATTTTCCGGCGTCGTATGTTGCCTAGCCACTGGATTTTCAATTTCGGATCTAGAATCTGGAAAGGAATAGTCTTCGGTGAGGTGGGCGAGGGCAGGATTCGACGATCCCGCCAAGTTGGCATATCAAGAAAGAAGCGTGTACTCCACGATCCAATCAGCCAGCCTGGTAGGGTAAGAATTTGGCCATTTCTCCAACATCAGCATTGAATGACAGCATCATAGGTGTAGATAGCAAAGGGTCGATCTTGGTTAATTCAGGCGCGCCACAATGTGCGCTTGCAAAAATATTTCCAAAGTCTTCATAATCTGCCTTAGCAGCAGAAGGCTACGGGGTAAGATGAGCGCGTTAGTTGATCTACCTTCCGATTTCCCCTCCAGCAGATCATGAGAGCGAATCCGTCAGAGTGAATACGGAAGGATTCAGTTTATGTGGAAGAAGGAGAAAGAAGAGGGTGCCGGCCATTATTGAACATCCTGATTTACGCTAACCCATTCGGAATGCTCGAGCCTAAATTGGTGCCTGCGCGTCGGCTGCGTCATTGGCAAGCTGCTTTCAGTCCTCCACTGGAGGTAGAGTGTTGCCCGTACAAAGATGATATCGCCTTCCTTTGGAATTTTGGTCTCGATGGTTACCCATCCTTGATCGTAAAGTAACGCTATGTCACCATGCCACGATACAACCCTATACGATCAATTTGGGATGCTAGCTGGCTGTATCCATTCAAGGTACCGAATGCCATCTTTACGACGGGTCAAACGTACCACTGACTGCCATATAGGGCTTCATCTACTTCGTCTCCCACAAAGCTTTCTGGCCGCTCTTCAAAGCTCGACTCGTCCCAATCCTACTTCTTGCGACCTTCATACTGGCGAATCTGTTCATCTGGACCTATCTGCCACAGGTCGCCTTTCTGGCTATCTTTCACGGACCCGGAGCATGGTTGAACGCGACCTTCTTAGTCCTAGGCGAAGGAGCAGCTATCACCGCATTACTCTTCGAGGCTGTTTTTGTCGACGAAACCTTGGTGGACGTTTTCGACGGTGTGCTAGTTAACGAGGGCTTCGAAGATCTGGTTGGGCGGGCGAGAATTCTTGATCGAGAAGCTGAGAATGCGGTCAAGAAGCTTGGAAAGCCTACAGAGAGCGCGGTCTACAGTCCATTCAGCTTCCGACAGATAATCGAATTCATCGTATTCCTCCCGATCAACCTGATACCAGTGGCGGGAGTGCCACTGTTCCTGGTTCTGACAGGTTACCGTGCTGGACCTTTCCATCATTGGCGATATTTCAAGCTGCTTGACTTTACCAAAAAGGAGAGAGAGAAATTCATACAAAAGAGACAGATGAGTTATACAGGCTTTGGTATGGTTGCTCTGGCGCTCCAGCTTGTACCAATACTGTCTATGTTCTTTCTTCTTACGACCGCTGCCGGAAGTGCTCTGTGGGTTGTTAGAATGGAAGATGCTCGCAGGGCCGCACACATCGAGCCTACTCCGCCACAGGAGCCATATCATGATGATGATACTGTCTGAGAAAATAGTACACTCGTGATCAGCGAAAATGCAGCGTGGCTAGCCAAGCGCTGCTAGTCACCTTTACTGTTCACACGTTTGATTCGTCGCGTGCTCATTTGTAGTAGATGGAAGTCACTTACACACCGACCCTTTTGCCATCGATGCTACATCAGGCAGGCGACTAGTCTTTTGGCATGTGAAGCCTCGCTCACTTGACTTTGGCATGGTTTGCAACAGCATCCACAACTTCCTCCAAGCTCCTCACGACCACCGTTGGTTTACCTCCAAGCATATCTTGCCATCCTTTACCAGCTCTGTCGACCCAAGCTGCCTGCATTCCCACAGCCCTCGCGCCTACAACATCAAATGGGTTTCCACTGACCAGCCACATCTCATCCTCCTTGCCAACCTTTTCGACACACTGCGCTAGATACTTGTACACCTCCGGAGCGGGCTTAAAAGATCTCACAAAGTCCACAGTGATTAGGTTCCTGAACACGGATGCATACGGGGACAGTTCTTCCGACTTGGTGACGGAATTTGAAACCATTGTCTTTGTGCCGTTTGAGAAAACCACACATTCGATATCTGGTTTGGATGAAAGCTTGTTGAGGGTCGGAGCTACGTCGGGAAAAATAGACAGCGAGTCGTAGGCTCTCATGAGTTCCTCGATTGACTGCTCATCGAGATCGCACGAGTGTTCCTTAAGTGCATGCACGAGACTGTTCCGGGTGATTTCCGAGAATGATTGATATTGCTCTTGAGAGGATATTAGCACGGAGAGTAGATGTACATAACAGATGCCCTCTCACTCATGCTATTGAGGCGCCATGTGTATTCCAGTTGATAAATTCTCCATGCAGCTGCGATGGAGTCAGCTGCCTCCTGCTCGAAGTGACTGGCCAACTTTTTCGCTATGGACGCAGTGGAGAGAAGCGTTCCGTAAAGATCGAAAGCTAGCAGGATCTTAGTCATGGCAGCAAAGATCGTCAGCCTCGAAGATTATACTGATTTATTTCAGAAGACAGGGAGGGACTTGGAGTTGGAGGCATCTTTTGACTTTGCCCCAAAAAGCGTATCTGCGGAGGTAAATTGTGACTCAGCTGATGACTTGAGTCCTCCCCTGCACACTTTTGTACACACTTTGGCAGGTGGAAATCCCTCAAGCCCCTGTAATAGGCACAGGGTGAGCTCCCTACAAAGGTTGCTATGGCGAGACAAGGACCATGTTAGAAGGCCGCAAAGTGGGTTTCTCTGACCATCGATAAATAAGTGCAAAGACCTGGACATCTCTGCCAATTCGACACAGCACCAACGCTGTGCTCTCGATAATGGAGGATGGCAATAGCAACTACGAGATTTTCCGAGACTGTGTGTCAGCAACCGTTCTTTCGAAGTCCAGTAGAGGACCTACGAAAAAGCAGAAGAAACGGGTGCCTAGAGGTCAAGAAGTCCCGACTAAGTCAGAAATTGAATTACAATCGGATGTTGCAGATGCAGAGGACGATCCAGCGGAGCTCGCTGAATTCATTGAGGTACTTTCCAGAGTCGGACATACGGCCTGAGGTTGAATCTAAGCCTTAGCAGTATCTGGCGACTGAGACCTTCACATCTCTTCCTGCCGAAGTCCAGAACCTATCGTATCACTTAATGCAAAATGATGCATCACTGTCTGACACATACTCTGAGCCTCTATCTATGTCAACGGTTGAAGGCCTGACCAATAGGATCCCTCAAGCAGTGACCGATACCTTAACCACATACTCTCTCATCACACCGCCAGCTACGGACATCCAATCCTTCATGACCCCCATCTTCTCCGCTTACATCTCGGCGGTGACAAAAGCACCACCTTCTTGGATCTCGACTCGGACAAGTGCCTGCGAAATCTGCGAGCGTGACTGGGTACCACTGACCTATCATCACCTAATCCCTCGTGGAGTCCACGCGAAAGTGCTGAAGCGTGGCTGGCATGATGAGCAATTGCTTAATAGCGTAGCATGGTTGTGTCGGGCCTGCCACAGCTTTGTGCATAGGATGGCCTCCAATGAGGAATTGGCGAGGCATTGGTACACCGTTGAGAGTATCTGTACGAGGGATGATGTTCAGAAATGGGCGCAGTGGGTGAGCGGAATTAGGTGGAGAAAGCGATAGCCATAATAGTGCTTTCATGTTTACATTGGCGGCTTTGTATGTTTATGCGATGGGCGCTTCCTTTTAGGACGAACACACTCTACGGTGAAGCTCCATGTGGGCCGATCATCGGTTGGAAAACAATGCAAAGCTGCACAGCTGCACAGCTGCACAGCTCACTGAACACTAGACTTTGCTTTGTTTACCTTAGGATGTTGGGAAGTCCACAGTTCATGAAACCACCATTGCTCACTCAACAACTCGACCTGGTACTGCTAGTTGCTAAAACATCAAAATGAGCCTTCTCCACCAATCTGGCAAATCCTCCGCTGCTCCTACCGTCGAAATCGCTTCTTTAGATTCAACTCCAACCACGAAGACGGCTTTACACCAAAAACCTCAAGGCCGGAAGCGCAAATTCCAGGTGGCAGACTTTGAGTCTGAACAAGAACAAATGCAAGAACGATGGCATCGTGACCCTTTCGGCCGAGAAAACAAGCAGTCCGTGACGAAGGCGATTGAAAATAGGAGAAATCTTGAGGACGCAATGTACAACGAAGGCTTCTCACAGGCCAGAGCTTCCAAGATTGCCTTCTACATGACGCGGTGTGAAGGACAATTTCAAGAGTGGGACTCTATTGTGAAAACGAGGCCACAGCTCAGGCAGCGGACTATTCAAGATGAGGGCTTTGTAGCTTCAATGACCGAACCTGCACCCGGTGGCCTCCGAAATGCTCTTGACGATGATGACGAAGAAGAGGGAATCGGCGAAGAAGATTCAGACGAAGCTGGAAGCCGGATAACACCAGAGGTTGAAGGAGGACGTCAACGATTGAAAGAGTTGAAGGCTTTCGCCACTGATAAGCTGAGCCCTGCAAAAGCAACCACAAAACCTCGATCACGCAAAGATGAAATACAAAGGCGCAAAGACCGGAAGAATGAAGTACGGAGAATTAAGGAGTACGCCACTTACACGTACGATGACTATGTGCAGGCTGCTCGGAGGTATGATATTGTCTACGGAAGTGCGGAAAAGCTTTATCGACTTGCAGAAGAGAGAGCTACTCGTCTCCTTGAGGAGCGACGGGTGAATCATCCACCGACAACTGAGATGATGATCCAAGGTAAACTGGTAGATGTCGAAGATCCCACATTTGGCATTACCCAGCCCTCAGCGGAGGAGGCTTTGGCGCCAGAGGAGCGAAGAGCAAGAGATAAACTGTACAAACAGCTGTGGGCCGAGAAGCAAAGGGAAATCCTGATCCAAAACCTGGAGAGGCAGGAAGCAATGCAGGGCAGGAACATGTCCAACTGAATGAAGGGTCGAAATTTTGAGAATGTGGCACTCCTTTCGAGGGAGCCGCGACCTGCGGTTGGCATACCTCTACTCATCTTTTACATGTCACATCAAGTTGGCCTTCTGACACACCAAGTCTCTATTACCCAGTGACGAATCATCTGACCGTCATAGTTGACCTAGCTTCGCCTTTGTTGAAGCATATAGAAAAGTACACATGCTTCACGAATTTTTACCTTGTAGTTCTGGACGATTATGGATTAAAACCCACAGGATTATGACCATGTTTATGAGACACTGCACGTACAGTTTCTTTTGTTGCTTTACCACACAAAGACGGTGGAAGGCGTGTGGATTAAATCTCTGCCACGACCTCGCCTTGCGGGTGATGCCGCCCTGAACGCATGCGACTAGCGCCGGAGTTGTGAACCGAAGCTGAACTAGGGTTGAGAAAGTAAGGAGGCAAGACTGATGGAGAAGCGGCGACTTCAAATTGCTGTCTCTGAGCGATTAGGACAGGCCCATGTAGACGCTTGCCGTCGTCGACTTTCACTCTACAAACCAACCTGCTTCCTCGCTGCTTTTTCATCGCACGAGATCTAAGCGCAATGAGTAGGACGGCTTACCTCCCTCCTCAAGGTTATATCCACCCGCCTCTCTCGAATGACCTTCTCGCAGCCGACGCTTTTTATACTCTCATGACTCCTTAGTCGAAACCCAAAGTATATCACACACGAAGACACTCGTCCTTCTTACTGACTACATCGCCGGTCCATTTGATGCGGGATCAACAAGGCTGGAAACTTGCGAACGGGGCATTTCCTGCCGAATGTGCATTAGGGACATCCATTTTGGGCAAAGACGCGTTCACTGTTCGGCAAGAGAAGCATGACTAAGTCATGCCCCTCGATTCAATCTACATGGTTATTCGGCCGTCTACCAGTATTCATCCGTTCAAGATCAAAGGCCTGCGTTCTCCTTTCACACGACATTCCCATTCTCCATCACTTTTGGTCGTGCGAGCTTCTTCCTACAACACAAGGCAAAATTACCGTCCAAATCTCTTCTTCCGCATGGTTAAAGCGGTTCTTGTCGGGGTCGAGCTAGGTAGACAACATGGAATAGCATTGCATGAGGGACTAGGCGCTGCTCGCATGACACGTCAACTTTACTCGCGCTTACTGCCATAGTCACAGACCGACCGACCAGGTTTACTGCAGTCACAGCCAGACCGACCAGGTTCATGCCGGGGGCTTTTTCGCTCGAGAGCCTGATTGGGCCTACCTCGCCGAGGAGTCTCTTTTCTGCTCCTATCCTCTCTCCCGCTCCGACATTAGCTGCTGCAGAATCATCTCCACGTGTTCAGATGCCTGACATAATCCAATAGCATACGTCCTGAACGCACAAATTCTTCGGCCCCCAACAGGCGGAATAACTTCGCTTCAAACGGCCCCCCCGGATATTGGACAGAATGATCCTCGCAATCAGGCTGAACCTTCTAGGGCCGAACTTGCTTCTACCTCCCTCTGGGAAAGCTGGTTTCCGTTCTCCTCACCCTCTCGGACTTTGTGGTACTAGTTTGGAAATTTGGGAACACTTCATGTACCCTTCTACCTTCCATACCAGCTTTCGTTGACACCGCGCAAAATGGCCTGCGCAAACGAGTCGCCACCGTTGTTGCTACCATGGACCAATATCACTGTCTCCAAGGACGGCAACGCGGTCGCAAGAGGTATTGAAATAGGTGTAGGGACGCCCAACCAGATATTTTCACTCAGGCCGTCCATTGGAGATGTTAACACCTGGGTTTTCAATCTGGCAACCTGTGTATCTGCATCTAACGACAGTTGCATCGCTACCGCTGGCGGAGCCTATAGCTCTCAAAGCTCTTCTACCTTTCGACTCACCACTCAAGCTCGCTGGAACGGTTCCCAAATGACTAACGAGCCGGGTTCTTTTATCTACTTCAATGATGACATCGAATTTGGGCAGAATGGGACAGCATACGGCTACCCCATATTCATGGATCAACCCGGACAAGGTAAGACACAGTCAGTATTTAAACTAGGCGAAAATTCAAGGCAACTGATGCCGTCGGGAACATAGGCACTCAAGGAGGCCTTCCCTTAGCTCAAGGGTCTACTTTCCTAGAAGTCGCGGTCAACACAAGCGCTGCACCTACACAGGCGTGGGGTTTATGGACAGGGAGCCGGTCCATTGAGGATCCTGTTGATGGCCTGCTGGTGATTGGCGGATACGACGCAGCAAGGGTAGAGGGAGACCTGACGACCTTTAGCACATTTCATGACTGTGCAACATGCGTCGTCGTGACGAATATTGCGTATGACTCCGCTAATGGCTCTTTGTCGCTATTCTCGAACTCCTCGGAGACGTTGGAGATTAGTCTAGAGCCATTTGCGCGTGTACTCGAACTTCCACAGGACATCTTTGAAAATTTCGCCCAGGCCTCCCAAGGTACCTGGAATGAATCACTCGGGTTATTGACGTATCCAAGGGCAAATCCTCCAAACGGCAATCTAACCATAACCTTGCAGAACGGCTACAGCACAGTCATACCCGCTTCGGAGCTATTTTCACTACCAAGGCTCTATGATTCAGAGGGTGTCTACTCGATTAGCGACCCAGACCATACGATAGCAGAAGTGGAGAACTACACCGATCCCGGGTATCTCCCTGACTGGGGGATCCCATTCTTGACCATGAACTACATGATTGTAGACTATGGGAAAGGGATTTTTCAGATGGCGCCGGCTATTCGGACAGACTTTGGCTCAGAAGGCGGAACACTGATCAAGACGTTATGTACTGGCTTGGCTACAACTCCAACGGCCTCACCAACGCCTACTGGTTCTGTACAGCCTCCGCCTGTCGTTCATCAAAATCACACTGGTGCAATCGTTGGCGGTGCTGTGGGCGGGGTGGTGGGCTTGGCGTTGGTGGCAGGGTTGATCTTCTTCATCCTCTTCAAGCGCAAGCGTCCTGCAACAACAGAAGCGATACCGGAGAATGGGAAATCGTCCCGCCTCTCGGCGACCACGGATACTACACGCAGAGACCCCTCTGAGCTGCCATCGCCCCAGCCAGATCAGAACGTTATCGTGTGCCATTGGTTCTCGGCACAGACGCCTGGAGAACAAGTAAGGATTTCATTATCTTGACAATGTTTCTAGCCGACCAACCCCGTGCCCGAAATGGCCATGCCTGGACGTCATGTGCTGACTGTCTGTAAATAGGGCAGAATGCCTGCAACCGCCAATGCCCCGCTTGAGATGCCTATCTACCAAAGTGAGTGAAAGTCACGACCCAGTATTTACAAAAGCGAGGCATGGGTGAGTAACATGCCGTGGCATGTTATGGATTTGTCGCTGGCAAGGTGCCGCGAGCGCGCGTTGGAACGGATATCATATTTTTTCGCCTTAGGACGGTGGTTGAAAGGGTAGGAGCCCGAGGGAGTGGTTACATTTTGTGCGGAATTGAAGACCCAGAGGCCAGGGTGAGCCGAGAGTAAGCGTCGCGCGACTCACCCTCCTACTCACCCTTCCCGCCAGACGTGGATGTCAAGGCGGGATGGTGGTGGGTAAGCGGGGAGGAGAGCTCGGAGCAGATTTTATCTCTTGTTGTGAGTAGACCGCGTTTCAGTTGCTACTCGGCGGTTCGTACAGGTTCAGCTATACAGAGGCAACTGAAGGGTTCAACTGGGCAGGCCCTAGGTGGCAAGGTAGGAAAGTGGAAAAGGGGCAAGGAAAGTCGAACGTACACATATAGATGTCCTCTTCTCCTCGGGTAGGTAGACAATAAGACAGTTGCTTCAATCCATTCTATGTACACCTGTTTGCTGCCCGCAGTACTTCTTAACTGCCAAGATCTATAAAGCCTGGTCGAAACTCACCCCGTCCCGCTCCCATCTTTTGTGGGGGGAAGGGGGAGAGGCAGTCATGCACCACCAACGATGGATCACGTGACCTATTAGCAGCCGGGGAAAGTCCACGGTTCAGCTGCACCGCTACATCCGCCCCGTGCGCCAAATGCAGCGCCAGCTTCCCCTTGACCTGCTCCTTCGTTGTCGCGACGCGCATCACCCCGTTCTTCGGGTCACGCTCCCCGCCGTACAGGCCCGCGAGGTCCAGCATGCAGGCTCCCAGGTCGCGTAGCTCGTCCTCGGCGATCGCACGCACGTTCGTCTTTGAGGAGTGGGATAAGGAAATGCGATGTCCACCCCGCGCCGAGGATGAGCAAGTCGACGGATTTAAGGCGGAGCATTTTTGCGGATGATATGCAGGGATGTCGGATGGCGGCTTGATTCTTTCGCAGCCAGACGCATATTTCTCGTCTCTCTACGCCCGAATCTAGTGGCCTTTCAAGCTGGCTGACCATATCTCACAGTAACATCTTGCGGCTCAGCGTTCATGTTCACTCATTAATCTGAAGATGAGAAGCAGACAGAGCGGACTTTGTACTTCGTCAGGCGCTAAACCCGATACGGTCTACAATCCATGCTCATGCGCCGCTGGTGGTTGTGTCATGTTGGTGAGGTGTGACTATCAAATTAGGGACTTCGAGAGGTGTTGGATTCACGTTTGAGCTTGGGTTGAAAACAAGCGAGTGGCTGATGAAAGTTCAGCAGTCCACTCACGGCTAATTGCGATCCATTTCAGTTCCGCAACTTCTGTTTATGATTGGGGACGCCTCGTACGGCTTATGCGTGGGATGGTTGCTATGAGGCATATCCGGACATCTGGGCGGGAAAACTTATTTCGTGACATGTAAGATAATGTTGTGTAAGACAATGTTGTGTCATCACTGCGGCAAGGACAGGACTGGTTTGCTATACTAAACTGGAGGCAAGTAGCCACCGAAATGAATGTGATGTTTCTGCCAACGATATGGCACTTTCTTCTTCGCCATTTCGCCTCCGGATTATTGGCTCATGCGACTCTGTAACCTTCCTAGCACCACGGTCCTCCTGGGAGGAAGTCGGTTGTGTTGTAAGGAGGATAAGAGTATCCCGTCAAAGCGTACAGTTCTGTGACGTTTGTGGGAACGCCATGGAGGGGTATGACTCTAGCGTAATGGAAATAATTCATTAGCGTTTTTGATCCGTGGTCAGGTAGACGAATTGATCTGTGACTCACAGGTTTTCTCGCTTCATATGATCATTCCGCACGATATCAAGATAAGTGATCGCCGCGAACTGATTGAATTCATAGCCCACCAAGCCTGGCGACCAAGGATCGGCGACACTGACAGCCAGTGGCCCATCTGGACTTGGGCAAGCCTCTGTCCAAGTGAAATACATCCAATCATTGGCATGGACGTTCTTTTCGTGCCAGACAGCGCGCACCTGCATGCCTTTATCGCGGTGGACGAATGGCTGATCCTCACTGCGATTCAAAGGGGAGGGTTAGAAACTATCCAGATTAAAAAATTCTGTAGTGGATGGAAGACTTACGTCACGAGGGCAAACTTGACTCCAGGAATGCTCTCCCAATAGTACTGGTAGCGCTCTGGGCAGACCAACGTCGCTCCAGCTGCGACAAAGTCCGACGCACCGTAGTTGTGGTCGTGATGGTGGTGCGTGATCTGAAACAGAAAATTAGCAGGCACGGTCTTGTTTTAGTTGGCATATCTAGCAGGTCAGACTTACTAGAAGGTGTGTAACGTTCCTGTGAAGAGTTTGCTGAACCCATTGTATGGTCAACTTGCTCTGATGTGGTGGCGAGTCAACTACCATCACAGCGTCATCAAACTCTGCTATCAGTCCCCGATAGGCCGGTGCATCATTAAAGGTCAAATGGTAGAGATTCGGCAATTGCGGGACAGGATGAATGACTGTCAGGTTCTCAAGGGAACCGGCATAGCCTCCATACCATAGCATGTTCATGCTGTGAAGATTGTCAGATATTGCAAATCCGAGTTTGGGTTTGGTTCCTTACGTATTTTCAAAGACTTCAGCATCCCCATACTCTGCCTCAGCCATCGCAGGAGACGGCATCAAACCCAATTCGGTATTTGAAACTTGCGTTGTCGGAATACCATCAAAGTATGTTGAAGGAAAGCTAGGATTGATCTCAATATTGTCATAGAGAGTATCAAGAAGCATATGTTGGTCATTATAGTAGACCTTGATCCTGCGAGGGATTTGCACTCCTCCAACAGAGGTGTAATTGTATACAACAAAATCATTGGTAGAACGGCCGAAAATATGATGGTCTTCATAAGCTCGGATGAGATAGGGCAGATGAGTTGTGGGATCGAAGACGACGGTCAGGTTAAGACTGTTGTCGGTGACAGATGGATATTGGAGGTCCCTGACTGAGATCGTGGATGCAGTGGTGAAGGCAGAGTTGGCCTGCATCATCAGGAGCAGCTTAGGAGAAAGACGTGTTGCATCTCGAACGAGAATGCGAGTGTATGCCGCTGAGCAAAGATTAGCCTATGCATTCGGAAACGTTCGCATAAGGGAGGAAGACTCACGGTCTGTGTAGCCACCTAGCTGAGCAGGGTCTTGATATATGCCTTCGTTGCCCTTCACATAACAACCATAACCTTGTGGACCACCTCGAACGACAATGGAAACATTCATAGGTTGGAGCTGAGCACGGCCAAAGTACCAGTACTCGCTGATCATATATGCGCGATCGATGCGCTGCGAAATGTCGAACGCATTTCCGCTAAGGTTGTAGGAGATGGTTTGAGAGCCGGCCGTCGCAATAGTGTTGTCCGCGTAACCAGGAGTCACGCTCTCTTCCAAGGTTTGGGTTCGATAGACGCTGAAAGTCAAGGAGAAGCTGTCAGCCCGGTACAGCAATGATCATATTCAAGAACGTGTGTAGAACATACTATGCATGGGAGCGTATGCCTTGCAAGTTTTTGATTGCGTCTTCGCCACCCATTGCAGCGATTGCCTGGGCGAGGAGTGGCGCAACGGCAATTGTAGCGGCACCATTTGGCGCACTGTAGCTGGAGGTGGCAGCGGAGGCAGTACTAGGGACGCGAGCTTTATGGAGGTGATCAGCAGCTACAGCACCTGCTGCGAGTGTGTAAGCGGAAAGCAGAAGCCAGAGATAACATCTTGCCATTGTTATCGCCTTATTCACGGGGATTAACAGGTTAGTTGGAGTGGGATATTGGAGGTTGGGCATTGATCGTGGCCAAAAATATGTCTGGGGTATCCAGACATGCGAGATACTTAGGGAAAGGACGACAGCTATCGCCTTATTAATATGCTAGAGCTTATAGCTTGGAAAAGGTAAGGTGGGAGGGGGGGGATTACTAAAAGGATGTAAGCTTTCAGGCAGACGAAGCGGTTAGAGCGAACCTAGGCTTTCCTGGACACCGTCCGTGACCAAGTGCAATTTCATCTTCCCGCCGCGGCGAGGCGAACCTTCTGAAGGGCATACGACAGCCATAGAGAGTCCCAGGTCTCGCCCAGAGATCTACTGCTGAAGCATAAACTGATGGTAATCCTCGGTGACATAGAAGGTTATAGCCTGTCAGTTACCCTTTGCCACAGATGGAGTAACGATTTGCTCCTTCGGTAGATCGATCCTGGCCGTAGAAGCAGCCTCTCAACGACACAATTCAGTTCGATTCAAGGGGAACAGAAGCGACCCAATCAATGTAATGCATTCTTTCGACCGAGATGACATGAAGACAGGCTCGAACCTTATGAGGGAGGTGAATGACAGCTTGGTATCTTGATCGGGTAAGGACACACAAACAGGAGGTCGTACGGATTGCAGCAGGGCGATATTAAGCGCGTACAAACATGGGATTCGGCTAAAGACCACGCGTAGCTCTCGAGGTCGACGAGAGATTGCTTCCAATCGAGGCATAGCGGTCGTCGATAGTGTCACTTGAACAGGAGGCCTAAGAGTTGTTTGCTTGCTGGGTTATGCAGGTAACAAGGCCCATTTAGTCATCCACCATCCCAATATTTTGGGCGAAGCGGGTAGTGCGGCTATGTCGGAAGATGCCTGTCCAACATCGCCTTGAAAGCTCATTTGCCAGCTAACGTTGCTTTCGCAACGACAGGATCGGATTCTTGCCAAGACCGCCTTTCCTGTAGGACATTGCAGGCGTTGATCGTAGTTCATAGGCTCAAGGTCATTCCTCCTACAAATGAATCAAGCCATAATTCGTATTGCTCGGCATGCTACCTCCGTTTAGGGCATCCCTTCAAATTCTCCAAGGTGCATGATACGGCAAGAGCTCTCAAAACTGAATACTTCCTCGAACTCTATCTTACAGCCTTCTTCTCTTCCTTTCCTTCACTCCCACATCAACCAAACATCCATTCATCAGTTTCATCAACCACAGTTCATCGATTCAACTACTCCGCCACTCTCACTACAATCAGGCATCATAGACCGACCCGCACCCACATTCCATCCAAAGAGAACCATTACCCACCACCTCACCATTCATCGTCATGATGCAACTCAGAGGCCCTCCTCACAGCCTTATAGCTCATTACCCAATTCAAAACCACACAGGCACTTCCAGTAGACACCACAACAGCCATGTTAGCACGTAGACTGGTAGTCTCCTTCTCTACATAGATTGCTGATTCAATTTGCCTGTTCAGCGTGGGCCAACATGTGGTCCTGTTACCTACCACTGCTATATCAGCCCAGAATGTCTCAAAGTCTTTGCAGAATACCTAGAGGCGGCTGTCGAGCACGGCAGGACTATAGGAAGTGTGTCAGAGTGGCTGCCGACTAGCCAGGTTAGACGCCGGGTGAATGACTGGTGACAGGATGGAGTCCTCTGAAAGTATTCATGGCTTTCATTAGATGGCCCCGAGCGCTACCTTATCCACCCACCCCAAGACATAATCATCCTGACACACGAACTGTGAATTCGGGGCCAATGCCTTCAAAGGCAGCTATGGACCCTCCAAGTGATTTTGCGTCGCCGTAGTAATGCATTCGATATACGCCATCATCAACATCATCTTCTATCTCCCACTCGATGGTCACTTCGCTAGTCCCTAGCAAAGTACTTGTACGCTTCCATCGATACACTAGATGCCAGTCTTCGTCCGTTCGGACAGTTATCCATGACCTTTCAGCAAGCTTTTCGATAGCGGCAAAGGTACCGAAGGGGCGTAAATTGTTTCGTGGATTTGCGCCGACGAATTTGGTTGCATATATATCTCCAGGATGGTATGTTTGTGACGAAGGAGGAGAAGAGATGACGTCGCCAAACGATTTGAAGAGGCCGGGATTATCGACTATCACGGGGGTAATGAAAGACAAGGAGCTGTTGACATTTATCGGAGGGCTTGGTCCTGCAGGAAGGCTTGGTAGCTTTGCAACATCCGCTTTGGTGCCCAGGTAAGGGAGGTTGGAAAGGGTGAGATTTATGTAGGCTTCTAGCGTGTGAGGACCATAGAGTGTACTCGCGCCTTCGTACCGCTGCGTGCTGTATTCCTCTTCTGTGGCGATATAGTGGGCGTATGTATTAGCAGGACCGCCGAGCACAACGATAGGGTCATCAATGTCCAGGATGGATGGAGCAGCGGCAACAAGCGCATTCCGCCATCTTCGCCCGGACATAGTTGTAGCCTCTCCTGGGGCCACTATGATAAGCAGAGGTCCAGCTCTTAGCAACTGGATGTCAACAATATTTGGACTCCACGAATATGGACGGATGGTTGCACCAACATCGAGGAGAATTGGTTTTGGATGTTGACAGACGATCTGTTCATCCGAAGGGTCATGAACGAACTTGCGAGCCAATTTCCATAATGGATTCTTTAGGGCAGGAGAGTTGTCGTCACTGTCGTTGGTACCTTGTCTGAAGTCAAAGGCACCTGGACCGTCCGTTGTTCCACCTGCAAAGCCATACCCCAGTGCGGCCGAGCAGGTCGTGACAGTACGGGAGGCATCAAATGGCGACGGAAAGGTGTATGAGGAAAGATTGGCGTATGTATGAAAAGACGAGACGATAGAGGATCCAGGTAGACGCTGAAGCATTTGGCTATGAAAGATGGATTTGGCGGCCTCGTACTGGCGTCTGCCAATTTCGAAGCAAGATCTCGTCCCTTGGTCCGGGTATTGAAAGAATGGTCCGCGACCATGGCATCCTTGGGTCTTGCCATTGCAAGTGCTATCGTTGAATCGACACTGCAGACCAGTGTCTTCGCAGAATGCACCTAAAACATTCGGAGAGGTGTCTCCGACATTGGACTGGGAGAATCCGGCTACAAATTTTGGGTTCTTGCTCCGCATGCTGCTCTCAAATAAAAGTGCTGCCACACCTTTGTTATCACCTGTGACGAGGGTGTTGTTACCGTAGAGTGAAGTCCCATGGACAGGGAACCACGATAACATCCCCATAGGTTGATTGTCCGCCGCACTATCCAGTGACAGGACCGTCATGGTTTTATCGACATCAGAGTCCCACTTCGCTCGTTCAGTCTCCGGATTCTTCAGGTATGCATAAGGACTTCGGTTGATGTTAATGCCTTCCACCTCAAGGCTCCCAATACGAAGGTAGCCAGGAACTAGGCGCTCATGGGCCTGCTTTATCGCACGAACAGATCCGTCAACAATCGCCTGGTAGCTTTGCTTGTCGAAACCTTTACTGGTGATTTGTGGCAGGAGGTAATTGAGCCATGCTCCGGGCCCGGAGTGGGAATGACTCCCTGTCACAGCAATATTGTCCTTTGTGTAAACAGCATATTCCCTGCCAAGATCAGATAGCCCCTGCAAGATCCCATTCCGAACTGCGGTATCTCCTGACTGTGTATCCAGGACTAGGTAAACAAATCGGTCGGCAGGACTCGCAGGATTGCCGATGATGAACGCGCGGCAGTAAAGTCTTTGTCGAAGGCCAGTTCCCAGTTGATCTGGATCTGCATATCCCATCAAATTGATCTCAACCACTGGACTAGCGAGACTGTCAGTAGATGAAAGGCAGTCCGGTTCCCAACAGAAATAAGGACCTACCCAGTAATATCTGCCTTTCCTACCCCCAGCATATAGTCGCCATTCTGGGGGGCTGCTCCAGTTGAGGCCAAGTATGAGAATGAGAAGAGAGAGGTCGAGTTTGGGAAGAAGAAAGTCAACGACAATTGGAAGGCGACAAAGATGGAGAAAGCGACCGCAGCGAGGGTGGCGGCCAGACCGATCCGTGCCATGGTGATGAGATCGCGGTTAAGGACCAGCTTCAGCGTCTTGCAGTGAATGCAATCGTGTTATGCCCATCCATCTCCCTGTACGACGTATTAGATTCCGCTGAAGACAATCGTCAAGTTTCTGAGCTCCCTTAAGATATTCGCTGGGAACGCTGGGGAGTACTAGCCGATGTGCAATTACGTAGGCGGCAGCTCTAGCGCTAATCGATAAGGTACGTAGTTAAGGCTGAGGCTCTTGAGGCGCGTGCTAACGCCCAACGGCTAGTGTGCAGCTAATAAAAATTGTAGCAGTCACGGCGTGCGCTTCTCAAATCTGAACAGTATTTACAGAGACAACTTGAGCCAGCCTCTCCCAAAAAGAACAGTTCCCAAAGGCCTTCCGTCATGTCAAACATCGAGGAGCCACATGATTCGTTGCCCTGTATGCCGTCTGCTCGCCCTAACATGCCTTATATCGCGTATTAATGCTTGCCAGATATTGATGCGGATGCATCCCAAAAAACGCGCAACCACATCGACAAGCTCATTTCTGCCGAGCTACCGCGCGGATACCAGAGTGCGCCGCATCCTTCTCTTCGACCCCTACCCGCAATTCGATTCTCGGAACTTTTCGAGAAAGAGCTCGAGCGGAAAGCAGACAATGCGCCAATGGTCGGCGGCATCGACCTGACTCGATATGAAGCTCCTGAAAAGCCAGCGGATGATAGCGAAATAGAGACTTGGCGGAAAAGCCTGCGGCAGGCCTACATGTCGAGTTCATACCTCTCCGGG
>Ga0335072_10004438_pt1 | contig 20833 bp, 19 predicted proteins | sample Lox_Sample_21_FD_206725 | JGI IMG/M metagenome (GOLD analysis project Ga0335072, IMG submission 206725) | Soil microbial communities from Loxahatchee National Wildlife Refuge, Florida, United States - Lox_Sample_2.1 | ecosystem: Environmental > Terrestrial > Soil > Wetlands | place: USA...
TAGCCTAATTCTAGGGCGGTCCTGCTCTCTGCCTGTACAAACAAGCATGAATTTCTTAGAAAACTGCTCTTTCTGTTCGCCTAGCTCGTTCCTCTGGCGGGGCTCTTGAGCTTTCACAGAAAGCAAAATGTGTCGGCAACTTCTCTCTTTTTATTGGCCCATCTTTTTTTCTTGACGGATTTATGTAAGCCTGCTGTAGCTTGTCGAGAGAGAAGGGGGTGAGATTGCGAAATATTCCAACCCACGTCGCTGTAGATAAGTCCCTTCAAGCTTTCATGGGTTTATCGACTGCCTCGAATTGTCGTGTACAAGCCACCATCATCAATACGTTCGACTCCCATGCTCTCCATGGCATAATCAGTTTGTGTACAGACCCTACATATACAATTCAACTATCACGCACAGATTCGGCCTTTTTGGTGTACGCATATGATTTGGTATATACTGCTTGGAAGATACGAGCTAGTAACAACAATCTATGTAGATGTGATATTACCGGTCGACGAGCCTGGGCCCTTTTAGTGAACTAGCCCCTAATTGATCCCTAAACGCCAGTAAAAAGTCTCAGATAATGATTGACTCCGAGCGCGAAACCTGACAAGTTCGCGAATTTCACCTCAGCGACCCCCCACCTCAAAGAGTTGTCCAGCCTGTCTGGTTGTCCGATGGAAGACTCGGAGCAAGTCCCATGCGCCTCGCTCGTTGTGCGGCAGATCGATGATCCCCCTGTCCTGTAAATATCTAGTGTATAAACGCCACATGATCCTTCCTTAATTCGTCAAGTCCCGTTCCTACCCAAAACTCAAACGTGATTATGGCATCATATTTCTAGCCTCCTCGTCGCTGACAAAGATCTCTGCAATCTCCACCACCTCATCGTCTCCGCCGGCCATGTCTTCGTCCTCATATCTCCGTCGGCGTCTCCTTCCACCGCCAGCCTCGTAGCGCCCCATCATATAGCTTGGCAGGAACAGCTCTTCGTTCCACGTAAAGCCTTGCCCTGTCTTGGTATAGGTGATTAGATGCGGCGGCGAGCCAGAAGTGCCGTCAAAGTCCGAGTTGAGATTTATGCTGCGGTAGGAAGTCGAGGAGGCCATCGAAGGCCCAAGCGGTGAGGGGTGCGGAGGGATGAGGGTGTTCGGTGGGCTGGTAGTCGTTGATTTTGCTTTTAGTTTACTGGATGAGACAGGGGATGCAGGGTCATAGAGGGAATTCTCGAAGGACGACGAGCAGGACGAGGAAGAAGACGGTCCTGCAGTTGCATGCTCGGAGGCTGAGGCTTTAGCGGAGTATGACGCAGGGCTCGAGGAATCGGACGAACTGTCTCGTTCCAAGCGAGCCTCAGCACGACTTGATGTCTTATGGCCTTTCTCGCGGATGCGGGGGGTCTGGCCTAAGGTTTGTTCTTCGGACAAAGCGTTACGATGTGGGATCTTGACTGCTCGGCTGCTGCTGGCGGTGGGCCTGGAGCTTGACGATGACGATGACGATGAGCCTACAGTTGGAGCCATTAGTACTCAGTGGGCAGAGGTCTGTAGTCTTCCTTCGTGACCAGTTAGGAACTTTAAAGCTATCTTATTTCAGAGAGGAAAGCTGGTCAAGTCATTAATGTTCGGGGAGTCAGAAGAGAAAGTGGAGATGAGTGAGTAACCTTTGGAGTCTCGTGGCCTTGAACGAATCAACCCCACGCCGCCCCGAGTCATAGCTATCTCTCTTGGCATTGGGCAGTAGGCAGGGGTTGGTATTCCCCATTAGGCGGATTTTGCTGCAAGGCACCACAGCCAAAGGGCATGCAACGTGGAGGCACCAGGTGGACTGCATCACTTCACAAAACTGCGAATATCGCTGTATTCAGGCAAGAGAGATATGGAGTAAAGGTCAAGTTATCAAGTCTATTTGGTTTTTTACGCAAAATACCTGGGTTCATCGAACACATGATACCTGTGTCCTCGGACACCATGGCCACGGAAGAATGCCGGAAAGCGAAGACCTGGCCGTACCTGATCTTCTGATATCCTCTCATCACTCTCTGACGCTGGTTGCCCAACGATAAATTTCCCAACCTGATGGCAGACATGTCAGCACTATTCAACTAATCGGCAATTGACCAGACCTACCTGAATCTCGGTGTCGGTGATGGTTCCTCTGCTCACTCTCGCATATCCCGTTCGCTTCAGGCCTTTGTACAATATATACTCGCACCATCGGTCCCAATCAGTCTCATCAATGTCCTTCATACCACTCTGCTCGCTCACATATGTGTTGTAGTTGCCCTCTTTCGGCTTTACGACAAGGTAGCTAAGTAGGATCGACGGTCGGGGACTTGCGCCCATTAGTTTTGACAGATACTCGCTTTGCAGCCGCCTGTCCTCGGGATCCTCCTCCTGTCCGGAGTGAAATACAAAGACATCCACGTGTTCTCCATACATATCCAGAGTTGCCTCGATGGCTGGTGCAAGCTCGCCAACAGGCGAAGGAAGCAAATGGTGCGTCGAGTTTAAGATTGGAAATTTCGAGAGCAGAGCAGCTCCCCAGGTGTGCTTATTGGGACCTGGGCCGTAGTCGACATACATGCCAAGATCTTCAGCTAGGTACTGAGTCGTGTCTCGATTGCCCATGATGATGCGTTGGAGGTCAGATTCAAGCAGACCGACCACGTCGAGCTCCAATTCTTTAATAGCATCTCGCATCCTTCTTTCTGAAGACCACATATCATTGTCGAGCGAAAAGTGAATCGTCCAGATGCCGGCAGTAACCAGCTTTTCATCTTTGTGATAAGGCTCGTGGTCATTGGTCGGAAAGCGCAAATAAGCGATCGATGCTGTCAGCAGCTGAAGAAAAAAGAGAATGTGGATGTAGTAAGCCGAAGCTTTGCGTCCTTTTGAACTTGTCTTGATCTTGCGGCCCATGCTTGAGGCGTTCGTGGTAAAGGCGGAGAAGACGCCTGCGCCGATCATGAGAATTGTGGCTGTCATGACCCAGTCTGTGTGCTCCCGTACAAGAGGTCCACCAGGCACAAAAGCGTAAGCGACAACCCAGACATGGAACAGCACCATGAAATTGTAAATGAAGAAGCCGAGTCCGAAGGTAGAAACTGGAGAGTGATGGACAGCCGAAGAAATTAGCGTCGGCGCGACTCCCATGATGTATACTGCCAGGGCAAGACCGCCATAGAAACCGGACCAATTGCTGTAGCAGGTGAGTATTGCTGCTCCAACAGCACCAATGCCGAAAGCTGTCCAGGACAGAAACATTGTAGGAAAAGCGACGCCAAGGAAGACACCCATGCTCATGGCAAATATGGTCAGCGCACCATGAGGGACTGCCAATGGGCCATGGACGGGAAATCCTTCCCACACCCACAGTATCATGGTGCTCGAGTCGGACAGTAGGGAATGCATGGCAAAAAAGAGCCCGCCCAGTCCCACTCCAGCCAAAACGGCCGACCCTGTACGCCCGCTTGATGGGACATGGTCACCTCCACTCGTTGTTACATGTTTTGTTGATCGTATGACGGCCAGCACTGCAAGAGCGAAACCAAGCTTATTCCAGCCACCATTTCCCGAGTGCAGAATTGGCCAGATTGGGTTGTTGGTCTGATTAGCGAACTTCGAGATGCAGGAAAGTATAAAACCAATGGTCCAAGCAAGCACCCGGACTTGTAAGCGACTTGAATGTCCTCGGCCAGCATACCAAGTGGCTGCCCAAGCCATACAGCCCATCCAGACAGCAAAGCCGACAGTAAAAAGACGATAGGCGGGATCACGGACAAGCCAGGCTAGTAGCCCAACAAGTGAAGACATGTGTACCCAGCGAATGTTCCTGATCACCAGAGACCGTACAAAGGGAATTCCCAGTAACAGGGGAGATACAGTCGACATAACCATAACCTCATACCCGGAGATCCCCATATGCCACAGTGGGAAGTACCAGACTAGTAGCCCCAGGGATGTAAGGATGGACCAGAAGACGAAGCCATTGTAGATATCAGCTGCTGCATCGAGCACGCTGGGCCAGGAATATGGCCCTTCAAAGGTTTGAACAAGTGGCTTGTCCTTTCTGTAAGGTTGTCAGTACGCGCATCAACCCCCGGGGAAGCTGTTACATACTCCTGTTCGATGAAGGCGTCATTGAGAAGTTTGGAGTCTCTACAACGACGTCAGTAAAAATATCCTGCTTCCGCAACCGAGTCCTCGCCTGTACTTTTTGTCTATTTTGGGAGCCATTGCACATACCCTCTGCTTGTGCCTTTCACATCTCTGACGATTAATTCGAAGCCTTCGAAATCGAGCGCAGTCACAGCGTCGAATGCGACGTCGAACAGGATCAGAGCCCACTCAAAGAAGGAGTAGATAGTGTAAGCTATAGCAAGTTAGACAAGGTAATGGTGTGACGTGCTTTTGCTTACCTCCTGCAACCTTGTGCACTTTGTGTTGTATGAAGAAGTAGATCAACGGCACTAGCGTGCCAAAGAACAAACTTGCCAGGATTTTTCGATATCTGACTGCGGTCGAGTTTGGCGGACTGAGAGCAAGACATCCAAGTGTCCATGGCAATGTAGCCACCAGATATGAGATCATAAAGATATCGTGCCAGTCATGGTCATCAGTAGATGTAACGTACGTCCATCCTCCACAAGTAATTGTTCTGAAGAGGCCGGTGCCTGCAACCACCTTTGGCAAGGTCGAGTTTGGCCTCGAAGTGAGGACATACCAAAGGAAGACAAGGGCGAACCGAGGGCCTGAGGTAATGGCAATGAAGATTTGGAAGACCGAACGCTCCGGGTAGCGGTCTCCGATGGTCGCAGAGACAGACGGGAACCATTCTTGAGGGTAGCCATAATATTCATTTTGAACGATCTTGGTATAGTGGAGCCAGCAACCCACCATCAGAGCCCCCAAGAACGCAGAGTAGGCCACGGCTGTGTGAGCCCAGGAAACCCATCGGCCATTAAACTGGGAATGTTAGCGAGACTTCATGGGCTGGACAAAGCTGCTTACGGAAAAGACGACATCCCCGTCCTTAAATTTCGGGGCCATTGTCAGTGGACGGAGCTAGATGGCGCGAACTAACAAAAGAGCATGTCAGGCAGAAAGGTATTGAAGGAGAGACTAGAAATACAGAAGGGTGCAATTGACTGAGTGTGTTTGTCTGCTGAAGGGGGCCCCTGAGTCCCGCAAACAAAATGCCACTGGCGAGCGCGGGAGGCCCACCTGCAGATCATCCGCATGCCCAAGCTAGCGTGCATCTCCAAAAAGGCCAAAAAAGAAGGTTTTGATCGAATATCACGATTTTCATCGCAGACAACATGGCAGGCGCAAGCGACAAAGCGCGGTTCTACCTTGAGCAGTCGGTGCCTGAGTTGAAAGAGTATGAACGAAAGGGGATCTTCACTACGGTGCGATGCGGAATTCCCTTGCTTTGTCTTCTAACTACTGACAAGGTGCAAGCCCGAGGTCACCAGCATTGCTAGGAAACGATCTGACTTCGAACACAAATTAAATGCCCGCGGTTCACACCCGAGCGACTATGCCCGCTATGCTGAATTTGAAACGAACGTGGACGCTCTACGGAGGAAACGAGTCAGGCGACTGGCCATAAAAGCTCCAACGCACAATGGCCAGCGACGCATATTCTTCATCCTAGATCGAGGCACTCGCAAATTTCCGGGAGATATAGGTCTTTGGATGCAGAGTATTGAGTACGCGAGGAAGCAGAAGGCGCACAAGAAGCTGTCGCAGATCTTCACGAATGTCCTTCGTCTGCACCCTACCAAGCCAGATCTATGGATTTACGCTGCACAGTTCGCTATGGACGCGCATGCTGATATGACGGAGGCAAGGAGCTACATGCAACGAGGACTGAGATTTTGCAAGAATTCAAAGAAGATGTGGCTGGAATATGCAAAGTTGGAAATCCTATACATCGCTAAAATCGCTGCCAGGCGGCGTGTTCTGGGAATCGATGGGAATCGCACGAGCGAGACAGCGGCAAACAGCCTGGACGATCCGAATGCCGATATCTTGATCCTGCCTAAGGTCACCAACGAAGACATCAACCCGACATTACCAGACCACGATAATGTCGATGAGGTAGCTCTTCGTACTCTCGACTCTACTCCAGCCATGACAGGGGCGATTCCAATTGCCATCTTCGACGCAGGTATGGCTCAATTCCGGAACGACCCCGCTGTTGGCAAAGCCTTTTTTGATTTGTGCTTGGACTTTGAAAATGTTCCATGCCTGAGACGGATCTTGAATCACGTAGTCGAGGCCATGATTGCCACTGATCCAAGTACCTGGCAAGCCCAGGCTTGCTTTATCAAGGTGGCTGTGGTTGGTCTCGATGTTTTTTCTCCCGACTTCCCGCCAGGTTTGAGTGTGTCGTTGAGTAGACTGAAATCAGGGTTGTCTCAAGCGCAGCAAAAGGTTGATCTGGTTGAGGACATCCTGGAGTGGGTTCAAGGCTGGCTAGAGAATGACCATCTGGATCCTGCAATCCGCCAAGTCCTGTCCGCCAAGAAAAGCTCGCTCGAGCGAGTGATTCACTCTGTAAAGCCGTTGGAGGATAGCGTCCAGTTGCAGAGTTGAGGTTGCTTTCATTTCAACGTTTCAATCGTCGAGACTTTTCGACCTTGAGGATTTCTTGCTCGAAGCCTGCTTCTTTGCCCTTAGCCTGGCTTCATTTTCTGCCCGCTTTAAGACTTTAACTCTTGCATTCTGGTCTGCTGATGTCTCCCCTGGCACAGTTTGCCTTCCGACCTCAACAAGGAGCTCATGCAGCTTCCTGAAGCAGGTATCTCTGTTTTGTGCTTGCTTGCGGCTGTCGTCTGACTGAATCAACAAACTCGCACTTTTGTCGGCATAGTACCTAGAAGATTTGATACCGTTGTGTAGGAGAATTGGAACGTGAGGTAAAAGGCGATCTAGCGGCACTCTGAGTTGTGCCTTGGAGTTGACCCTACATCGAGGTCAGAATGAGCGAGCTGATGCTAAACTGGAGACAAACTTGTTCACATTCTGCCCGCCCGGTCCACTAGATCTACTGTAGGACACCTCACCGATACTTGAAGGCAAGGAAGCTTCATGTAGCTCTGCGAGCCACTTTCTGGCTGCACTCACATCGCTCTCCGTCGCACGTAAGTTCGCGGTCTGGTAAAGACATTTCTTTGAGCATCTGTTAAAAGAAGTTGCCAGTAGAAGAGCTTCTCGTGTTTGGAACAGCGCATGTGTGGTCCGCTGAACAAGCATTTGAGGTAGGCACGAACTGGTCAGAAATGAGAGTGCCTTTACCGCCCTGGAAAAGGATGCCGGCAGGCAAATCGTACGTATACCGGGGCGTTGGCATTTTAATACGCTAACTTAGCGTGGCTGATAATGCTCGAGTTTTGACACTCTCGTTTCCGTTTCCTCACACCTTGCTCATGCAAAAAATCAACGTCTTTGTGCCATCCTCCTTTCCGTACTCTATTCTCTTGCAGCCCTCGTGAAACCCAGGACCCCTCGCCGAAAACAGTGACCCTGTGCGCTCTGCCAGAGACTGCTATGCGGCCACTGACCATTTTCCAAAGCCAGCCTTGCTCTGCAGCTTGATGCAACGAAGGTCCTCTCATACGTTAGCCGATGACTTTCCTCATTCCATTCCGCCTACATGACCGCCCCAGAACCTCCGCTTGAAGCATATCGCTACGCCCGATCCCAGACGCCGGAGAGCCCACGCCCATTACACATACCTGAGCCCTCCAACATTCCCGTCCTTGAGAACCAGATGGACCCAGTCTTCAATGACACTACCACCTATGACATTCGCCCGAACAGCCAGCCTTTAACTGGCATCTCGGAAAAGCTCCAGGACTTTGAAGCCTCTGCCCCGACGCAAAATACAGGAAGTCTGTTTGATACTCTGGGGCAGCACGGGCTAGCGGCGCGCAACGAAGATGCTGTTGAAAGCAACCACCAGTCTGCGCGCCTAGTGTCAGGTAATCTGTTTGCAGAGAATAAACCGATCTCACAAAATCTGTCTAACACTTTCTCGAACGCCAACCCTTCCACTACGCAACCACCTCTTCTTCAACCCCCGGGGTCGTCGGGCCCACAAGCCTATCTGCCACAGCAAGACAGTTCTTATCGCGGCGAAAGCGATGCGTTCTCTCCCGTCCAATCTTCTGTGCGGCCGCTGGATGATAAATTTGACAAAGCCCAAGGATCTGTGCAAGTACAATCGACCGGAGCTGGCGGCCAAATAGCGAGGCCATCCGAGGCGTCATATAGCGACTCGATCATTGCAGCACAGAGTCAAGAACGGCCACCGACAGATGAAGGAGTCAACTACCAGACCCTCTTAGACAATCTTTCTCAATCTACTTCTACTGCTCCCGCGGCTGAGAGCCTCGCAGCTCCTACTACGGCCGAGCCAATTGAGGCCAATGCGCAATCGAACATTGAAGCTGAAAAGCCTTTGCCTGCAGCCGCTGGCCTTCCTCCTAGACCTCCCCCACAAGAAAAGCCTTCAATCCACCCCAGTTACTCGGCCAATGAGAGCATTCGGTCGTACCATCAGCTGCCCAATTCCAACACCATTACTTCTTCATTCTCCAATCAACTTCCTTCTTACCGACAAGATACCAGTATGCCCCCAGTGAATGTTGCTCCCCCCCCTTCAACCACTTTCAGGGCTGCCAATGGTCTTCCTCCTCCCGCGCTCGCAACCTACCAGCAACCTCCGCAAAATTTACCACAGCATGGAAGCCCAAGCGTTCAAATGCTGCATGATAGAGAGGTTGTGAGCTCGCCCAAGCCAAGAGGTGGCTCTGAAGGCGAAGATATCAGGTGGCCTCCTGAGATTCAGGCGGAATACGACCAATTTTTGCATGACGAGAGAAACTACGTCACTGAGGGAGTCTGGGACAGGTTCCCTCCTGGTTCAAGGTTATTTGTCGGTATGATACAGATGGTCTACCATTTCACCTACGCTATGACAACTAACAAAACGTACAGGCAATTTACCCACTGAAAAGGTGACTAAGCGAGACTTGTTCCATGTCTTTCATAAGCACGGCAAGTTGGCACAAATTTCGATCAAGCAAGCCTACGGTTTTGTGCAGTTCCTCGAAGCTGCTTCCTGTTACGAAGCGCTTACTGCAGAACAAGGCGAGATAATACGTGGAAGAAAGATACGTTAGTTACCCGCTTATTGCATTTGTAGAAACTCTCATTGACCGGTCACAGATCTCGAAATCTCTAAGCCTCAGAAGAACTCTCGCAACTCTGCAACGACAGATAGTGGACCCGTCCCTCGGCGACGTTCTCGTTCACCAGAAAGGAGGGGAGGCTCCCGCTCAAGCAGCGATCGATTTGATCGCGCCAGCTATTCGGAGAGGCTTCCTTTCAGCGATTATAGAGATGAGCCACCAAGACGTAGGGACGAGTACAGACCCATTCGATCCCCGTCACCTCGTGGCTACCGTTCTCGAGACGATTATCGAGTACGCGACCGGAGCCCAGCTATTCAAAGCCACTGGGATGGGCAGTCTATAATAGGGAGAAATGGCGGAGTGCCGCGTCCGCCAAGTCCCAAGATCTTCGACGAGGATGCTGCATTACCCCTTCCACGACGAAATCCCAGGGACGTGCCTGATGTGCAGATTCTCATCTTAGAGGAGGTAGCACCGTAAGGATTCATTATCTGCTTTGACCGGAAGCCCTTAGCTAATCCGACCTAGGGAATTCGTCAACTACATCGAACAAGGTTTTCGCTCCAAAGGCCTTAGCGCACAGACGATCTGGTTGAATCCAAGGATTACTCTGGGCGCTGTCATTAAGCGACAAGTCATAGAAGGAGTACAAGCAGTTGTCAAACTCACTCGCAATACACAGTACAGCACTAGAATACCTCTGCAGGTCTTCGATCGTGGAGGTGGAGCCTCAAATGTCAACTTCAATGGTTTGATTGAATCCTCACCGAGTTTTACAAGTGTTGACTAACCTCACGTAGAATATGTCGACCTCGATGTACATGTTGCAGCAGATATCGTCATCTCAGCTAGGCAGAAGGAGCGTATGACTGCTCCTGTGCCTGCTCCAGCACCATATCCACCAAGTCATGGCTACGGCGCGCCTCCTCAGCAATATCCCTACGCTCAGCCTCAGCCTATACAACATACCTATTCTCAGCAACCACCACAACCTTACACCCACCAACACCAACCAATCCCGCAACAACAATATGCAACTCAACCTGAAGCAGCTTATCGCAGCCCGGCCCCGTCGAATCAGAGCTCGCAGGCTGGGGCTCCCAATCTGCAAGAGCTTCTCGCGAACCTACGTCAACCATCACAGTCCCAACCTACCAACACCCCACAACATCCGTTGCAAAACTCCAATCCACCGCCGACTGATCTAGCTGGCCTCCTGAGCAATGTTGCACGGCAACAGATCCAACCTCAAGGCTATAACCCACCCTTTCCTCAGCAATCGCCCATCAGCCAATACCCTCGCCCACAGTTTCAAAACTACCCTGCTCCGGCAGCCACGTCTTCATATGGAGGAGCGCCACAGCCGCCGCAGCAAAATGTCCAAAACATCATGGAGCAGCTGGCGAGATGGAATAAATAGCTGGATCGCCTCACGACAGTTCATGTTTTTTCTTGACTTGTATTTTCTGTAGTCTAGCGATCGCTTTCTCGCGGCGTTTTGAGGCCTCAACCAGCATGAGAAGAGGATCTGGAGGGATGCATACCATGGCATAGCGTGGCAAGAATAGCTCTGCATATTTTCAATTCTAGAAATAGATACTTTGAGATTTACGCACTATCCACCTACCTAGATTTTTGCTGATATGATCTGGAGTGCTCTCCCTACATTTTAGAATTTCGTGTGAAGAACCGGAGAAAATGTGTCCGGCCTTTAGCGAGCTCTTCCGGTTCGAACTTCCCTGCCCTTACATTTACCCACATGCTTTTTGGAGTTCGAGTACCAAACGCGTGGAATTGTCGCTGCGTGCCATACAGTACCGCACCATAAATCCTCCCCGAGTTCGCCGGCCTACCTCTTCGTCTGATAACATTCCTCCCATTTACATCTGCGCCTTATTTCCGTTGCGGGAATGGCCGGGATATTTTGTTCGTCACCTGCCAGGTGAGGTCAAAAGGTCACTTGGACCACTTCGGAACATCGAACACTTTTGTTTGGAAGAGTAGCTACGATTAAGAATTTCGATAATATTGAAGGGGACTTGATCTTCCGCAACCGGAACATCAACATGGCCCCCGTGGAAGAGGACCTTAAGAAGAGGGTTGGCCGGAAGTTGACAAAGAGAAACAGACACCCGCACCGAATGCCCTCTGCTCACATCCCAGAACGTCTCAGACACGGTGACGATGAACAAGAAGATGTCACAGCACCTGTGGCAGGTATCCGCGGGTCACCACAATACATGAACCAGTCCATCTTCTCCATGATTGCAGCTGCTGGATCTAGGACAGACTTCCACGCGCGCTTCGATGAGTCTAGCGACAGTGAAGATGACGATAACCAAGATCGAGGCCGGAGTCAGGTCAAATGCACCAGTGACGTTGGTGTCGATGGCCCTCGATTCGATGGCTCTAAAAGCACGGTACTTGAGAAGACACCCAGTGAAGATAAGAAAGACAAAGGAAAGCTTGCCCAGCACAGGCTAATACAAGCACTTCCAAGGCTTTCATTGAAATCCCAAAAGGGCAAGGGAGTGGCATCTTCGAGAAGCCGGAGTCCTGCAACCCCCCAAATTTCCGGAAATTCAGAGAGCATGACACCTGAAGACGCCCCCATGTTGAGTCGAATGTTGACCGCACAAGCTGAGCTTGACGCGAGCGCCCTTAGTATTGATGCACTACCGCCTTTAGAAGAAGCTGAGCAAAGGCATAGAAGAGCTGATTCTTCGCCCGCGACGCTGCTGGCTGTCCGACTGATGGAAATATTCGAATTCGAAAAGCCTGAAAAGGTGGTTTCGGAATATCCGTGTTGGCTTCTGCAGAGTGTGCTCTTGCAAGGCTACATGTACATCACACAAAATCACATCTGCTTCTACGCCTATTTGCCAAAGAAGTCCAACGTCGCCGCAAAGACTGGCTATTTGTCGAAACGTGGACGGCAGAACCCAAAGTACAGTCGCTACTGGTTCACATTGAAAGGGGATGTGTTGTCATACTACTCCAACCCCTCGGATTTGTACTTTCCACATGGCAACGTGGACCTACGGTACGGCATATCGGCCGCCATGGCAGGAGACAAAGAGAAGCAGAGAGACAGTAAGGACTTCACAGTCACTACTGATCACAGAACGTATCACTTCCGAGCGGACAGTGCTGCCAGCGCAAGGGAATGGGTGAAGCTTCTACAGAAGGTCATATTTCGATCTCACAACGATGGTGACAGTGTCAAGATATCCTTGCCCATTGAGAACGTGATCGACATTGAAGAGAGCCCGGTGGTCGAGTTTGCACAGACCTTCAAGATCAGGGTGATTGAAAGCGGTGATTCATATGCTATAGATGAAGTACGTATCAACCTGAGAGAAGTCAATAAAATGGCCACTGATAGTTGGCAGTATTTCTTCTCTTTTTTCAGCCTAGGCGAACATGTCCTCGACAGTCTAACTTCCCTTATCAATGATACCGCCGCTTGTCGTATATCGCAAGATCTGCTGTCTCCCACAGGCTATAATGGAGGCGACGTCAGCCCTCGAGCCACTTCCGCCAACCGTCGTACCTCTATCGATCCCGCCACAGATAGCCCCAGAGGCCGCTCAACTCCGCCCCTGAGGGACAGTAATCGTGCTACTCTCATGCCACCTGCTGGTGATGAAAGCGGACGAGTCTCCCCGCGCCTGAGTGGAGATTTTACTAGGACCAGCAGAGACATGGTAAGGTCAAGCATAGATTTTGGAACACGAGATCACGGCCGTGCCAGCTTCGATCGTGGCAGAAGGAGTGGGAGTACGAGCAGGTTGAGTTTGAGTAGAGATCGCCGAACTGCGAAATCGCCGCTTGCGAAGAAGCAGGGATCATCAGACTCCTACGTGCAATCTCTCGAAAAGGATACTGAATCGTCGATGGCAGTCCACTCGACCACGACCGATACCATGGAATCTGCTAGTCAAATTTTGAATGGGAGCGAAGTCTTTCATTCACCAACAGCCACTCGTTTGGAGATTGTGCCCTCGGCCAGTACAGCTGATATCCGAAAAAGGTCCGAAGACACAACATCATCGGGCTCTGCCCAGCTCACGAACCAGGGAAGAGGCCCATCCCATGCCAAGCCCGAACAAACACTGGCACCTCGAGCACGACTAGCGGCACTACAGGAACCAGTAAAAGACCCGAATTCTACTCTCGATGAAGCTGTCGTTCGGAACACTTCGTCGCCTAATCTTCAAGATCTGATCAAAGCTGGCGCTTATCCTCTGCAACGAGTGGCTGGATTTGCCGAATATCTCAAAAATCGCTCCAGTCGGATGAGTCGATTACTGGCCACCGAGTCAATGGGCTATGTTGAGAAGGTATCAGGCATGTGGGCAGGAGGTCGAAAACACTATGGACAGAATGAAGGCGTCATGTCCGATCGTTATCTTGATCCCGAGGATGAGGAGGCCTCTGTAGGCCACGGAGACAGATTCCGAGCTCACTTTGCACTACCGCCGACAGAAAAGCTTCAGGCAACATATTTCGGGTATATGCATCGAGTCCTACCACTCTATGGCAAGATATATATCAGCAACCGAAATTTCTGTTTCAGAAGTTTACTGCCTGGCACAAGGACGAAGCTGATCTTGCCCCTCAAGGACATTGAAAATGTCGACAAGGAGAAAGGCTTTCGTTTTGGCTACCATGGACTCGTTCTTGTCATTCGTGGCCACGAGGAGCTCTTCTTCGAATTCAACGCTGCGGAGCATCGAGATGACTGCGTTGTGACCTTGTTTCAGAATTTGGAAGAGATCAAATACATGGTAGAATCTGGCCTTTTGGCGAAGCAAGACCAGGACGACGCATTCATTGCCAAAATTGAAAATGAAATGCTGCAAGAAGCTCGCAAAGATCCCGCAAGCAATCCCAACCGCGTGCTGCCGACTAGCGCCGAGGTACCAGACACGCAGAGCGACGCGCATCCTATTCTCTTCGATGATCCGCGAGCTTCCATCCTCAACTTCAAGCCAACTCAGTCCCTGCGCATTACTTGTCTTACAATCGGTTCTCGCGGAGACGTCCAGCCATACATCGCATTGTGCAAAGGATTGCTTGCCGAAGGCCACAAGCCAAGAATCGCAACACATTTAGAGTTCGAGCCCTGGGTACGCAAGCATGGAATTGACTTCAGGCCTGTGGAGGGCGATCCCGCAGAGCTTATGCGGATTTGCGTTGAGAACGGAATGTTTACATATTCCTTCCTCAAAGAGGCATCGCTCAAATTCCGTGACTGGATCGATGAGCTCCTCAGCTCCGCTTGGAAGGCGTGCCAGGATACCGATCTCCTAATCGAGTCTCCAAGTGCAATGGCAGGGATCCATATTGCTGAAGCTCTTGCTATTCCATACTTTCGAGCCTTCACAATGCCCTGGACGCGAACCCGGGCTTACCCTCATGCCTTTGCCGTGCCGGATCACAAAATCGGAGGTGCCTACAACTACTTCTCTTACGTTATGTTTGACAACGTGTTTTGGAAGGCAATTGCGGGTCAGGTGAACCGATGGCGCAAGAAAGAGCTCGGGTTACGCGGTACAAATCTTGACAAGCTGCAGCCGAATAAAGTGCCGTTTCTCTATAACTTCTCTCCCCATGTCGTAGTTCCACCGCTGGACTACAGTGACTGGGTTCGAGTAACTGGCTATTGGTTCCTTGATGAAGGAGACGACTGGACACCACCAGACGAACTGACGGCATTTATTGCAAAGGCTCGCCGCGAGGGCAAAAAGATTGTTTACATAGGCTTTGGATCCATTGTGGTCTCCGACCCGGCTGCTTTGACGAAGACGGTTGTCGACTCCGTCCTGAAGGCTGGAGTCTGGTGCATCTTGTCAAAGGGATGGAGTGATCGTCTCGGCGATCCAGCGGCTGTCAAGACTGAGGTGCCACTTCCGCCCGAGATTCACCAAATTAAATCTGCACCGCATGACTGGCTCTTTAAACAGATCGACGCAGCTGTACACCACGGAGGTGCGGGAACGACAGGTGCCAGCCTAAGGGCCGGACTACCAACCATTGTCAAGCCATTTTTCGGGGACCAGTTTTTCTTTGGTTCCCGCGTCGAGGATTTGGGCGTTGGTATTTGTCTGAAGAAAGTAAACGTCGGCGTTTTCTCACGGGCTTTGTGGGAAGCAACGCACAGTGAGCGCATGATCATCAAGGCCAGAGTGCTTGGCGAGCAGATTCGCAAGGTATGTGTATGACCCCTGCCTGATCCCACGTACTGACCTCCTTGCAGGAACATGGCGTGGAAGTAGCAATTCAGGCCATCTATCGAGATCTCGAGTACGCCAAGACCTTGATCAAAGCACGCGCTGCCAGCTCGAAAGGCTCAACCGCGACCGCCCTTGATGACGATGAGTTTACGAACATTGAGGAGAACTGGACATTCATCGGAGACGAGAGTGATCCAGAATTAAAGATGAAATTACAGGATTTGAATTTGAGCAGGGAGCCGCGGGTCAGCGTTGCTAGAAGGGTCATAAGCGTTGTGCCCGTCGAGCCGATGGAGAGGAAAGGAAGCAAGAGCAAGAGATGAAATCGAGCTAGAAATTGATGTTACCTAAGGTGTCTACGGTGAACTTGGGATGCACTGATCACTTGAGATCGTGATTTTGAATTCACAATGTTCTTCTACTTAGCGAGGCGTTTTCAGGATAAAGGCGAAAGTGTGATTGGGGACGAATGCCAGGCCTTTGAGGACCGCTTGTCGCTTATCGCTCTTGACATTATTTGCCTGCTGCCGGGGGGGGGTGCAGCAACACGAAGTAATGAACGACAACTAATTCTAGTCAACACAATTCGGACTCTAGAGTACTAATACACAACTCATACGCACTTGACTTTGACTCAAATACTGCAGATCTCAAAATTATGCTAGGCGAGGGGTGACCCGCTGTTAGCTGCAATAAGCAGGAAGCATGTAGCTCAAAACCACTCATCGCGGAGTGTCCCCTATAGAGTTATCACCTCAACGGCCCACCCACAACAAAGGCCTGCTCTTAGAATATCGCTCTCCTGCAACCAATGCCACCATTGTCGAGAACGTTGGGGTGCAGCTTAGCCGTGCAGGCCGGGGCAAATATAGGATTTCGTATGACGACGACGACGACGACGTAAACACATCCATACGCCGAACACGTCCCGGCAGCCTTTGGTCAGAGCTGGATATCGCGTACTACTGAAGAGATCTGGATTTTGCAGGGGAACAACTGCTGCCATGATATTGTCACACATTCAATTCACAAACCCAAACGTCAGGTGGCTAACCGAAGCGGACATGTCTCCTTTCTCGGTCTCCATTCGTCAGATTCGAGGCGAATCCTCCCTGCAAAGGAAGGCAGCTTTGTCAGCTACCCTGCAAAAGAATCCGGTATCAAAGCTCGCATGGTTAGCCATAAGTTCAAAGATTACTTGACCCAGGCGCAGCTGTTCTACAACTCTTTGTCACCTATCGAAAACCTCCATCAAAAGAGTGCATACTCCTTTGAGTTCGACCATTGTGACGACCCTGTGGTCTACAACCGCATGGCTAAGCATCTTGCCGAGATCGACCTCAGCCTCTCACAGAGCGTGGCCGAGAAAATTGGCGCGCGTGTGCCGGAGAAGTAGGTCAAACCAAATCATGGCAAGAAAGCAAAGGGTCTAAGTTAGCTTGAGTTCACGCCTGAGAAGCCAACGATCAAGTCACGTCGCATTACCGTCCTTATTGCAGATGGGTATGATCCAGTCTCCTACCGGTCCGTCTCAGCAGCAGTCGGGGCTCAAAGTGCACTTCCATTAGTTATCGCGCCAAAGAGGCAGAATACCCTGGCTTCCCGCTCGGAATCTGTACAACCCAATCACGTCTTCGCAGGTATGCGTTCTACCATGTTTGATGCAGTCTTCATTCCTGATGGCAAGCATGCGGAGACGCTTTGAAAGAACGGCACTCGCGCAGTATTGGGTCCGGGAGGCGTTTGGACATAACAAGGCCATTGGTGCTGTCGGTACGGGTATATTGCTAATCGATAACGCCATTCATGAAGCACGAGGTGTGAAGTTGGCGGGCTTGTCAAATTCGGACGTGACAGTCGTACGGCGTTGTGACGGTGGGCAGGGTGGAGGAGAGCAACATGAAGCAGCCGGTGAAGATACCGAAGCAGAAGAAGGGGTTTATTGACCAATTCTTCTTCCAGATCGGTCAGCATAGGTGCTAGCAGAGGGAATTGGATTGATTGAGTGATATGGTGTCCTGTTGATGGCAGGAAAGGGATGGAGACGAAGCCCTAGCTCTTGTGCTGGTCATTGCTGGGATAGCTGTACGCCGAGATTCCGATGACGGATTACCTCAAATTGAAAGGTCTTCTAGGCTCACAAATCTTCGCATATATCCTCCTAATATATTCGTATCATATTCATGTATTCAGTAAATCATGATCATATAGGCTTAGTTCTCACACCTCCAAGCTGCCGCGGACAGCAGGGTGCAAATATCGCGGCTCCTCCACCAGCACTGCCTACAGATTCTATTGATTGAAGAGCTTGTCGTCAACGCCTGTGGGCCTTACTTATTCAGGTTGTAGTGACGCATTCCTGTATTAAGAATTCGGCCCCTCGGGCTGTTCCAGGCTACAGGTACCGACCAATGGCCAATGGCACAAACGCATCCAGTGCACCCTCTATCGCTACCCTAGTTTGGGCTTCCCTACGTAATGTTGGATTTAACATGTAGGAGAATCTATATCTCTCTTGCGCCGAATAAAGTACGCAATACCGCAAGGGTCGCAGCCTCTGGAGTCACCAGTGCTTCAAAAACCCCAATCCAGACATATGGGCCGAGTAGACTAGGCTTTCGTAAAAGCTGGCTTTCCTTGACGTAAGTGCGGCCCCTTCCCCAGCGCTCATTACGACAAGGAAAGGCAAGTTGGCCCTTCAACTCTTAACCTTGCTTAGGGCAACTCCGGCTCCCTTCCCCGACCAGACGACCAAGGATCGTGGCATGTGCAAGACTCAAGCCAGATTCTTGTGATGCCTTTTCTGCGAATCGGAGTAAGTTGTTCTCATGGCGTCTTCGTAATACGAGGAATGAGACGGAAATGTGAGGAATTTATTGGGCTCAACCTCAGAATAAAGCAACCACCGCAGAAGACTTTTCTTAGCTGCTAAGACATCGGGGCCTCCAGGTACCGGTCTTATTGAAGGACAGACGAACTGGTTCACCCACAATCAACTCAGCTTCCGGCCCCATTACCGAGCAAGTCCAGTTCAACCCCTGATAGGAAACTGAAGAGCCAATACTGCCTATAGCCTGTACCGGTAGACGACCAACGAAAGAATGACAGCAGCATGCCTACTAGTCTGGCCTTTCCTCCAAACTTTTGAGGAATATGGCCAACATTTCAAGAGAACGCTTGCATCTGTCCAGCGCCCTCAACCTCACTAAGCCAAGTTGGGCGATATTTTATCCAGAGCTCGCCCCCGGGCTTCGCCTTCTCCAGGGCGTCTTGGTCGTCAAGTGTACCGCCGAAAACAATGTTGAGTCCACGAAACGCTTCTGCGTCTGCTACTTTACACAAAGGGCTGCCGCAGTCGCCGCAAAAGGAGAGCTTAATTCCCATGCCGTTTTCGTGCGTTGTGGCGGCTTGTTTCGGGGTGCCGGACGTGAATTTGAACTTGTCCTCGGGGACTAGCAGGCAAACGGAGTATGTGCTGCCAGTGACCTTACGGCAGGTAAGGCAGTGGCAAAGGGCCTGTGGGTTATCTTAGCTGGTGCCGGCGACGATGCAAACTTGCGCGTTGGCGGCCCTTTTTTTTTTGCTAACCTTCATGGCAGGTTCACCGGAATATTCATACTTGATTTTGCCACACAGGCAGCTTCCTTGCGCCATCCTGATAGATCGTAGATCTCTACGGAGTTGAGCTCGAGAATGGAATGCTTGTTGTTGTGAAGGTTTGGGGGCAAAAGCGGTAGTTATCCACAGTTCAGCTTGGATCATCAGCTGAGCATGGCCATGTGGTACCCCGCAACATCAAAGTCTTCCAAGTATTCTGAGCTCCTGGGCTTGGGTGACTGAAATTAATGGGGAAATCTGTAGAGTTTGTTCATTCTAGCCCTTCTGTTCAATGGAAGTAGTCACACAAAACGTCCAATTGGTCGGAACCAGCATTTTCCAAGAACAGCCAAGATCGATGCGATCGAGCTGAAACCGGGGATCGTGCATATACGAAACGCCACGAATCCTTTATTCGTCGTCCCTAGGTCATCTCCACAGCAACGAGGAAGGTAGTTTCGATCGATGAATGGTACTGTTATCGAGGTCGCATACTGATAGCTTGCGTTGGCCTTGGCCACGTGCTGCGGCCGATCTTCGCCCCTTTCGCCTATGGTCTCAAGCTTGAGGATCGTGGATTAGTAATGCACAAAGTTGCCTTTCGCATCCCACGTTTGGTGGGCTCGAGCTGGTACAATAACTGCGCTGAGTACACAACATCTCTACAACCACCGATCGCAGAGAAGACCATTCCCTTTGAAAGCCAACCTACATCCATACCGATAATTTCCAACAAAGAGAGCGAAAGAAAAGGTGCTTTTTGAATCGAAATGGCGTCCACACCCATCAAGAAGCGCAACCAATACCTCCTTGACCCGGAAGACATCGTTCACCCTCAAAGGGTGGTAGAGCTCCACACAGGCCGGCCGGCCAGGCTAGATACTCTCGAACGCTCCTAGGAAATCGTCCACCCATTTCTCCAGACGTCACATCTAGAGGAGACGCGGTACCGTCGCAAAATCCTGACACTTTCCGAATCAGGAGACACCCCAAACTCCTCTCGAAGCTGTCCCACCCATTCTGCGATACTCAATCCCTCGTTGTTGACAGTGCCGCGCTTCAGCCCCCCTCTAAGTTGCACCACCTAGTTCCAGGAAGTTGTGTTCCCGCAGGACACTTGTCGGTGAACTGTTCCCCCTCTCGTTTTTCATAGCAGACGTGACAGAAAGTGACGAAAGTCGCACAGTTCTGGCAGACGTGGCAAGCCCTGCCTGCCTATATTGGTGGCAGACGAAGCGCTTGATGCGGTGCACGGGGCGATTGTAGGCATCACGCTCGACGCCGTGTTCAAGAGCGATACGTGCGTCCTCGAGCTGGCCCAGTGCGGATAGTCGCTCTGCTAGTGAAAGACGGGTCTCCTCGGTACTGCGAACCATGGCAGGTCAGATCATGGAATCTGGTCGGTTTGGCGGTGAGCTCGAAAGGACAGGAAATAATGGGCATGCTTCGAATGCCTAGACCTAAACGCTTTGTGCGCAAGCCTAAATCTTAATTAAGCCGGCCAAAATGTCCGGGGTTTGGGCTGCTGTGGAAGGTTCCTGGAAATATACTCCAAAGGCCCCAATTTTCTCCGCCTTTTCATAGGCGTCGGACATATGTACGGGTACATAAGGCTTATAGAGGCCCGTTAGGTCTCAGACGGGCCAACTGAAGCCGGGATGACGCAAGTCCGGGTTGGCAGACACTGCGGGACTCCATATCTGAGCTGAACACGCTGATAATAGCCCCTTCGCGTAGCAGAGGACTATCTTTCCGTGTACAATGTCACGGTGAATTTCATTTTCTGCAGAAAGCCATATCTTCT
>Ga0335072_10004439_pt1 | contig 20832 bp, 10 predicted proteins | sample Lox_Sample_21_FD_206725 | JGI IMG/M metagenome (GOLD analysis project Ga0335072, IMG submission 206725) | Soil microbial communities from Loxahatchee National Wildlife Refuge, Florida, United States - Lox_Sample_2.1 | ecosystem: Environmental > Terrestrial > Soil > Wetlands | place: USA...
ACGCCAAGCTCGACGAAACCGCCAGCGTATTCGCCAAGCACAAGGTCATCCTGCTGCTCGAAAACGAAATGGACTGCAACACCGGCTCTGGCAAAGAAGCCGCGGCTACACTCGCCGCCATCCCCAACCCCAACCTCATGCTCAACTGGGACCTCGGCAACTCCGCCACCTTCCCCGGCGACGTGCCCTACCCCACCGACTACGATCTGCTCCCCAAGCACCGCATCGGCCACTGCCACTGCAAAGACACCATCCGCAAGCCCGACGGCAAAGCAGTTTGGGCGCCCGTCGGCGGCGGCATCATCGACTGGGTCGGTCAGTTCCGCGCCTTCATGCGCCAGGGCTACCACTACGCCGTCAGCCTCGAAACCCACTGGCGCGGAGCCACGCCTCCGCCCGGCTCTGGCATGAGCGTCGCTGAAGCCTCGTCCCGCATCAGCATGAAGGGCCTCAAGGAGGATCTCGCCAAAGCCGGCGCCTCTTGCTGATGGTTCGCCGCCTCGCTCACGGATCTTATTCCTCCGGTCGAAGTACACCGCAGACTGCGCATAGCTCGAAGAAAGCCGCGCCTCGACAACTCCATCGCCGAAGTCACCCCTGGATTTGCCGGGCAACGCTTAGCAGGCTGCGGAACAACTCGATACGAGAGGGGCTTGTAACAGTCCTCCACCGTCGTTGCCGACCCGCGGGGGATGAAGCTGTGCCCCATCCATCGGATGTCTTTGTTTTTGTCCGATGGGTGGGAGTCCGTAGAATTCATCTCTTGTTTTGTTGCACTTGCAATTATGTTTCTTATTAGGGCACGAGTACACTCGTGCCGCAAACTTCAAAATAAAGGTCGGGCTTTAGCCCCTGTGGGAAGCGTTGGTCTCGATTCGCCTGTCGTTCTCCCTTTTTCCGCAGCCTCTTAGTGCGGCTCGCTCCCTGCGCCTTTCGTCAACTTCCGCAGCACGAACTCCTGCAGCAGGCTCATGGTCATGTCCGCAGCAACGTCCACGCCGGTGTTGGTAAGCACCAATCCCGCGCCGCGGTTCGACGGCGGATAGTAACTCAGAGAGATGGCGCCCGAAGCAAGGTACCCTCCGAGGGCCGAATAGTTCGGCTCCGGCCTTCCGCCATCGCCTCTGCAAACGAAGGGATTGACCAGCGCATGAAATATGCGGGATCGTCTGCTTCCCGTGCCCTGGTAGAAGTAGCGCGGGTCCTGATGCAGAATCGAAGGCAGGATCGCTCCCCCCAACATGATATCGGTCAGACCATTCAGATAGTTGGCGCCATAGCGCTGCCCGAAGCCTTTGGCCCCCTCCACATAGTCGGGCGTATCGGCTGCCTGGTCGACCGCCGCGATCGTGGCCGCACCAAGAAACGTCACCGGATCGGTGGCAGCCTTCAACGCAAGAGAGAATTTGAGTCCCGCGGTCATCGGCGCTGGATGCCGGTCGTAAACCACGTAGAAATTCGGCACGATGCCCAGAACGCGTTGATGCTCCTCGGTCTCGACTTGCTCGGTTGCAATCTGGTCTTCCCGCGGACGCACGGTCACCGATGTAACTCCTCCGGAGAAAATCATTCTGACGCGAGCAAGAAACACAAACTGGCCGGGCCGCACATCGATCGGAGCCGAGGTCCAGTCCGCGTATCCCGGTGCGCTTATCGTCACACGGTAGGGTCCGCCCGGTGAAACACTGCCGAAATTGAAGCTCCCGTTGTCTCCGCTTTCTTCTTTGCGGTCGCTTCCTGAAGCAGACCCGCGAAGTACCACTGTGGCTGCCGGCACAAGGTTATCCATCACGTCGGTTACTGTGCCGCTGATGTCGCCGGCGGCCGGAGCGGGGGCGTCGAATTGCTGACCGGCCGCCGCCGCAGCAAGAGACAAATACACAGCCGCAGCGCAGATTGAGAACTTCATATTCATAGATTGGGATCCCGCTTTGCGACTGTTCCAATGCCCGGCGCCGCACTTCGCTTTGCACCGGGGCTCCGCATGATCAATTGCTCTCTCACGCGCGACGACTCAGAGAAACAACGCTCCTCTCGGCCTGCAAGCGGGAGGCGCGCAATGCCGCTTATCGCACCGTTTGCAGTTTCATCTCAGGCTGATTCTCTGAGGCCAGTGAGACTTGGATGCCGGAATTGGAAAAATTATAAGTGCCGTAGTCGATCGTAAGAACCGCCGTCCCTCCGAATCGGGTCTTCGTTTCGCTCCTGTCCCACTGCGGTAGCCAGAACCCGTCACTCTTCAGGTACACACGATGAATATCGACCTTTCGGATCCAGAAGGAGAGACTCTTGGCCGGTTCGGCGTTGAGTTGGGCAACTGCATAATCGTTCGTATCTACCCAGATTTCGCCACGGTAGAGATAGTTTGCCGCTCTTCGCGGCTCAACCTGGAGTTCGTACACAGGGCGCCCGTCAACAACAGTTCTGCCAACTAGTTGAAAGCGGTAGTTATCTGGCGTCAGAGCGTTGCTGGGCTGAACCCGCGCGGCCTCCTGTTCGCTGACTAATAGCCTCTTCAGCACGTGATCCACAAGAAAATGAGAGCCCGATTGCGAAAGCACCCGAAACGTCTTGTATGTCTGCCCGTCGCAGGTCGCCTCGACATCCATACTGGCCTCGGCCCCGTGCGGGAAGCCCTTGTATTCGAGATGGTAGTGGCGTTCCGAGGAGTACAGCTTCAGGCGTGCCGCCCTCTCGTCGTTGTGCTCTACCATCTCCCTGACCACTTCGTCGGTCGTGACTTGGGCTGGAAGAGAACTTTTGCTCGATTGTGCTGCTGCGCCGGCTGCTGCGGCCACAACAAAGACGAGACCACTGCAGACCGCGATGCGGCAGCACGCTCCCTTAATCGGCCACAGCAGCAAGCTCATAGTCATCCTGCTCCTGATTCTGGTTACGCAATGAGCTCTCAAATGCCGCAAGCCGCGCTTCGATCTCCTTCTCTTTTCCGCGGCGCTCGATGATGTCTTCGCGGTAGCGGCGCAGAAAGTAATCGATCGTCTCGACACGAATCCGGATGGAACCGGTCGGCTTGTTTTCGTCCAGATCCTTAAATGAGAAATAAGGAGTGCCGGATTGTTCGATGATGCCTTCTATCACTCCGTAAATCGGAGCGTCGTGGCCGCACTTGAAACTGGACACCTCGAGCGCCACCAGGTTGGGATGCCGCGCCGTAAACTTCGCCGCCCAGACTTTGTGGTTGGTGCTGGTGGAGTAGCGGTTCTTCCACACGTCGCTGATGTCGAGAGGATGCTTGATCAGCCCCGCGCGCACCTCGTCGCCGAAAAGCCGTTCCAGCAAGTCTTCATCCGTAGGCAGCGTGCTCTGCGAGAACACCGGGTAGCCGAGCTTCTGAAACTCTTCCATGATCTCGTGGTTGAGGCCCGGATCGTGGTGGTAAACGCGGCCGAGCATCACGATGCCGATGCGGCCCTCGCGCTCCAGCTGATCGAGCGTTGCGCGGGCCTGGCGCCCGATCTCGGCCTCATAGTCTTCAAGGGCGCGGAAACCGGCCTCGAGAGCGCGGTCGCTCTCCTCGCGGGAAAGTCCGAGCATCGGCATCCAGGCGCGGTACATCTGGTCGGCGCACAGCTTCCTGTCCTGGAGATTGAGAATCGGATCGAGATAGGTGATCCCGTTCTCGCCAAACAGGTCGCTCTCTTTGGTAAAGGCCGCTCTCACCGCATTCGGCGTCGCGGTCACCGTCGGGCAGGCGTTGGAGCCGGTAAGATTCACCAGATGCGTATGCAGCACGTCGTACATGGGGAACCAGATGGCGTTGAGCGGTTTCTTGCTGTGCTTCACAGCCAGCAGGTTGTAGATGTGTGCAATCCCGATCTTCGATGGATAGCAGGGATCGACGGCGCCGCGGCTGGCGCCTGCGCGGTAGAGTTCCGGTGTTGTGTAGTCGGAGTAGACGATGTTTTCCGCCTTGATGCCCAGGCTGGCAAGGTAGCCGTTGAAGAGCGGCGCATAGGTGTATGTATTGAGCAGCCGCGGAATGCCGACGCGAAACTCCTTGCGGCGTTCCATCAGCGCGGCACGCTCTCTGGAGGCTTTCGAGACAAACAGACCCTTTGTGCTCGGAACCGGATCCGCGACGTTCGCAACTTCGCGATGATGGAAGACGCTGTGCGCGGCAATATCCACAAAGTTGGGATTCGCGGCCTTGATCTTCTCGATATCGGATTTGATCCCCTTCATCTCGTCCAGATCTTCCACCGCGCCCTTCTCGCAAGTGGCGATGATCAGGCGTTGTTCGCCGACGCGCAGCGGAACCTTGGTCTTGCGCGGCTGGAACTCGGCCGCCGGCTTGAGCGCCTCGATAGGTTTGGCGGCGCCGGGCGCGGCCAGAATCTGGATCAGCGGCTCCGCCTTGGCTTTGAATGTCGAAGCCGGCGAGCTGCATCCGCATCCGCCGCCGGCATGATCGTGACTGTGGCCCGTGCTGCACGACCCCTGCGCGGCGGCCGGAAGATTCGCCTCAATCTCCTCCAGGCTGGGCAGATTCACCTGAACCGCCGCCGGCTCTTCGATCTCGGCAGCCGCGCTGGCGGTCACCGAATCGACCTTCAGGGGCTGCTCCGCTGCTTCGCCGCTCACATCCACATCGATGAACGTGCGCAGGCAGTTGTTCTTGCAGAAATAGCAGCGCGTATCCTCGTTGCGCGTGGTGCGGTAGCGGATCTTGCGCACCGCGTCGAGCCCGATAAAGGTCGTCGTCTTTCCGTTCCGCCACAGCCGCAGCGCCTCCTGCGCGGCGCCGATGGCGCCCGATTCGCCGCAGTGCTCGTGCACGATGATCTCCGGCTCTTTGCCGTTGGCGCGGAAACTGGAGCGGATAAAATCGACCTCGGCCTTCACCACCGCCAGGTTGTTCTGCGTGCCTCCCTGCAGAACAAACCGGGAACCAAGAGCAGCAAGGTTGGGAATGCTGGCCACGTAGAGGAATACGTTCTTCGGCAGCACGTCGGCGAGGCCGGCAAGGATCTCTTCCGAGCGCCAGCCCTGGCGCTGAAAGTTCACGATGTCGGACTGCATGAACACCGCGCATCCGTAGCCGAACGCCGGCATCGACTTCGCGGAGAATGCGATGTCCGCGAAGTCTTCCACCTTCATCCCGAAACTCTCGGCCGTCGATTGCAGAAAGTACCCGTTCCCGGCCGAGCATTGCGTGTTGAGCTTGAAGTCCTTCACGCGGCCGTCTTTGAGCACGATCAGCTTGATATCCTGCCCGCCCACATCGATGATCACATGCGGATCCTCGTAAAACTTGAGCGCCGACTCGGTGTGCGCGACCGTCTCCACCAGCGCCACGTCGGCCGTCAGCACGTCCCGCAAGATGTCTTTGGCATATCCGGTCGTGCCTACGCCCAGCACTTCGAGCTGCGCTCCCTGGCCCTCCACCTGGCCGCGCAGCTTCTCGAACATCTCGATCGTGTCCTGGATCGGATTGCCGTTCGAGAGCTGATACGCCTTGCAAACAACGTAGCCGCCTTTGTCGAGCAACACGGCTTTCGTCGATGTGGAGCCGCCATCGACGCCGACGAATCCCGAAACGACTTCTCCGGTCGAGAAGCTGGCGGGGATGAACTTCTTGCGCCGGTACGCCGTCTTGAACTCCGCCAGTTCGTCGTTGTCCGCTACCAGCCCCTTGGTGCCCGACGCCGCTTTCTCTTCGGCGCGGCCGTAATCGATGTACCAGCTCAGCTTTTCCGTGCCCAGGTAGCGGCCGACCTCGGGCCCTTCGTCCTTTCCGAATTCGATCGAACCCAGAGCCGCGAAATACTGCGCGTTCTCCGGCACCTTGATCAGATCCTCGGGCGTGGCGCCGTCGGGAATCTGCACCTTCCGCTCCTTCCACATGCGCGGAATGTTCGCCTGCCAGGCCTCGCGCATGCCGCGGATGAAAGAGTTCGGGCCGCCCAGCAGCAGCACGTGCGGGCGCAGCGTGTTGCCGCGCGTCAGCACCGACAGGTTCTGCAGAACGATGGCCTCAAAGAGCGACGCCATCAGCTCGTGCGGCGGCGTGCCCGTCTTCTGCAGGCTGTTGATGTCGGTCTCCGCAAACACGCCGCACTTCCCCGCAACCTTGTGGAGCTTGATGCCGTGGTACGCCTGGTTCGAAAGTTCGGCCACGGGAATCTTCAGCTTTGCGTTGATCTTGTCGATCACTGCGCCCGTGCCCCCGGCGCACTTATCGTTCATCGACGGAATCTTCTTCTTGCGCCCCGTCTCTTCGTCGTCCTTGAAGACAATGATCTTGGCGTCCTGACCGCCAAGCTCGATGACGGAGTAGACCTCCGGATGCAGTTTCTCGACGGCGAGGGAGACGGCGTGCACCTCCTGCACAAATTTGGCGCCGATCATCTCAGCCAGCGTGCCGCCGCCCGAGCCGGTGACAAAGATGCGGGTGTTCTCCGGCCCAATGCCGCTATCGGCTTCCATGCGGCGCAGGAACTCCAGCACCTTCTCCGGCTGGCGTGTCTCATGCCGCTGATAATCCTGCCAGAGAATGGCGTCGGTGGCCGCGTCCGCCACAATCGCTTTCACTGTCGTCGAGCCTACATCCAGGCCCACCAGCAATTGCTGCATGGCTCCTCACCTCATTTAGATCTCGTCTATCTGAGTCGAAGTCGAACCGATGTTGCGGTTACGGGGAAAGCGGCAACGACTACGGCCGCCTTCTTCCCCGGTAAATCGAGGCATCTGCCTGGTATCGGGCCACGACGCGTACGCTTCTTCGCACCGCGAAGTTCAGCAGCGCCAGGGTGGCGATCTCCACGACCCCCGACAGACCCCCGAAGATGGCTCGCAGCAATAGCGGCGTCATGCGACCCTCTCCTTTCCCATATAGACCCGGCTCCGGCGCCGGTAAGCTCTGTCCCGATCCATCAGATCGCTCAGGTGCCATGCGAACTGAGCGGCGGTGCCGGCCACTCCCGCGCGATGCGGCACCTTGTAGAGAGCCCGCTTCACATGCGGATGCTCATCGGCGTAGCCGCGCAGATCCTCCTGCGACTTTCCGGTCTTCGTGAGCACGCTCATAAACTCGGCGCGCGCCTTCGACTTGGCTTCCGCCAGGGCCATCTGCACGCGGCTGTGCGCGTTCACTTCGCCCTCTCCCGAAGTCTCGATGGGCAGGAAGATCATGTCCTTGTACTTGCTCACCACGCGCGACTGCACCGCATCCGACTGCGTCGACGGCATGCATCCGAAGGGCTTGAGCGCCAGCACCATATGGCACAGGTGGTTCACCGTGTAGTAGACGTTCTTCCCCACCTCCATGAAGCCCTCGCCCCCGCGTGCCAGCTGGTGATAGAAGGGATGCGCCAGCTCTGCCAGCTCCTGCTGCGGAACCAGGTGATGAAGCGTGTCCCCAAAATGACGAATGGTGCGATGATAGAAGTGGGTCCACATCACGCTGCCCACGCTCAAGCCCGCCGTCTTCTTGAAAAGTGCAAACTCGTTTGCCGCGCGCTTCTTCACTTCGTACCACTTGGGATCGCGGTAGGGCGCCTGGGAGCCGAACCGCTCCTTTGCGCCTTCCTTCGCTACGTACATCATGTAGGCGATCCAGGTGGCAATGGGCTCAACCACAACCTGCGCACCCTCCTTTTCAAGGAAAGCGAACATGTTGAAGTTGCCGTCGCCCTCCGTGGTCTGCGCCCAGAACTCGCCGGTGATCTTGATAACCGGCTTTACGCGCAGGCGGTCCACTTCGATCGCGTCGATGCGGTCGCGGCACGCGTGCAAGGCGTCCACATACTCCTTGCCGTAGAGATTGTGCGTCACCTTGCCCAGCACGCGCGCCGTGGTCTCCAGCTTCTTGCGCTTTTGAATCAAAGGCAGCGCCCACCCCGGAACTCCGTCCTGAACCGTCCAGCGCTTGCGCTCGCGCAGCGTGCCGGTCAGCGTCGTCACGGCTTCGCGGATCACGCGGTCGGTTTCGCCCTTGTTCACTTCAAAAGGGCGAACCTGATAGACAAGCGAGTTCACCACGTCGCCCAGGTTCAGCGCATTCAGCATGCCCATGCCGAAATCGACCGAGAACTGCAATCCCGGCTCGCCGCTGGCCGCCTTGATGCCGTCGGTCTGCTGAAACAGCAGCACGCGAAAATCGCCGAACCCGGCATTGGTGAGCGCAAACCGGTACTCCGCCTCATACATGCCGAAACGGCATGGCCCGCACGATCCGGCCGTGAAGAAGACGTAGTTGTCCACAATCTCCTTCCGGCTCAGGCCCTGCCTCTCCAGGTCCTGCAGATAGCGGACCAGGTTGCCGACGGTAAAGTAAGTCGGATTACACTGGCCGTTATTGCCAAACTCCTTGCCGGCCTGAAAATCCGCAACCACCGGTGTGGGAATGTTTTCACACCGGTAGCCGCTGCCGTGGAACACCGCCTTGATCATCTCCTCGTGCTTCCACGTGAGGCCGCCGAAGAGGATCGTCACCCGGTCGCGCTCCTCGGCGCCAAATGCGCGCTCGACCGGCTTCTTGAACTCCCGCATGCGCGCCAGTCCGGCTTCGGTGCGCAGCCGCGCCCGCTCGGCGTCGACGCGGGCCTGGATTTCCATCTCAAAATCTTGCTGGGTAAGCTCATGCGTTGCGGTGGGCATACAGTTCTCCTCGGGGATTAGGGATCGGTTGCCGTGCGTTTCTCAAAGCGAAGTGCGCGCCTTACATCTGGCCCGTCACTCCCTGGAATCCATGGGCAAGTTGTTTGAAGAAATACTTGATCACGCGCTGGTCGTTGTAACACCAGCCCAGAATATGGTTCAGCGTCGAGAAACAGTGCGTCTGGCAGGTTTCTTTCTGGTGGTCGAGCTGCTTCGTGTCGAACTTGTGTTTTCCGACCACGCCCCAGTCGTAACTGGCCATGTACATGGGGAAGCATGGGGCCAGCGTGCCGTCCACGCGGATGATCATCGAATTCTGGCCGGCGCGGCAGTTCCAGGCAAAATGACGGCCCTTCATGAAGTCGACCATCTGCCACAGCCGCGTGTTCGAGTTGACCATCTTGTAGCCCGAGTCCTGCTTCTCCGTCAACCACTGCACAGTCTCTTCCACCGCCGGCCAATCTTCTTTGGTGATGTACGTAACATTGTTTTCCGCGTGCTTGAAATGCTCGTCCTGCGCCAGCAGCGGCGATTCGTTGATGTGATAATCGGTCGCGATGCCGAGATCGTGCGCAATATCCGTCAGCTGCCTCACATCGTCAAGGTTGTTGCGGCAGATGTTGATGTTCAGAAAAACGGAATAGCCGTATCCATACTGTTTGCGGATCAGATAGTCGAACTGTTTGCGAATCGGGACCAGCGCCTTGGGCAGGCCCGGCTTCAGATCCACCGCGTCCACGGCAATATTGAAGACCGAAAGCCCCGCATCGGCCAGCTTGTCGACTACGTCCGTTCGCATCAGCCTGGCGTTGGTCGGCAGATAAATCCAGAAGTTCTTCTTCGCCGCGTAGTAAGTGATCCGGTGAATAAAATCGGGACGCAGCAGCGGCTCACCCCCCATAAACGCAAGCACGCGGCACCCGGTGTCGTGCAGCCAGTCGATGGACCGCTTGGCCGTATCTTCGGTCATCCCTTTCACCTTGTTGTCGAAGGCCCAGCAGTAGTGGCAGTCCAGGTTGCACTTGAACTCGGTGAAAAGATAGGCGATCAGCGGATGAAAATCGCCCGGCGTCAGCCGCGAGCGGATGAAAGGGAAGAGCCAGCCCTGCATGGTGTGATAGATCTGGCCCGCCGTCCAATGGCGCTTTTCGGGCGCATGCCACTCGCCCGTCTCCTCAACCGGCCCCAGCAGATCCGGCCGCTGCGGGAAAACCGGGTCGGGAAATCTCTGCGGCTCGCCCACTGGGAACAGCCCCGGCGGCGGCGCGGGCGCTTGCGTTAGTAAGTCGTGCAGGGGTACGTCCAGGCGGAACGTCGACGTTGCTTCAACCTGCGGCTCATACATGGGGAAGGTCTCCGCGTGTGAAATCCGATCCAATAAAGAACGCGAGAAGCGCGCTTACACCTCTTTGCGCTCATCTGCTTCGTCGATTAGTTGTGAATTGATCCGGCGATTCTACCCAAGGCACGAGCCGACCTTGCAGTTGCTTCATCTCTGCAGCTGTTTCGAGATAACTTCGCCAAATCCTTTCTTGGCGATTTTTCAGAGAAGATGCTCCCATTGTTGTCGGGTTGCAACTTTTTTCTTCCCAGCCCCACTTTTTTTCGACGGCGCCAAACACTCCATTGATCGCGAGCGTGATCGCGAGCGCACGCCATATCTCGACCACCCTCTCCGGGCATCCGATCACGGCAGCCAGGGCCGGGCTAGCCGGGCGCCAACATCGCCAAACGCGCTGCAACCTCGGAGGACCTCTGCTGCTCCAGCCCCATCAAGCGCCGCCCGATCTATCGACAATTAAGCCAGAACACCGGAGCTCAGTCTATTGGACAAAGGTATTGTCGATACGCTGGTATCAATCGGCGAATAGCTCGCCTGAAGCAGTTCGCATGTGGCCAACGGCGCTCAACCTCGCAATTCCGCTGCTCAGACGAAAACTCCGTCGGATTCCCGGAGATGGCTCTCACTCTGGCCTGGTCGCGAGCCGCCTTCGTTCGCTCTTGCGGGAGTCACAGACAAAACCCCTGCGAAACGAGGCGATAGCCGATCGTAGATGCGAACCGGTGAAACTCATGACCGGGGATGGAATCGAACCGCGAGCGCCCTGCATCACTGCATTTTGAACTCGCATGACCTCTATGGATTGCCCCGAAAATTCAACGTCGCCTTCGATGGCGGCGACGCTGCTTCGCACAGATCCGCGTAACGAGTGTCCGGCGCAATGCCACGATCTGAATCGGCCCGTCGACGTCCTCCGGATCTGCTTCGAAAATCTTGCCGATCCGATTCTCGTTCGGGAAAAACTTCTGCGCCAGTGCTCGGTTCACGACTGCGACCTTCCGGGAACTCGCGGTGTCATGATGGTTGAACGCGCGCCATTTGCGAAGAGCAGATTTCACGTTCACCGGTTCGCTGTTACCGTGGCATAGTTCCCGGATGATTAAGGGGTGTACTTGGCCGGAAAACCGGCCTTACTCAGCGTAACCGGCCAACTTCAGCACATACGCATAGTTCCCAGGCAGATGCGCCGGCAGCGTCACCTGCAGATTGCCGTCGACGGCCTTCGTCTCCAGCGGCGCCGCGTCGCCCAGCATGGTCACCTCCATGCCCGCCCGCGTGGCCACGCCCTCAATCGTCGCTGTCCCCGCCTTCGGAGTGCCCAGGATCGTCGCGTACAGATCGCTTCCCTTGCGCGTGAAGCGCAGATTGTCGCCCTCGGCAGTCTTGCCCACGGCGCGCTCCCACGGCACGGTGTCGTAGATCGCCTCGCCGTTCTGCTTGAGCCACGCGCCCAGCGCCTTCAACCGCTCCATCTGCACCGGGGGAATGGTTCCATCGTCTTCCGGCCCCACATCCAGCAGCAGATTGCCGTTCTTGCTCACAATGTCCACCAGCAGCGCGATCAGATCCGCAGGAGCAATGGTCTCCGCCTCGCCCTCCGCGCGGTTATAACCAAACGACCGCCCCAGTCCGCGGCACTCCTCCCACTTCTGCGCGCTGATCTTGTCCAGCTTCTGGTACTCCGGCGAAATGAAGTCCGCGTGCTTGATACCGAATCGGTCGTCCACGACTCCATCGGGCACGGCATTATAGTAGTCCGCCTCAACCTGCATCGGCCGCCCCGTCTTCGGCCAGTCGATATCGTTCCACAGCACCGCCGGGTGATAAAGATTGATCAGCTCATGAATCTGCGCGAAGGCGTAGTCCCCGTAGGCCTGTGTCTCCGGCTTTACGCTTTCGTAGTCCGCGGGTGTTTCGATGGGGCCGGAGTTGAACGTCCAGTCGTACCCTCCGGAGTAGTAGAGCCCCATCTTCATTCCCTCTTTGCGCACGGCCGCGGTCAGCTCCCCCACAATGTCGCGCTCCGCGTGCTGCTCGTTCTGCGGAATCGAAGGGTTCGGGTTGACCGTCGTGCTCGGCCACAGCGTAAAGCCGTCGTGGTGCTTGGTCGTCAGCACCACGTAGCGCGCCCCGGCGTCGCGGAAGATCCTTGCCCACTCGTCGGGATTCCACTTCTGCGACTCGCGATTGAAGATCGGAGCGAAGTCGTAATAGCTGAAGTTCGCACCATAGTGCTCGCGGTGATAGGCCCACGTCGGCGAGCCGGGAATCCGCATGACGTTCAGATACCACTCCGCGTAGGGGTTGTTCTTGATGTAGTCCAGGCTCGTGAAGTCGTGCTCCGGATGCGAGAGCGGCGCCCAGCCCGGCACCGAGTACAGTCCCCAGTGGATGAAGATCCCCAGCTTCGCATTGGCGTACCACTGCGGCAGCGGATGCGTATCCAGCGACGCCAGCGTCGGCTCATAGGTGGCGTGCTCTTGCGCCCCACACACCGCGGCTGCTGGTATCAATAGCCCTGCCATCATCAACAAGAGTCCGATCCGGCGGATCATTGTCTGGTCTCCTTTCAGCGCTCTGCCGCGCAACGGCGCGCGCCTCACCGCATGATAACCACCCGGTCGGGTCCTGCCAACCTTCAATGGAACGGGTCGCAGGGCCTGCCGTCGCGCAGCGCGCCCGTAATTCCCTTCCCTTCGGTGATGGTGTACATACGATCGACAAACGGCAAGCCCAGCTTCTCCACGTTGCCGCTGGGCCAGTGAATCTCCACCCGATCGACCTTATTCGCGTCCCCCAATCCGAAGTGCACGCGCATGTCATTTGAAGAAAGATAACTTCCGCCGCTCAGGACGTCGCCTCGTTGCCGCATCCCGTCGGTCGTCAGGTAGACGGCTGCACCAACCGCGTCGCGGGGGCTCTTCGGTCCGCCGATGAGCTTCAACTCCACCCAATGATGGTGGTCCGGGTTGACGTTGCGCAACAGCACCGGCGCCCTGTCCAGGCTGTTGATGACCACGTCGATCTTGCCGTTGTTGAAGAGGTCGCCAAATGCCGCGCCGCGGCCCACCGTGACCACCGCCAGTCCCGTCCCCTCGACCGCCGGCACCGGCTCGAATCTCCCGTTGCCCAGATTGCGATAGAGCAGCGGCCGCTGGGCGTAGCTCTGTCCCCACTCCGGATGCTGATCGACCTGCGGATACACGTTGCCGTTGACGATGAGGAGATCCTTCCAGCCGTCGTTGTCGTAATCCAGGAACCCGTCGCCAAATTTCACAAACGGGATGGAAGAATCGGCAATTCCGGCCTGGTAACTCACATCGGTAAAGGCCCCCGTGCCATCGTTTCGGAAAAGGATCGGGTAATCGTCGGAGAAGGTCGTGCTCACCACCGAGAGATGACCATCATTCTCGTAGTCCCCGGCGGCAAGACCCATATTGGCGGCCTCGCGGCCGTCTCCATTGAGTGCGAGTCCGTTTTCGTAGCTTTCGTCTTTGAAGGTGCCGTTGCCCTCGTTCATGTACAGGTAGTTCGGCGTGGAGTCGTTGGCCACCAGCAGGTCCGGCTTACCGTCGTTGTTCACGTCGGCGAACAGCGCGTCGAGCCCGTAATAACCGCTGGGATCGTTCACGCCCAGCTTCTTGCTGACGTCGGTAAAAGTGCCATCGCCGTTGTTGTGAAAGAGATGATCGTGTGCTCCCACGAGACCGCGCGGGCCGCACATCACCGGCACGCCCCGATACTGGCAGAAGTTATAATCGCCGGTCCTGGCGCCGGAAAGCAGAGCACTCTTCAGGTCAAAGTCGATATAGCCGGCCACAAATAGATCGAGATTGCCGTCACCGTCGTAGTCCCCGAAGGTAGCGCCGGTGTGGTCGACCACCATGCCGGCCGGACCTTCGTCGAGGGCCACGCCGGCATGCTCGGCCACGTCTGTAAAGGTGCCGTCGTGATTGTTGTGGTACAGCCGGCTGGCGCCGACATTGGTCACGTAGAGATCGGGCCAGCCGTCGTTGTCGAAATCGCCGACCACGCAGCCCGTTCCCCATCGGTCGTTCGCTACCCCTGCGCTCGCGGTCACGTCGGTGAACGTGCCGTCATGATTGTTATGGAAGAGGGCCGCATGAGGTGAAGGCGCCTTCCCGGCGAGGGCGTCCAGCGTCGCCCCGTTCACCAGATAAATGTCGAGCCAGCCGTCGTGATCGTAGTCAAGCAGGCAGACGCCCGAGCCCTTTGCCTCGATGATCACGCGTTTTTCCGGCGTGCCCGTCACGTTCCGCCACTTCGAGAGACCTGCTTTTTCAGTTGCATCGAGGAACACGACCGGCCCCGTCTTCACGAACCCGCCGGCCGTGATCGGGTGGTGCTGACTGTCGAACACCGCCGCCTGAGGACCGGCGTTGGCCATTCCTCCACCCGTTGCCTGCCCCTCCTGCCCGGCAGCCACCGGCGCAGGAAAAGTCCAGAGCGTGAGAGCGAGGAATGCGGCCGCAAACTGAAGAATGGATGGAAGCCACAGGCGCTTGAGATGCGTCCCCACCCCGCCGCGCCGGGCGGGACAGTGCGCGCGAAACTGGCCCAGTTGCAACGTGACCAACCTCTTGCGAAGATGGTACAACGGCTCAGCAACCTGAGCTGCCTGATGACAGCGGATGACCCGGGGAACTCGCGCCTGCTCTGGAGACCGCTCCGCAGTCGGTGCCCATCACTCTGTCCGACCCCCCTCGCGCCCATCCCCTGCCCTCCGCAAATGGGCGCCCTGGATTCGCATCGTTTCCATCGGGACCCTGCGGCCGTCCGTCAAGCGCCGTCGCGGGCGGCCGAAACGAGGGTCGAATATTACTCGCGTAGAGCCAGTGGCTTGCACGCAACCGCGAGTCGCTGCAGCCACACCGCCGAAAACTCTTGACAAGCGCGCAGCCAATTACTACTATGATCGGCCATAAGCGTTTAAGTTATCGGTGACTATCCGAAAAACGAGGAAACGCTTAACAAGTTGCCCTGACTCTGAAGCGAGTCTTTGCGTTGTTGTCTCCCTCGTCCGCGACTCCGTCACTCTATCGCCGACGCACAAACTTGCTTCAGTGCGATGCCTACGAACAAAACTTTTGGAGGCGATCATGAGAGCATTACCCGGAAATCCCCGGAACAGGTATTGGCATCTCGGGCTGCTTGTGATGCTTTTGAGCACTGCAGGTTTGTTGCCCCCGGCCGCCATAGCCCAACAGGCAACCGCGAACGTTAACGGCGTCGTCAAGGATCCAAGCGGCGCTGCAGTCCCAAAAGCGCAGATTGAGCTCACGAACATGAATACCGGCGTCGTGAGGAGAACAGCCACCAATACCGACGGAATTTACGACTTTCCGAGCGTTGTGCCCGGCGTTTACAGCATGCAGGCGTCCGCGCCCGGCTTTACCACTGTGTCGCAGCCGCCGGTAACTCTGCAGGTTGGCCAGACGGCGAACTTTGATTTTGAACTGAAAGTCGGCTCAACTTCGGCCACCGTTACTGTGAACGCACTGGCTCCCACGCTGGAGACCGCAACCGCGGAGCTGGGTACGGTGGTCGCGCCGAAGGAAATGAACGATCTGCCCTTGAACGGACGCAACTTCACCGAGTTGTTAACGATCCTCCCAGGTACCGTGAACCTCAACACCGACCAGAACAGCACCGGCGGCGGCGGCTGGAACGGCGCATCCATCGGAGATTTCAGTTTCCCCGCGGTGAACGGCGCGCGTAACCGCAGCAACATGTTCATACTCGATGGCGCGAATGACCTGAACACGCTCTCCGGGACGTACAACTATGCGCCCATCGTCGACGCAATTCAGGAGTTCAAGAGCCAGGGGCATAATGACCTGGCCGAGTATGGCGGCGCCGCCGGAGCCCAGGTGAGCGTGGTCACGAAATCCGGAACCAACCAGTACCACGGCGATCTTTGGGAGTTCCTGCGCAACGAGCAGATGGATTCACGCGGCTATTTCGAGGCAACCCGAGCCCCCTTGCGCCAGAACCAATATGGCGCGTCGGCCGGGGGGCCTCTCTCGATTCCGAAGCTCTATAACGGCAAGAACCGTACCTTCTTCTTCCTGGCGTGGGAGGGTTACAGATACGCTTCCAAGTCGGAAACCGGTGCGCTCGCGCCGACGGCCGCAATGGATGCAGGCGACTTCAGCGGAGTTAAGGATAGCAATGGAAACATGATTCCCATCTACGATCCGGAGACGACGCAACTGGTCAACGGTAACTACACGCGCGAAACCTTCACCCAGGAATACAACGAACCCAACTCAGCCTATTGCAACGGCGACATCAACTGCATCCCAAGCACCCGGTTCAGTCCGATTTCGAAGCTATTCCTGCCGCTCATCCCGACCGGCAGCACTAATGTTGTCAACGCGCAAAACATCTTCTATCCCCAAAACAGCGATGCCACCCAGGATTCAGGAACGATTCGGGTCGACCAGAACTTCGGCAACAATAACCAGGTCTATTTCCGCTACAGCAAGTTCGAACTGTACAAGACAAATCCCTCGGATACGATTGGCAATGCTTTCGTGGATGTGCCCGGCCACAACTACATCGGGCACTGGACGCACGAATTCAGCACGACAACCTACTCGGACGTGTACTTCGGCAGAAACTGGGGATTCACCAACACCGGCACTACCTGGAAGGGCGAAAATCCGGCGTTTTTCTCGGCGTTGCAGCAGGCGGGGATGTCTTCCTACTTTATGACCCTCAACAGTACCACCTATGCCCCGCAGTTTACGGCGGATAACTACATTGGCCTGGGCGGTTCGCAGTTGCAGGGCTCCGGATTGGGAGATGACTGGCAGTTTGGCGGCTCTTTCTCGAAGATCTTCGGCAGGCACTCGATCAAGGCCGGCGCCGACTTTGAGACCAACAACTTCACTTCGCCGATCGCATATTCCAACGAGGACTTTTCCGTAAATCAGACCTCGAGCCTCGGGTCGAGTAGCAGCGGCGGCATTAGCTGGGCCTCTTTGCTGCTCGGTATTCCCAGTGCAGGCGGCTATCGGAATATCTTCGAGGATGCTCACGGTGGCTGGATCGACGGGATCTACGTCGAGGACCAGTTCAAGGCGACTCCCAAACTGACCATCAATCTCGGCTTCCGCAATGACTTCGTCTTGACGCCGATTTACGGGACCGGCAACGGCGGCAATTACTACACTGGCAATGCCAATCCCGTAACCGGCAAGTATGAACTCAACGCGTTGCCGCCGGTCTGTTCCGCAACACAGGGCGCGCCGTGTATTCCAGACGGCATCTACACCGCATCCAGCACGCCTGGCACGGGCCAGCTGCCGGCGAACGCCTACGTCAGCCCGACTCTCCGCGTGATCAAGAACTCGCTGGCCGACTGGGCTCCCCGGCTCGGCCTGGCCTACCGGCTCAACGACAAGACTGTCCTCCGTGCAGCGTATAGCCGCTTCTACGACGAGTGGGCCGACATTACTCAGCTCTCGCAGAACTTCGGCGGGAACTGGCCGGCGGTCAATACCATCCAAAACAACGGTCTAAACACCGCTCTCCCCACGGTCACTGCCGCCGATCCGCTGCAATTTGGCAGCGGTGGATCGGTTATTTATCCAATTAACGACTTCAGCCAGGTCAGCCAGTGGATGGTGGATCCGAACTTCCGGACTCCGGTCTTCGACCAGTGGAACGTGGGTATCGAGCGGCAGTTACCGTCGAACATCACTCTCGATGCCAACTATGTCGGTTCGAACGGACGGCATGAGGATTGGGGGCCGACCCTGAACGTCCCTGCACCTGGACCCGGCGATCAGCAATCCCGGCGGCCATACCCCTACATGCAGCAGCAGTGGTTTGACCAGAGTGTGGGCGACAGCCGTTACAACGCGTTGCAGGTGACCGTCACAGAACATGCCGCGCACGGCGTTACTTTCTTGGCCGCCTACACACTTTCGCATGCGAACGCTGACGGCTGCAACCTGGGCGCAAGCTGCGAATCTCAAAACCCGTATGACCGCCATAGCGACTATGGAACTTCCGACCTCAACGAGACCAACGTGTTCTCAATTGCATTCACGGCGGCGTCGCCATATAACAGGTCTCCCAACAAGTTCGTCTCCAACGTGGCTGGTGGATGGGCGTTGAACGGCATCGTGCAGGAAAGTTCGGGGCAACCTTACCAGGTGAACGCCGGCGGCGATCCTTTGAATATAGGTTGCTGTCTCACGGAACGGATGAATGTGACTGGCAACCCCAACTCCGGAGCCCACACCCGCCAGGAATGGTTCAATACAGGCGCCTTCACGGCCCCCACCAATTACACCTATGGCAACGAAAAGGTGAACTCCCTTGTTTCCCAACATTACAACGATGTGGACATGTCGCTGTTCCGCGATTTCCATGTAGGACTCGGAGAGGAGCGATACTTTGAATTCCGAGCCGAGTCGTTCAACCTCTTCAACAACGTGGTCTGGGGTACTCCGGACAACACCAATACCGATGCGAATTACGGACAAGTCACTGGCCTACGAAATGGCACGGGCCCGCGACAGTTGCAGATGAGTCTGAAGTTCTACTATTAGCCCTCATCGACGGTTACGGCTCCAATGGCATCACTGCCGCGTGCAGCATCGCGGTAGTGATGCCGTTTTTTGCAAGATCTCTTGATCGACACGGGCTGAAAGCTCACAATCTGGGAATGCATTTCGCGCTTGCCATACTTTTTCCGCCGCTGTGCTACGTCCATCCGTGCTCGTCCGTGTTCGCTTATGGCCGACCTCTTCGTGCGAAAAGAGGTGTGACTGGCCGACCACCTTATCCCATCGCCTGCGCAATCCATTAAAATGAATCGCTGAATCGCTAAGGGACGGTCCTGAAACGAATTTCCATGCCCGGGATGAATCGCCGTCGCTTTCTTGCCGCTGCCGCGCTTTCTATCACTGCAACCCGCTTGCGCGCGCTTGACGAGGCCGTCGGGGCGCCGCCCATCCGGTTCGAGGAGATTGCCCAAAAAGCCGGCGTGCATTTTGTGGTCGAGAACTGCCCCACCCCGCAGAAATACCAGCCCGAGACAATGCCTGCCGGCATCGCGCTTTTCGATTTCGACGGCGATGGCTTTCTCGACATTTACCTGGTCAACGGCGCCGAGATGCCATCCCTGTTGAAGACGGACCCCAAGTATTACAACCGCCTTTTTCACAACAACCATGATGGAACGTTCACCGACGTGACCGAACGCTCCGGAGTCGCCGGAGCGGGGTATGGGATGGGCGCGGCGGTGGGCGACTACGACAACGACGGCCACCCCGACCTGTTTCTGGCCAACGTCAACGGGAATCAGCTCTTTCACAACAACGGTGACGGCACGTTCGCCGACGTCACCGCCAAAGCTGGTTTGAGCGGCGGCATCTACAACGGCCGCAAGATGTGGTCCATCGCCGCCGGCTGGTTCGACTACAACAACGACGGACTGCTGGACCTGTTCGTGGCCAACTACTGCCAGTGGGATCCGCGCTACGAACCGGTCTGCATGGGCCTGGATGGCCGCGGCTACTGTCACCCCGACAGCTTCGCCCCGCTTCCCAACTCGCTTTACCGTAACAACGGCGATGGCACCTTCACCGACGTCTCGAAGGAGACCGGAATATCATCCGTGCTGGGCAAGGGCATGGGAGTCGTATTTGCGGATTACGACGCCGACGGCTTTCTCGACGTGTTTGTCGCCAACGACAACAGCCCCAACCTGCTCTTTCACAACGTCGCAGGAAAGCGATTTGAAGAGGTGGGTTTTGAGGCCGGTGTGGCTTACAACGACGAGGGGATCGCCCTTGCCGGCATGGGCGCCGACTTCCGCGATCTCAACAACGACGGCCTGCCGGACATCTGGCATACTGCGATCGAAAACGAGACCTTTCCATTGTTCCTGAACAGCGGCAAAGGACACTTTCGCAACGCCAGTCAGCAGAGCGGACTTGCCAATCTCACCAGGCCCATGTCCGGCTGGTCGAACGGCATTGTCGACCTCGACAACGATGGCTGGAAAGATCTGGTCGTGGCCCGCAGCAACGTGCTCGATAACATCGGGCAGATTTCGCGCTATTTTCGCTATGCCGAACCCAATTCGGTCTTTCGCAATCTCGGCAACGGGCGGTTTGAAGATGTGAGCGCTTCTGCCGGCGCCGGCTTTGCACGGCCCGCGCCGCACCGCGGGCTCGCCTACGGAGATCTTGACAACGATGGGCGGATGGACCTCGTAGTGACCGCTCTGGGCGCGCCCGTCAGCATCTTCCGTAACGTCACCGAATCGCGCAATCACTGGATCCTGTTGAAGCTCGTCGGCACCAAAAGCAATCGCATGGGCATCGGCGCCCGGATTCGGATCACCACCGATGATGGCCGGATGCTTTACAACGAGGCGACCACCAGCACGGGTTATGCCGCTTCCAGCGACCCGCGCGTCCATTTCGGTCTGGGCAGTTCGCAGGCGATCCGGGAAATCGAGATTCGCTGGCCCTCCGGCGCCCGCCAGGTGTTGCACAATGTGACTGCGGATCGCATACTCGAAGTGACCGAGCCCCCCAATGGAAGTCACCCATGAAGATGGCCGAGGTGGAGCGATAGCCGGAGCGGATCCATCATGAAGCGATCACTCATTTGCTATAGCGCATCTCTGCTGTTGATCGGCTCACCCCTCGCGGCGCAACTTCCCCACACCTGCAAGCCGCCGGCGGCCGCCGCGCAGGCCCCGCCTGGCACGCCGCCCGCAAAAGTCGATGACGCCGTGGGCGTCTGGTTCGCCCAGAACGGCGATTTGGACTGCGCGGCCGCAAAGTTCAAACAGGCTTTGCAACTGGAGCCGCACCTCGCCG
>Ga0335072_10004441_pt1 | contig 20827 bp, 16 predicted proteins | sample Lox_Sample_21_FD_206725 | JGI IMG/M metagenome (GOLD analysis project Ga0335072, IMG submission 206725) | Soil microbial communities from Loxahatchee National Wildlife Refuge, Florida, United States - Lox_Sample_2.1 | ecosystem: Environmental > Terrestrial > Soil > Wetlands | place: USA...
CGATTTCTATGGTTTCGATGTGCAACACGATGCCTTCGCGAACGAAATCGCGGAAGCCCGGCTTGGCGAACTTGACGGTATAGTTGCCCGGCGCCAGAAATGGAACGTCGTAGATACCCGACTGGTTCGACGTAGTGGTGTTGATCACACCGGTCTGCACATTCCTGATGGAGACTGCTGCGCCGGGCACGACGGCGCCCGAAGGATCGGTGACGGTGCCCTTGATCTCTCCGGTATTGGCGTTTTGGGCCCGCGCGAAAGGCGCCATCAACACCACAGCGATCCACACGAATTTTCTGAAATCGGTCACTGGAAACCTCCTGCATCTGAAGGTTAAATCTGCCCACGCTACGAGGCGCCGGGTTCACATTGATACGGGTAAATGTTACAACCAGATCGCAGGCCGACAAATCCGCCTAAAGTATGATCGGGGCGCGAATTTACTACCTGCGCTCCGCTACTTCCGCGTGACGAGAAGCACATACCATGTCGTGACGGGATTGCCAATCGCGATCTCCCACCCTGCCGGCGTCTTCCTTCCAACGATGGGATCGCCGATCGGTTTGCCCGAGCCGTCGAGCGCCTTCGCGCAAACCGACTCGGCGCCTTCCATCCCGCGTAGCGTGACGGTGCCCGTCACCGGTTCGATTAACGTGGGCGAATGGCCCTGGCCGCCGTGTACGAGTGCGCTGTGGGCGTCGTTCCATTTCTCGCCGGTGTTGGCCACGCGCGATCCCGCGTTGAGCAGCATTCGATTCGAACGCGCCAACGGCTGATGGTCCATCGAGGTCAGAATGATGGTGGCGAAGTTGTTGGAGATGTCGGCCGCGAGATTCCGCACCGACTTATGGTTCGCCTTGATAAAACCGATCAGCGCCTGGGAACGGTCGGTCTCGATTGTTACGAGTCCGGTGTGGGCATCGGACGCGTACCACTTCAACTCTCCGGTATCGGCGACGTAGGGAGGGCCGGCGGCGGTGAAATGCGCGGTCGGCGGGCCGTTGAACGACTTGATCCGCATTTCATGCTCGAGCGGCAGCGCCAGCGGAAATCCGGGGGTGAAGTAAGGCTGGTCGCTTCCCGGTTTCAGCCCGGAAGGCAGCAGTCCGGAATCCAGCACTTGTTCGATGGAGTACGTGCGCTCCACGGTTTCCCTGGCGGGCTTGACGTCGAATTGCAGAAACATCAGCGCGCCCGCGGCCATTTCGGTCATGCGGACAGGATCGAGAGAGATATCGTACGGATCGCCGATGTAAGGTTTCCAATCCGAATCTTTCTTGGGCTCGAAGGTGTAAAGAATCACCATGTCCCAATCCTGGAAGCCGGCATAGGCGGCCATGATGGGGATGCCCTCGCCGGCGTACTCATTGGGGAAGGGATGATTGGTTTCGCTCACCGTGAACGGCTTGCCCTCCAGCGCGGTGCGCGAAAGCTGCACCACGGTGGAATGCAGAGGGTCGTTCACCATGGGCACGTCTCCCACGCCGACGTACTGACTCCAGTAAATGTGGCCGTCAAGGACGTCGAGCTTGGAGAGGCTCGTCAACATCACCCAGGGCGGATTGCCATGGGAGTGATCGGCGGTGCCGATCAGGGGCTGCTTCACTCCCAAACCACGCAGGTAGCGCTCCATGTCCTGATAGAAGCCGTTTTCCAGGTCCATGAAGAAACGCACTTCGGTTTCGTAACGATCTTTGGGTGCGGTGGCTTTGGCTTGGGAGGAAAGGCGCGGAACCGGCGCATCGCCGGCAACCCCGGCTTCCTCGCGGAGCTTCTGCAATTGCACCGGCGTGAGGTGAGATTTCAGCCAGTCGTTGTAAAGCCGGTCGAGTTCGTCGGCATAGAACTGCGTCGGCGGTTTGAATCCCTGACCGATGCCGTTTTCGTTCAGCATTTCGACGATGGCGATGGCCGGCTCGTTGCGATATTCGGTCCCGGTGTACGGATTGACGTGCGTCAACAGCTTGCGGGCGTACTCTTTTTCCAGCTCGATGAGGCGCTTGTCATAGAGCGTGAGTCCTTTGGCCCATTGCAGCCGGCCGGCATCCGCCACGCCATCGCCTTCCTTGTAAGCGCGGCCTACGTTGAGGTTGAGGTCCATGTAGATGCCGTTCTTCTTCAGTTCGGAGACCAGGAAATCGAGGCGGTCGAGCTGTTGCGTGTCGAAAGCGCGGGTGTCGTTCCGGCTGCCGTCCACGATGCCGGTGGGCGCCCACTTGTCCAGAAAATGCAAGCGGACGATGTTGATGCCGTAGCGCGCGAGCGTGCGGGCCCACATCGGCGTGTCTTCCTTGGGAGGCAGTTCGATCGATCCCGGGCTCCAGTCGGTGAGATGCACGCCCCAGAAGCGGATCCTGTGGCCGTCGGGCTTGACGAAGTGGCCGTTCTGAACCCGTATGAAACCGTCCTTTCCGGCGGGCGCGTCGTGCAGCAACGCGGACACATCGGCCGGAGATGTGGTGGCGGCGCGATGATCCATGACGTAGGGTTTGAGCAGGCTGTCGTCCCATTGACCGAAAGCGGAAAGAGGAATGAGAAGGCCAAGAATATAGCGGGTCATGATTCCCACCCGGGAACAACAGGATTCTAGTGCGCGACGCCGGGCTTGCCATCCATCTAAAGTAGGAGTGGGGGTCTATTTGCCGATGGGGAAGGCGGCGCAACGGTGGTTGGGCGACGTCAGGCGATGTGCCGCTTTGGTGGTGGCGCTGGCGCTGGCCAAGGGGCTGGTTTTCGTCGCCCTCACCGGCGTGGGGCGCGCCCGGCCGTTCATCGGCACCAATGCCCGGGAGATCGTCTTTCCGATCGCCGACAGAATCGTAACGCAACACCGGTTCAACGGCGGCGACAGCCGGCCGGACAGCAAGATGCCGCCGGCCTACCCTTTCCTTGTCGCGCTCCTGAAGGCCGCACATGTGCCGCACATTGCCGCCGGGGTGGTGCTCCTCCAGATGGCGGCCGATGCGGTCACGGCGCTGTGCCTGCTCGCTTGCGGCTGCCTGATGTCCAACGCGCTGGCGGGAGGCGTTGCCGGATTGTTATGGACGCTCTACCCGCCCGAGATCGGCATCTCCACCTGGATCACGCAGGAACCGATCTTCACGGCGCTATTGATTGCCAGCCTCGTCCTGGTTGTCGCCACCCTGCGCGGGCACAAGCGAACGCTGTTTTTGAGTCTGGCCGCGGGAGCGCTGATGGGGCTGGCGACTCTGACGCGCGCGACTCCGCTGCTGATTCCCGCCGCGCTGGCGCCGGCGTGGATCTGGAAAAGGAAATTTGCCGATGCCGTGGTATTTCTGGCCGCCATGTGCCTGTTCATCGTTCCGTGGACCATCCGTAATGCGACGGTGCTCGGCGACCGCATCGTGGTAGCCACCGGAACGGGCAGCGTGTTTCTGCTCGGGTCGGACGACGGCCAGGTTTACACCACGGAGCGAAAGACGGCATTTTTCGATGCCGCTGCCGCGGAAGGCCGGCGGAATGGAATTCTCAAGCCGTATCCGGAATACGAGTCGGCCATCGACCGCTGGTTATTCCGGCTCGGCCTGATGCGCTACCGGGAGCGTCTCCAGACGCGTCCCTGGTCTTTGCCGGAGCTGATCGCCGTCAAATTCCTCAGGCTCTGGTACACCTCCGAGACGGCGCACGCGCGGGCGGAACTCCTGCTGGGCTTGTGCGCGCTTCCTTTCGTGCCGATCGGCCTCTGGCAGGTGTGGCGCTGGCGTAAATCGCAGATGGCGTGCTTTCTGGTTTTCGGTGGAGTGCTAGCCTATTTCATAGCCATGCACGTGGTGCTGCTGCCGCTAGCCCGGTATGCCCTGCCTGTTCATCCGCTGCTGATTCTGGCCTCGGCGTACTGGCTGTGCACGCGCAGCCAACATCCGGCGCCGGCGGGCTCGCCGGTCACCCTGGCGGCCGGACTCCGATTGTGAAAGTGTCGATTCTCATCCCGGTGTACAACGAAGCCTTGACGCTGCCGCTGGTGATCCAGCGGGTTCTGCGGGCGCCGCTTCCTCCGGGTTGCGAACGCGAAGTCATCGTCGTGGATGACGGCTCGACAGACGGCACCGCCGAGTTGCTTGCCCAGTACAAAAACAGCCCGCTGGTGGTGGTTCACTCTTCCGTCCTGAATTTCGGTAAGGGCGCCGCGCTGCGTATCGGAATTGCCAAAGCCACGGGCGACTTCATCCTGGTCCAGGACGGCGATCTCGAGTACAATCCCGAAGCGGATTACCTGAGGATGATCGAACCCCTGGCCGCCGGCGGCGCCGATATCGTCTACGGCTCGCGTTTCCGGCGCGGCGTGAAGGGCATGAAGTGGGCCAACTGGATTGGCAACCGCATTCTGACGTTCACCGCCAACCTGCTGTTCGGCGCCGGCATCAGCGACGAAGCTACCGGCTACAAGGCCTTCCGCGCGGATGTGCTGCGGCGCGTCCGGCTTCATTGCCTGCGGTTCGAGTTCTGTCCGGAGGTGACAGCCAAGCTGCTCCGGGCCGGATACAAAATCCGCGAGGTGACAATCAGCTACAATCCCCGCGGCATCCTGGAAGGCAAAAAAATTCGCTGGGGCGACGGATTGCAGGCCCTCTGGACGCTCATACGCTATCGCCTCGCGCCGCTGTCTTCGTTTGTCCGGGAAGCTTCCGCGGACGCAGCTACCCGCTTCGCGCCGCCGCGACTTAGTAACTAGGTTCGTGGCGCTCCTATTCGTCCAGATTGCCTGCCCTGCTGACCAAACCCAAGGCTGTCTGTATAATGGAAGTCCAATTACCGGGAGACAACATTGGCCGTTCGCATGAAGGATATAGCCGAGGATCTCGGCGTGTCGCTAATGACGGTTTCGAAGGCTCTCCGCAAACACAGCGACATCAGTGAAAAGACCCGCAATCGCGTACTGAAACGGATGCGCGAGTTGAACTATCAGCCCGATTGGATCGCGCGCAGCATGGTCACCGGGCGCACTTTCGTGGTGGGACTGGTCCTGCCGAACCTACACTCGTTCTTTGGGCACGTAGCCAAGTCCGTCGCCCGCAAGTTACAGCCCCTCGGCTATCAGGTGGTGATTTGCGACACCGAGGAGGACGGCGAAGTGGAGCGCCGTCACGTGGACGTGTTGGTCAATCGCCGCGTGGATGGACTGATCATCGCTTCCGCTCAGCGGAAAGGGCGACTGGATCTCTTTCGCATGCTCGACCGCAAGAAGATCCGCTACGTCTTGATTGACCGCATGCTGGTCGGGGCCGGCGCCAACTACGTCGGAGTGAAAGACGACGAACTCGGTGCCATGGCCACCGAACACCTGATCGCGCAGGGCTGCCGCCGCGTGGCCCACATCCGCGGACCGGCGGTAGCTACAGGGCTCGGCCGGCTCGCCGGGTATCGCCGCGCGCTTGCCCGTCACGGTCTCAGACTTAATCCGGCCTATGTCAGCAGCGGTCCCTACGGAGATAACACCGGTTACGACTCCATGCGCGAGTTACTTGGCCTCCATCCCCGCCCCGACGGCGTTTTCTGCTACAACGACCACACGGCCGCCGGCGCGATGAAAGCCATCCTCGAAGCGCAGCTTCGCGTTCCGGACGATGTGGCAGTCATCGGCGCCGGCAACGTGCGATATTCCGACCTGCTCCGCGTACCGCTGTCCACCATCGACCAGAGCTGTTCGGCAATCGGCGAAACCGCGGCCGATCTTCTGGTCAATTGCATGGACTCGCGGAAACGTTCTCCCGTCCGCCAAATCCTGATACCGCCGCGGCTGGTGGTCCGGGCGTCCAGCCGGCGCAAGGAATAACGTGCCGGCGCCCGCCATCCACCGCCGGCGTTTCCTCGAGACTGCGCTGATGGCCGCGTCCGCCCGCACCGCCCCGGCACAATCGTTCGACCTCGAAAGCTTCGAGCGGGACCGTGTCCTGCGCGCGGCCAACGGCTACTTAGCCGAGAATCCGATTACCGTCACCGCTTCCCATTCCCCACGCAGCGCCGGCGGTCTCCACGATTTTTTCTCCGAGGCCGATTACTGGTGGCCGGACCCCAAAAATCCCGGCGGTCCGTACATCCAGCGGGACGGCATGAGCAACCCCGATAACTTCGTCGAGCACCGCCGCGCGATGGTGCGCTTGAGCCTGATCGTGCCGGCGCTGGCCGCCGCTTATAGGATTACGCGGGCACGCCGGTATGCCGGCCACGCCGCGCGCCACCTGCGCGCCTGGTTTATCGACGGCGCCACGCGGATGAATCCGAATCTGCAATACGCGCAGGCCATCCAGGGCATTTGCACGGGGCGCGGCACCGGCATCATCGACACGCTGCACCTGGTGGAAGTGGCGCGCGCCGCCTCGCGCGTGGGGCTTTCCGCGTCCGATCTCGGCGGCGTGAAGAACTGGTTCGCCCAATACACGGAATGGATGACCACCCATCCTTACGGGATCGCTGAACGCGATACCAGGAATAATCACGCGACGTGCTGGGTGGCGCAGGTGGCCGCGTTCTGCGAACTCACCGGCAACGCGCGGCTGAGCGATTCCTGCCGCGACCGCTTCCGGACCGTCCTCATTCCCAAGCAAGAAAAGGAGGACGGCAGTTTTCCCGAGGAACTGCGCCGCACCAAGCCCTATGGCTATTCGATCTTCAACCTCGATGCCCTGGCCATCATCGCCCAGACGCTTGGCCTGTGGCACTGGAACCTGGCGGATGGCCGCGGCATGGAGCGCGCCGTGCAGTACCTGTACCCGTTTCTCCTCGACAAGAAGAAATGGCCGCTACCGCCCGACGTAATGTACTTCGACCGGTGGCCGGTCGCGCAGCCTTCCCTGCTGTTCGCGGGGCTGGCGTACCACAAGCCGGAATATATCGCGCTCTGGCGCAGGCTCGACCACGACCCGACGGTGGAGGAAGTTCTCCGCAATTGGCCGGTGCGCCAGCCGCTGCTCTGGGTGTGATTCCGCCTACTGCCCCGCGGGAGCGGCCGATGCCTCTTTGGGCGCGGTGGTTTCGGTCTTGGTCGGCACCAACTCCTTGAGCGAATGATCGGTGAGCTGCTTGTTCACCGACGGCAATGTCGATTTCAGCAAGGCATCGAGTTTATTTTGCTGCTCCACGAGTTTGCCGTTGAGAAGCCTGAAGACTTCGTACGACGCGGTGGTCGGTTTGCCATCGCCGTGCTCGACACTCGAACCGAGGGCGGCGATTTTGTTGTTCAGCTTGATGGGGAAATTCAGCGGGTCCTGCCCGCTGCGATTGCGCACCTGGTAGACATCTTCCTCAATCTCGGTCAGCTTCTCGCGGAAAGCGTCGAGCGAGGCTTTCAGAGCGGCGTCGCTGTTGGATTTCAGGCGGTCGTCCATCTGTTTCTTGAGCTCGCGGACTTCGATGACGATTTCGTCGGCGTGGGTGAGGTCGTCGCGGATCTTGAGGGCGAGCGCGAACTGTTCGGCCAGATCGGCGACAGTGACGCTGTCGAGGCGCGGGTCCTTCTCGACGACGAGTTTTTCCGTGTAGCTCTTGCCGTCGGCGGTGAGGCGCACCGAATAGGCTCCGGGAACGGCTTCCGGCCCTTGGGTGTTGCCGCTCCAGAGAATCATGCCTTCGAACGTTTTGGCGGGCGGATAGCGCATGTCCCAGGTGAAGCGGTTGAGCCCGGCTTTATCGGGCGCGTTCACCACGCCACCGCGGCCGCGGCCGCCGCCTCCGCCGGCGAACTCGCCCTCGGCTGCCGGTGCGGCATCGGCGTTTTCTCCGCCGCGTCCACGGCCACCCCGCCCGCGGCCGCCGGCCTGATCGTTGGGCGTGCCGGTGAAGGTACGGATCACGGCGCCTTTGGCGTCCAGGATGTCGATGGTCACCTTCTCCGCGGGCTTGGCGAGGTAGTAATCGATGCGCGCCGGGGCGACGTTGCGCGCGGCTTTAGGGGGAGCGAAGAGATGGGCGGTTTCGCTGCCGATAGTGGGTTTCAACTGGCGCAGCGGCGTGATGTCGTCGAGGATGTAGAAGGAGCGGCCGTGGGTGGCGATCACCACGTCGTTGCCCTGGATCACGATATCGGACACCTGCACATCGGGCAGATTGAGGCGCAGCGACTGCCAGCCAGCGCCATCGTCGAACGAGACGTAGATGCCGTGCTCGGTGCCGGCGAACAGCAGACCCTGGCGGACAGGATCTTCGCGAATGGCGTGAACGAAATCGTCATCGGGGATACCGTTGACGATCTTGGTCCACGTCTTGCCGTAATCGGCGGTTTTGAAGATGTAGGGCTTGCGGTCGTCGTTCTGATAGTTCTTCACCGCGACGTAGGCCGCGGCGGGATTGTGGGGCGAGGCTTCGATCAAGCTGACGCGCCCGAAATCGGGCATGCCGGGCGGCGTGATTTTGGTCCAATGCGGCTTGGCGGAATTGGCGTCGCGGCTGATGAAGACGAGGCCGTCGTCCGAGCCGGTCCAGATGGTGTTCAGGTCTTTGCGGGAGGGCGCGATGGTGAAAATGGTGCCGTAGATTTCGGGCCCGTTCTGGTCGTGAGTGATGGGGCCGCCGGAATCGCCCAGCGTTTTGGGATCGCCACGCGTGAGGTCGTCGGAAATGCGCGTCCAGGAATGGCCGTCGTCGACGGTCTTCCAGAGATGCTGCGACGAGGTGTATAAGATCTCCGGATTCACCGGCGAGAACACGATGGGGAAAGTCCACTGCCAGCGCTCGGGCAGGGAGCCGGCGCTCTCGCCGGAGAAAAACAGCGGGTAGACCTGGACGTCTTTGCTGTAATTGGTGCGGCGGTCGTAGCGGGTGAGGAGCGCGCCCTGGCTGCCGGCGAAAAAGATGTTGGGGTTTTTCGGGTCGGGCGCGATGTAGCCGCTTTCCCCTCCGCCCACGCCATAGGTGGTGGCGCCGCCGCGTCCACCCCCACCGCCGCGCCCTCCGACGGTGGCGGTACTGGGCGTGCAGATGGTGGAGCTGTCCTGCTGCGCGCCGCAGACGTGATAGGGGATCTCATTGGTGACGGCGACGTGATAAAGCTGGGCAGTGGGGTATTGTTGGCCGGTCCACGTCTGGCCGCCGTTGACGGAGACATTGCCGCCGCCGTCATTGCTGTTGATCATGCGCTGCGGGTTGGCGGGGTCGATCCAGAGGTCGTGATGATCGCCATGCGGCGCCTGGATGGTGCGGAAGGTTTTGCCGCCGTCGGTTGAGCGGTACATGCTGGTGTTGAGCACGTAGACGGTGTCTTTGGCTTGGGGATCGGCATACACGCGGCTGTAATAGAAGGCGCGCTGGCGCATGGTGCGATTGTCGTTGATCAGTTTCCAGGTGGCACCGGCGTCATCGGAGACGTAGAGCCCGCCCTTTTCGTTTTCCACCATGGCGTAGACGCGATTGGAATCGCCGCCCGAGACGGCGACGCCGATTTTGCCGATGATGCCGGAAGGCAGGCCGGGATTGCGGGTGATTTCGGTCCAGTGATCGCCGCCGTCGGTGGTCTTGAAAAGTCCGCTGCCAGGGCCGCCGCTGGTCAAGCTCCACGGCGTGCGATTGACGTCCCAGATGGCGGCGTAGAGGACGTTGGGATCGTGCGGATCGAAGACCAGATCGACGGCGCCCGAATGGTCGTCGCGGTAGAGAATCTTCTGCCAGGTGGCGCCGCCGTCCCTGGAGCGGAAAACGCCGCGCTCGGTGTTCTTGCCGTACGGATGGCCGAGTGCGGAAACGTAGACGATATCGGGATTGGTGGGATGGACGCGGATGCGTGAAATGGCCTGGGTGTCCTGGAGTCCGACATTCTTCCAGGTTCGGCCGGCGTCGGTGGATTTGTAGACGCCATCGCCCTGCATGATGTTGCCGCGCAGCTCCGTCTCGCCCATGCCGATGTAAACGACGTCGGGATTCGATTCGGAGACGGCGACGGCGCCCACCGAGGAGCTGTGGATCTGGTTATCGGTGACGGGGCGCCAGGTGGTGCCGCCATCGGTGGTTTTCCAGAGTCCTCCGCCGGTCGCGCCGAAATAATATTCGTTGGGTCGCGAGGAACTGCCGGCGCAGGTGATGGAACGGCCTCCGCGCAGCGGGCCGATGCTGCGCCACTGGAGCGCGCCGAAAACCGAGGCCTCATAGGTAGCGGCGGTGAGCGCCGCGGCGGCGAAAATGACATACGCAAGGGATAGTTTCCGCATGGAGAGGCATTATATCGAAACAGGCCGGTTTATTCCGCAAGCTGCTGGAGGCGGGCGAGCTCGGCGCGGAGATTGCGGCGATAGCGCGCGATGAAGACCAGGAACAGCGGAGTGGCGATGGCGAAAACCACTGCCGGCGCGGGCACGCGGCGGGCGGGATCGCGATAGAGCCAGGCGAGGCAAAAGATCATCTCCGTGAAGTAGAGCACTACGGCGAAGCGCGTCGCGGCCAGTTTTCCGCGGGCGCGGCGGATGGAGAGATCGATGAACTCGCGGGTGGCGATGGCTGCCGGGGACCAGGCGCCGCGGCGGGTAACGAGGCTCGCAGTCCATGCAAAAGCCAGGAAGAGCCACACGGCGGCGGCGAGAATCCACATTTCGGCGGCCGGTTGGCGCGCGGCCAGCAGGATCGATCCGCCGCCCATGGTCACGGTGACGAGCAATTCGGCAGCGAGCACGATCCGCATATTACGCGTGCCGCGCGCCACTTTGCGCCGCAGGTCGCCGGGGACTTCGGCGGCCGCCTGCCACTCGGCGCGCCAGCTTTCCAGTTCCAGATCGGGCTTCATCCTTTCACCTCGATGGCTTCCCGCAGCATCTGGCGTGCGCGGGTCAAACGCGCGCCCACGTTATTTTCCGAGATGCCCAGCACCTGCGCGATTTCGGCATAGTCCATTCCTTCGAGCATGAGGGTCACCACCTGGCGGTAGAGCAGGGGCAGCGCGCGCACGGCGCGGTGCAGGCGCTCGCCCTGCTGCTCGCGCGCGAAGCCGGCTTCGGGATTGGGACGCGTATCGGGGATGTCGATGGCTTCGGCGGCGGGCGGGCGGCGGCGGGTGATGTGGCTCACGGCGCGATTGTGCGCGATGCGGAAGAGGAAGGTGCGTTGGGAGCATTCGCCACGGAAGCGCGGGAGGCCGCGCCAGATGCAGAGGGCGATCTCCTGCACCAGGTCGTCGCGATCGGCGGCGGAAGAGGTGTAGCTGGCGGCGAGGCGCGCCAGGGCGGGGCCGTTTTCGGCCAGCAACCGGTCGAAGACGCGTTCGAGTTCCGCCCGTTCCACTGCCGCCAAATCGCCCTCCGGAAGCGCGCCATCAGCCGCCGTAGACGACATCGTCCTGCTCCAGACGGCGGGCTGCCGCTATGATCGCCATGGCGGCCGCGATGGCGGTGGCGAGGCCGATTGCCGCGATGGCGGGCCAGTCGGAGGGCGCCCCACGCATGCCGGCTTCGATCAGCAACTGATGCCCGGCGACCGGCACGAATTTCCACCATCCCTGACCGGCCACGGGCGAGAATACCATAAACATCCCGGCCATCATCGGCAGGAAGACGAGCATCGAGAGGTAGGTATGCGCTTCCTTGACGCCGCGGCAGAGGGTCGAGATCCAGATTTCCAGCGCGGCGGCGAGGAAGCAGAGCGGCGGCAGCAGGAAAGCGAATGCGGGGGACGGAACGCGGCGGAAGAGCAGCGCGAACCCCGCCAGGTTGAGCGCGAGACCCGCGGAATCAAAGGCAGAGACGGCGAGCCATTTGCCAAGCACGAGATCGCGCCGCGTGACGGGATGCATCAGCAGCGGCACCAACGACCGGCGCTCGCGTTCGCCGGCGATGGCGTCCATGGCGACGTTCACGCCGCCCACGAACGCGGCCACCAGCGTGAAGACCGACATCATGGCGATGAGCACGCGGCCGGCATCGTGGATGGCGAACGAGACCATGCCGACCACACCCGGTCCCATGAGCGAATAAAGGGCGGCGGAGGCGACGGCGCGGCGGTCGCGCCATCCGTCCGTCAGTTCTTTGGCGGCGATGGTAAGAATTGGGTTCATGCGGCCGCCTCGGGAGCGGTGGTGAGAGCGACGAACGCGTCTTCCAGGTTGGCGGCGGCGGCCCGCTCGCAGACTTCGGAGGGGGTGCCTTGGGCCACCACGCGGCCGCCCGCGAGGATCACGATGCGGTCACAGAGCGCCCGCAATTCCTCGAGCACGTGGCTGGAAAATACGATGCAGGCGCCGGTATCACGCTTGCGCCGGAGCAGAACGCGGAGCGCGCGGACCGAGGGAATATCGAGACCGCTGGTGGGCTCGTCGAGGAGAAGATTGCGCGGCGAGTGAACCAGCGCGCGGGCGAGCGCCGTCTTCATGCGCTCGCCTTGGGAGAACCCGCCGGTGGGCCGATCGGCGATGGATTCCATACCCAGAAAGGCGATCAGTTCTTCGATGCGGGCGCGCAAAAGGCTGGTTGGAATGCGGTGGAGGCGTCCGGAGAAGGCCAGGGTTTCACGCGGCGTCAGTCGCGAGTAGAGGCCGGCATGATCGAGCATGCCGCCGGTAACGCCATCGGCGCGTATCTTGCCGGAATTCGGTTTCAAAACCCCGCAGAGGATGCGGAGGGTGGTGGATTTGCCGGCGCCGTTAGCGCCGAGCAGTCCCGTAATGGCCCCATCGGGCGCATGGAACGAGACATCCCGGAGCGCGGGGACAGCGCCGAATTGTTTTTGGAGGCTGCGGACTTCGATCATGCCGACCGTATAGTCCGGGGCGGTGGCAATTCCTTACAAGCAGGGCTGCTTTTTGCCGGACCGCTTGAGGAGCAGGTGGGAATCGCTGGATGGCAGGGGCGCCATGGGACCGGGCGGCCCGCCGAAGAAGTTGTGGAGGCGCTCCAGGGTGTCTTTCAGGTCCTTCCAGCAGGCGGCCATGAGGGCGATAGACAGAAGAACGAAGAGGACATCCGAAAGCGGCATGACGTCCACTATCATACTCGGGGTGGGATATATATCTGCCTGTTGATTGGCACCGATGCCGTGGCGGTCCGCGCCAAGTCTTCGTGGCAGCGCCGCCATCAGTGAATGGTGTTATTCTCTGGGCGGTGAATTTATGAATCGTGAGCGATTCTTCCATTTGAAATGCGCGAAGCTGGCACTCCTGGTGACGGTGGCCGCTTTGCCCGCCGGCAGGCTGCTGGCCGACGAGGGCATGTGGATGCCACAGCAGATTCCGGAACTGGGAGCCCGGCTGAAAGCCCTGGGCTTCGCCGGCGACCCGAAGGCGTTCGCCGACCTGACCGGGCAGCCCATGGGAGCGGTCGTGTCCCTGGGAGGCTGCACGGCGTCGTTCGTGTCCCCGGATGGCCTCATCGTCACCAACCATCATTGCGTCATGGGCGGATTGCAGTTCAATTCCACTCCGCAGCACAACCTGCTGAAGGACGGCTACCTGGCCAGGACCCGCGACGAAGAATTGCAAAATGGGCCGGGATCGCGCGTGTGGGTAACCACGTCGGTTGTCGAGGTTACTAGTGCCATTACCGGCGGAATCGACGCCAAGGCAACCGATCGCGAGCGGTACGAAGCCATCGAGCGGAAGATCAAGGAGCGGGTGGCATCCTGCGAAAAGGACGGGCATCGCTGCAACGTGGCGGCGTTTTTCGGCGGGCTGAAATATTTCGAGATCGCGCAGATGGAGATCAAGGATGTGCGGCTGGTCTATGCGCCCGCCGAGGGAATCGGCGTCTTCGGAGGGGAGACCGACAATTGGCGCTGGCCGCGGCAAACCGGCGACTGGAGTTTTCTGCGCGCCTACGTGGGCAAGGACGGAAAACCAGCTACCTACTCCAAGGAAAACGTCCCGTACAAGCCGAAGCACTGGCTGAAGATCGCAACGCAAGGCATCAAGCCCGGAGATCTGGTGTTCGTGACCGGATATCCGGGACGCACCCAGCGGCACCAGACTTATGAGGAAGTGAAGGAGACCACGGAGTGGACCATGCCGCGGTCGATTCGCCTGGCGCAGGAGCAACTGGCGATTATCGACGTGCTCGCGAAGGACCCGGCTATTGCCATCAAGCTATCCGGGCGTGTGCAGGGACTGAACAACGGCTTGACGAACCAGAAAGGCATGCTGGAAGGTTTGGTCAAAGGCGGCAGCCTGGCCAAAAAGCAGGCGCAGGAGCAGGAACTGGAAAAGTGGATTGACGCCGAGCCGGGCCGCCGGAAGAAATATGGCGATGTGCTGCCCGCGCTCCGCGCGCTTCAGGCGGAAAGCGAGAAAGCTCGGGAGCGCAACGCCGCCCTGGCGACCCTGGTGAGCGCGTCGAGTTATTTGAGCTCGGCGCAGGCGCTTTATCGCCTTTCGGTGGAGCGCCCCAAGGCAGACCTCGATCGCTTGCCCGGATATCAACAGCGCGACTGGCCCAGAATTCGCGAGGGCCAGGAGCGCCTCCAGCGCACCATCGACGTGACGGTCGACCGGGCCCTACTTCGCTGGGCGATGGGAATTGCCGCCGCGCTACCGGACGGCCAGCGGATTGCCGCGCTCGACGGAGCCGCGGACCTGAGGCCGGGGATGTCCAAGGCGGATGCCGCTCATGCCATCGACGCGTACCTCCAGAGGCTTTTTGCGGGCACCAGGCTCGGCGATGCTTCGTTCCGTATGGGGCTGATCGACAAGAGTACAGCCGATCTCCTGGCGACCAAAGATTCGTTCCTCCTGCTGGCGGCAGCGCTGGACCCGCTCGCGGAGGCGAACCGGCAGGCGGCGAATGCCCGTGCCGGAGCGCAATCGCGTCTCGCCCCGCGCTACATGGAAGCCATGCTGGCCAAGGCGGGCGGCCTGGTCGCGCCCGACGCCAACGGCACGCTGCGGGTGACGTACGGGCAGGTGAAGGGCGTGGACGCGAAAGATGGCCTTTATTACAAGCCGCAGACCACGCTCGCGGGAATTTTACAGAAGAACACCGGCGAGGGCGATTTCGACGCCCCCAAACATCAACTGGACGCCATCAACGCCCGTTTCCGCAAGCCCACGCCATACCTGGATCAGGCGCTGCACGATGTCCCGGTCAACTTTCTTTCCACCGTGGATACCACCGGCGGCAATTCCGGTTCTCCTACGCTAAACGCCAAGGGCGAACTGGTGGGATTGCTGTTCGATGGCACGTATGAATCGGTTGCCAGCAACTTCCTGTTCGACCCGGTCAGCACGCGCTCCATTCACGTGGATGTCCGCTACATGCTGTGGAACATGGCCGAAGTAGATGGCGCCGCCAACCTGCTGGCGGAGATGGGGATCTCGCCGGTGGAATCGGCACGTCCGGCCCCCGGCAGCAAATAAGCGGACCGCCATTATTTTTAGAAATAGAGATCCGATTTTGCTGGAATTCCTGCGTATCGTTTTGAAGCCGCTTTGCGAAGTGGATTCCCGGAAAATCGGAGGAAAAGACGGGCGGCGGTGTCTTGCCGCCCGTCTCTATTTAACGGTTCGGGATTTGCCGTGCGGTCGCGGCGTCGCCGGCTGACGGCACACCGACACCTGACCGCTACGGAGCGGCAGTTTAGCCTGTTCGGGACGCCGGTAAGTGACCTTTCTCACCATTTCGCCAGGTTCGTAATCGCACCGCTAACTTATTTGCTGTCCGAATATTACCTCTCTACTAGTAAAAACTGCAGTGGATCTTAAGTAATAGCATCCCGCTTAAAGGTTGATATTCCTATAACTTCTCCCAGTGGCAGCCGGAGTGCCTAAGAATGATGCAGTAAGGCTGTTTGGGCCATGCCCGGACGCCATCGACCGACTGAGGAAAGGAAAATTCATGATAGTGCATCGCATCATCCACTCGCGGAAGACAACTACGTTGGCATTGGGTGCCATGTTTGCCGCGGGCCTGTTCACCGTTAGCGCGCGGGCCGATGAATGGACCAAGAGAACCACCCTTACCGTGAAGGAACCGATTCAGGTATCGAATGCCGTTCTGCAGCCCGGCAAATACGTGTTCCGCCTGATTCTGAACGGCACGCTCGGCGTCGACCGTCACGTGGTTCAGGTTTTCGACGGCAAGGAACAACACATCATCGAGACGGTCGTGACGCAAGCCACGATTCGTCCGCATGCTACAGGGACAACGCAGTTCACGTGGTGGGAGACACCTCCGGGAACCGCCCGGGCGCTTCGCGACTGGTATTATCCCGGCGAGACAACCGGGGATGAATTCCCATACCCCAAACAGGCAAAGCTGGTAGCCACGGTGGTGCCGCCGCCGCCCATGAACGCGGCAAGCTCCGAAACCACTACCACTACCGCTGCGCCGCCGGAACCAACCCCCGCGCCGGCTGAAACTCCCGAAGCTCAGCCTGAACCCGCCCCGCAGCAACCCGCCGCGGCTCCGCCCGCGCCCGCCGAGACCCCGGCGCCCGCGCCCGCGGAACTCCCCAAGACGGGCAGCCAGTATTCTCTCATCGGTCTGTGCGGCATCGCACTGGCCGGACTCGGCGGAACGCTGCTACTCAAGCGGACAGCGTAATATGAAGCGAGGCGTTGGAAGAGATGGAACGGCGAACGGCAATCCGGAATCTGCTGATTGCCGGCGCCGCTTCCATCGTCCGGCGCGGCAAGGCGCTTGAACCGCAGAACGAGCCGGGATCCACGTTCCGCAGCGATGTCCGCCTGGTAGTGCTCGATGTCAGCGTGAAGGATCGCGCGGGCGGGTTCGTTCCGGGGTTGACCAAGGACAACTTCAAAGTCCTGGAAAACGGCTTGCCGCAGCCCATCGTGGTTTTTGCGCGCGAGGATCTTCCCGTTACAGTCGGCATCCTGGTGGACGAAAGCCGCAGCATGTTGCCCAAGCGGCCCGATGTGCTCATCGCCGCCCGGACGCTGATTGCCGAAGGGAACCGCGACGACGAGATTTTCGTTCTCAAGTTCAACGACACGGTGCGGCGAGGTTTGCCGGCCAACCAGCTATTCTCCAGCGACATGAAAGCCCTCAACACCGCCCTGTACGTGGGGCGGCCGGAAGGCAGAACGGCGCTCTACGATGCGGTCTTCGACGGCCTGAGTCAGCTGGAACTCGGGCACCGCGATAAGAAGGCGCTCGTGCTCATCAGCGACGGCGGCGATAACGCCAGCCATCATGACCGCCGGGAAATTTTTCAGAAACTCGATCGCAGCATCGCCACCATTTACGCCGTGGGTCTGTACGACGAAGACGATTCGGATTGGTCTCCCGGCGTGCTCAGTCACCTGGCTCGAGTCAGCGGCGGCGAGGCCTACTTCCCCCCCACTTCCAGCGATATGACCGAGGTGTGCCGCGCCATCGCCAAAGATATCCGGACACGATACACCGTCGGCTATGCACCGCCGGCTTCGAACGGCGGATCCCTGCGGCGGATTCACGTGAGCGTCGCCGCGCGGGCACACGGCAGGCTGATTGCCCGGGCGAGGACGCAGTATCGTTATGAAGAAGCTCCGCCGGAGAGCAAATAGCGCCCCGGCTAACGCGGAACAGCCGCCACGGGGGCGTTTCTGCGCGCGCGGCTCTGGCGGTCGAGTTTGAGGAGCGCTTCGGCGATCTGATTGACGGTGTGTTCTTCCTCTTCGCGGTTGGTGGCGGAACTGCGGAGGGGGGAAAGGGTGAGGTGGACCAGTTCGTGGACCACAGTCAGTTCCATGTCGCTTAACGCCGCGGGACACGCCATCTTATAGTCGGAAATGGACAGCACCCGGACCACCGCGGTTTTCGTCGGCGTGTCCCAGTGGATGTTGCCCAAGGTTTCCGGCTTTAACTCGCTGGGATGCGAGGCCACCACCGAAAGCTTCCAGTCCTGAAGATTCAGCCGTTGCTGCCAGAATGCGAGCCTGGCGTTCAGGAATTCGTTGGTAGATGCGAGGTCGCATGGCGATACGGCGGCGCGCGCGGGGGTGCTGGCGAGAATGGCGCAAAGGAAAACCAGCGGGAAAAACGGGAAACCGAGGGCAAAAACGGGGCGATACCGTACGGACATCCGTTACATTGTAGCGTGTGTCACAGAAAATCGCCCCTGGAATTTGCTGGTTTCCGCCGTTGCAGGGAGAGGACTCATTGATGTATGGTTTGGGACAATCGCCATGACGCAAAAGCTTCGCATCGGGCTGTTCGCCATCGGCCTGGATGCATATTGGCCGCAATTTGACGGCCTCGGACCGCGGCTCCAGCGGTACGCGGCCCAGGTAGCCGAACGATTGGCGCGGCCGGAGGTCGAAATTGTCAATCTCGGCCTGATCGACAATCCGGAAAAAGCGGTTGACGCCGGCCATGCCTTCCGGCGTGCCGATATCGACCTGCTCCTGCTGCACGTTACTACCTATGCGCTGTCCTCCACGGTGCTGCCCGTGGTGCGGAGAGCGAAGGCACCGGTCCTCATTTTGAATCTGTCTCCCGGCGCGGCCATCGATTACGCAAACTTTAACGCCATGCCGGATCGCGGAAAAATGACCGGCGAGTGGCTGGCGTGGTGCCAGGCCTGCCCGGTGCCGGAGATCGCCAACGTATTTCGCCGCGCCAACATCCCGTTTTTTCAAGTCACCGGCATGCTGGAAAACGACCCCACGGCCTGGAACGAAATCGGCCACTGGCTGGATGCCGCGGCGGCGGCCCACACGATGGAGCACAATCGCCTGGGCGTCATGGGCCACTACTACGGCGGAATGCTCGACGTTTACTCCGATCTGACGCTCCAGTGCGCCGCTTTCGGCGGGCATATGGAACTCGTCGAGGTGGATGAACTGGCGGCCGCGCGCGAGGCGGTGGCGGCATCGGAGGTGGTGGACCGGGTCGAGCACTTCCGCCAGGATTTCGACATCCGGGCCGATTGTCCACCGGATGAGCTGGCGCGCGCGGCGCGGACTTCCGTGGCCCTCGACCGGCTGGTGGAGCGGCATCGCCTGGGTTCGCTGGCCTACTATTACTCGGGCGCCGGCACCGCCAACGAAGACGCCATTAGCTCGATCATCCTGGGCGCCAGTTTGCTGACCGCGCGCCACGTTCCCGCCGCCGGCGAGTGCGAAGTGAAAAATGCGCAGGCGATGAAAATCATGGACGCATTGGGCGCCGGCGGGTCGTTCACGGAATACTACGCCACCGATTACGCCGACGACGTGGTGCTCATGGGCCACGATGGTCCCGGGCACCCAGGGATGGCGGAAGGCAAGATCCGGGTGAGGCCGCTCGGCGTCTATCACGGTAAAGTTGGGCGCGGGCTTTCCGTCGAAATGTCGGTGAAGCACGGCCCGGTGACGCTGCTCTCGGTAGTGGAAGCGAGCGGACGGGTCAGGCTGGTGACGGCGGAAGGGGAATCGGTGGCGGGTCCGATTCTGAACATCGGCAACACCAACAGCCGCTACCGATTCCCGCCCGGCGCGCGCCGCTTCATGGAAGCGTGGAATGCCGAAGGTCCGGCCCATCACTGCGCCGTGGGCGCCGGCCACATAGCCGCTAAAATTGTAAAGCTCGGCGCGCTGCTCGGGATGGAGGTAGTCCAGGTCTGCTGAGGCCTTCCGCCGGCGCGATCCAGTTGCTATGGTTTGGCCATGCGCCTCGCCCGCGTCTCCGCCGCCGCTCTGTTGATTGGTGTTTCGGCTTTCGCCCAGAGCGTGCCCGAACTCGAAATCAAATGGAACGCCGTTTCCCGGGTTTCGCAAACCACGCCCACTCTCCAAGTGGTAGTCAATCCGCCGCTGCGCCGCGGATCCCCCATTCACGATGCCGCTTTCCGCGCCCTCCACGATCTCGGCGCGGATTATGTCCGCTACGTCCCCTGGCTGCCCTACCCCAGGCTGGCTGTCGCCGAGCTCGCGCCGGGCACCTGGGACACCTCCCTCATCGACCCCCTGACGGTGGATTTCCTGCATGCCACCGAAGGCCATACCACCATCCTCAATTTCTCGACGATGCCGGCCTGGCTGTTCGAGACCGATAAGCCAGTGACCTATCCGGACGACCCGGATCAGGTCGACTGGGACTACACGCAAGGGAAAAACCTGCGTCCGGGCGGATTACAGGAGTTGGCCGATTACTACGCGCGGCTGGTGAGCTGGTACGCCAAGGGCGGCTTCACCGATAAGCAGGGCAAGCGGCACGACTCGCACTTTCATTTCAAGATCCCCTATTGGGAGATCCTGAACGAACCGGATTTCGAGCACAACACGTCCGCCGCGGACTACACGGCGCGCTACGACGCCATCTCGGCGGCAATTCATGCCGTCTCACCCGAGACGAAGTTCGTCGGCCTGGCCCTCGCGGCTCCCAGCGACCACCCCGAGATGTTCGAATATTTCCTCGATCGCAAGAATCACCGTCCCGGCGTTGCGCTCGACATGATTTCCTACCATTTCTACGCCACGCCTTCCAGCGGCGAAACGCCCGATACCTGGCAGTACTCCTTTTTCGATCAGGCTGACGGCTTTTTCCATACGGTGCGTTACGTGGAGGAAATCCGCAAGCGGTTGTCGCCCGATACCCGCACCACGCTGGACGAAATCGGCGCGATTCTACCCGGAGATCCCAACGGCAAGGAGCCGATTGCCGAGGTTTACTGGAATGCCACCGGCGCGTTGTATGCATACGTTTACGTCACCGCGATGCAAATGGGCATCGATATCGTCGGGGAATCGCAACTGGTGGGATATCCCACGCAATTTCCCAGCGTCTCGATGGTGGACTGGAATACCGGCGCTCCCAACGCCCGTTATTGGGTCTTGAAGCTGATTCACGATCACTTCAAGCCGGGCGACAGGTTGGTCGAGACCAGCGGGGGAACCAGCGACGTAGTGGCGCAGGCGTTCGTCACTCCCGCGGGGCGCGCGCTGCTGCTGGTGAACCGGCGGAACTCGGCGAAGACGGTCGAACTGAAG
>Ga0335072_10004442_pt1 | contig 20823 bp, 14 predicted proteins | sample Lox_Sample_21_FD_206725 | JGI IMG/M metagenome (GOLD analysis project Ga0335072, IMG submission 206725) | Soil microbial communities from Loxahatchee National Wildlife Refuge, Florida, United States - Lox_Sample_2.1 | ecosystem: Environmental > Terrestrial > Soil > Wetlands | place: USA...
CCAGGGCGATGCCGAGCACGACGGTCACGGTCAGCGCCCAGAAAGTCGACCGGACCGAACGGAGCTTGACCCACTCCGACCACAGCACATCGCCGAAGGTGGATGCCCGGAAGGCCGCCCGGTGGTCGGGGCCGGTGCGGGCGATCATGGCGTCGGTCATCGGGGCGCCCCGGCCGCCTGGTACTCCACGCTCTCTCGGGTCAGTTCCATGAACGCCTCCTCCAGCGAAGCCCGGACGGGGATGAGCTCGGACAGGGCGATGCCGTGGGCGGCGGCCAGGTTTCCCACCCCGGCGCTGTCCATCCCGGTGATCTCGATGACGTCGGGGGCGGTCCCGGGGTCCGGGCCGGCCACGGGTGCGGCCGCCGCCCGGGAGGTGCTCCCGGCCCGGACGGTGGCACCGGCCTCCCGGCAGAGGACGGCCAGTTCGGCTGCCCCGGGGCTGCGGACGTGCACCGACTGCTGGGAACTGGACCGCACGAACTCGTCCATGCTGGTGTCGGCGATCAGCCGGCCCTTGCCGATCACCAGCAGGTGGTCGGCGGTCAGGGCCATCTCGCTCATCAGGTGGCTGGAGACCAGCACGGTGCGGCCCTCGGCGGCGAGCGCCCGCATGAGCGTCCGGACCCAGTGGATGCCGTCGGGGTCCAGGCCGTTCACCGGTTCGTCGAAGATGAGCACGGCCGGGTCCCCGAGGAGCGCCGAGGCGATGCCGAGCCGCTGGCCCATGCCCAGCGAGAAGCCCTTCGCCCGGCGCCTGGCCACGCCCTCCAGACCGACGATGCGGAGCACCTCGTCCACCCGGCGGCGGGGGATGCCGTTGCTCCGGGCCAGGCACAGCAGGTGGTCGCGGGCCCGGCGGCCGCCTTGCAGCGCCTTGGCGTCGAGGAGGGCGCCCACCTCGCGCATGGGTGCCGGCAGGTCGCGGTAGCTGCGGCCGCCTACGGTTACCGAGCCCTGCGCCGGCGCGTCGAGGCCCAGGATCATCCGCATGGTGGTGGTCTTCCCGGCGCCGTTCGGGCCGAGGAAACCGGTGACCATGCCGGGCCGGATGGAGAAGGACAGGTCGTTGACGGCAACGGTGGAGCCGTAGCGCTTGACCAGGCCGTGGGCTTCGATCATCGCTCTAGGACGAACGGGAGGGCGAAGTCGCAGTCGGCGACCGGGGCGGTGACAGGTCCGGTCGCGAGATAGGTGATGCGCATGCCGAGGTCTTCGGGCGTGAGGGCAAGACGCTCATCCTCGTCGCCATGCTCCTGCTCCCAGGCCTGCATTGACTCGATAGCGAGCTGCCATTGCGCCAGCCCGTAATCAGCTGGCAGCGTGACGAATACCTCCCCGTGCGCCGGCTCGGTTCGCAACGTCAGCTCGGGATAGCGCTCGGCGAGGGCATGTGCCTCCGCGTGCGGAACCGGCTTGCACCATTCGACCGGGCCATCGCTGTCAGCGCTCACCCAGCCCCACTGGATGCAGAAGACCGCGCCCGCTCGTCCTTCGATCTTCGGGAGCGGGCGCTCGCGAATGATCGCGATGAACTCCTTGCCGAACGCCCATTGCGCCTGATCGTCGACGTTGCGCTTGAGACAGAGCAGGCTCCGCTCGGGCATCTCCCGCGTGGCGACTTCGTACATGACGGGCCTCTTTCCGCTCAAACGGCTGACGAGGTAGTCGGCGAGCTCGCGGCGCGCGTCGTGAGCGGACTCGACCTCCCGCCAGTGCTCCGCTATCCGCTCCGCGGCATCGGCCGGATCGCACGCGAGCATCTCCCTGATCGCCGCGAGCGGCAACTGCAGCTGGCGCATCATCACGACAAGGCGTGCTTGGTCGAGCTGGGCTGTGTCGTAATAGCGATAGCCGCTGGCCTGGTCGACGCGCGCGGGCACCAGTACCCCGCGCTCGTCGTAGAGGCGCAGGGCCTTCAGCGAAAGGCGGGACCGTCGGGCGAACTCCCCGATGCTGATCTCTTTCACGCTGACTCCCTCGTCGCCGGGCCGATCCGACCCGGCATGATGAGTGTGCGGGCTCCCCCAAGGTGAGAGTCAAGGCTGCCGGCCGCGATCGCTCTTGCCGGTAACCTCATTGCCGGAATCTTCGGTATCGCAAAGAAGAAGAGTCGGGCGGACCCGGGCCGCGGGTTCGCGTTGGTGCTGAGGTGGTGCCGGTCGGCCGCCTGCCGTGGCTGGATGATGTCGGCCGGTTTCTTCCCTTGCGCAACGGCCTTCTCGCCGTCCGGGCCATCATCGCCGGACGCCTATGGGGCGCCCACCTCCTGCTCGAGCTCTTGGTCGGAGCGGCCTGGGCAGCGCTGGCCGTCGCTGGTTTCAGCTTCCAGGTCGACGGCGCACCTGCCCGGAAAAATCAAGATCAGGGGTCTTTTACGCCCCGTCTCGACCCAGCCCCGGCCCGCAACGCTCCCCTGCCGCTCCGGAAGACGACGCGCCTCAGCATGTGGACCGGCCGCTGACGGGCCGGGCACCCTCGGTCGGTGACCTCGACGCGACCGAGACCACCGGTCCGATGAGTGGTATATGCCACTTAACATGGGTAATGGCGCCGGTTAGCACTAATGTCGGCCCTCGCCCCCTTGACACGCATCCCGGCGACGGCCGAGGCTGGTCGATGTGAGCGTTAACATGACCAGCCCATGGGGTGCTGCGGACGCGCGCTTTAGCCGCCGCAGCGCCATGAACATCTGGTTACGTTCCGATCACCCACGGACGAGCGCGCCCAGTGTGGTCAAGCGTTCGCCCAGCTCAGAGGCCTCCTACCGATCAGCACTCACGGGCATTCGCCATGCGCGAACGTTCGCTCGCCTAGCCGGCTTCCCGGCCCGGCCAGGCCCGGCTCAATCAGAAGCAGGACGGCGTTCACGCCCGGGTCAAGATGGCTGGCCCGGTGGCTGGAAGGCCCGCGCCGTGGTGCTGGCCCGCTGCAGGGCCTGCCCGAGTTGCTCCTGGGAGAGCAGTTCACGCGTCTCGTTGCGGGCAAAGCTGCCGGTGCTCGTCACCGCGATGCTCACGGCCGCGGCGCTGACCGAGTCCGGCAGCTCGCATATCGCGATCCCGTCTTGCGAGCCCAACATCCAGTAGATGCACTCCAGCGAACCGCCCAAGGACCCGAGCACCCGCCGCACCGCGGCGGAGCGGTCTCCGGGAGCGCTGATCATTCGCGCCCAGGCCTCGCTGGTGTAGCTGAAGAAGAACGCGTACCTCGACATGGCCGTCCCCCCCGATGTGCGTCCGGTGCGGCGCTGCTGGCCGGGCGGTCCTCACCGTACAGCCAGGCCGAGACACCGGCTCGCACCAACACGCCGTCACCGGCCGGCGTCCTGCGGGCGCCCTGTGGAGCCAGCTGCAGGACTACTTGGCGCGACGCTGGCGGAAGCCGAAACCGTCCGAGCGGGTCCGGGTGGCAGTGAAGCTGTCGTACTTGAGCGGCGTCGGGTACGGGCCCGAGCCGGACCAGGCCGAGGTGTGGTAATAGGTGAAGGTCATCCTGGTCTTGTCGCCGGGGAAGCCACCGGGGTCCACGTCGAACACGCCGAGGCCCCAGGGATAGGTGGTGTTGGGGTCGGTGACCGCGGACCAGGGCGCGTCCTCGGTCTCGGTCTCGGTGCCGCTGACGTTCACGGCCTCGGTCGGTTCGCCCGAGGTGCCCGCCTGGTACACGTCGTCATGGCCCTTGGTGCCGCCGGTGCCGATCACGAGGTGGACGAGGCCCTTGTCGGAGTCGACGCTGTCCAGGTCGGTGCTGACGACGTGCGGCCGCAGGACGGTGCCGGAGTCGACGCCGTGCACCACGACCTCAGCCTGCTGTATGCCAGGGTCAGCGATCGAACCACGTGATCGACCTGTTCGTCGGTCATCTGCGGGTACAGCGGAAGATGCAGCGCGTTCCCCGCGATGCGTTCGGCGGTGGGTCAACTGCCCTCCCGCAGGCCCCGGCGGCGGTACCGGCCGAACAGGTAGCTCGGCCGGTAAAGGCCATTGACGCAGTGGATGCGGTATTCGTGGAGCAGCCGCTCGCTGAGCTGCGTCGCGGTGAAACCGGTTCGGGCCTGGTCCACGACTAGGGCATAGATGTGGTACGTGCAGCCTCCCCGCCGCCTCGTGCGGCGGCATCACCCCGTCCAATCCGCTCGCCGCGGCGGTGTATCTGGCGGCGATCGCCCGCCGCCGGGCGATGAAGCCGGGAAGCCTACCGAGTTGCGCCTGGCCCACTGCCGCCTGCGCCTCGGTCATCCGGTGGTTGCCGGGGATGTATCCGTCGACGTCGTCGACGTCGTAGGGCCGCGGTCCAGGCGAGCCGTCCTCGTGCGGGTCGTCCGGGGTACCGGCGGCCGGGTCATCCAGCTCAACGACCATCACGCGTTCTTGGAGGTGGATCCGGGCAGTGCGTTCGCGCCCGGCGACCTGGTGTGCCTGGCCATCTCGCATTCCTGCACCACACTGGACAAATGGCGGGTGATACCGGTCCTGGATGACGAGGATCGCGTGATCGACGTCGTCCACACATTTTCTGACCGAGGAACCGGCCTGGTCTTGGACCCCAGCTTGTTGTCGCGGGCTCGGAAGGCGGGCTTGCCGATGTCATCGCCAGGCCTAGCCGGGCCGGGCGAGCCGACATGGCACGCGATGACGCCGCGGCGTGACATCGCCGCTTGGGCTCCGGGGGGCGCGGATGTTGTCTGGTCTGCCATTGTTAGTTGAGGATTAGCAAGAACCCGGGTCTCAGGTGGGGAGCGTGTCCGCCCATGACGGCTAAGTCTGACGTGGCAGGCGCGCCAGTGCAGGCAGGCCGTGCGCTCGGACCGCGTTACAAGTGGATCGCGCTGTCCAACACGACGCTTGGCATGCTGATGGCGACGATCAACCAGTCGATCGTGCTGATCGCGCTGCCTGACGTCTTCCGCGGCATCGGGCTGGACCCGCTGAGTCCCGGGAATACCAGCTACCTGCTGTGGATGTTCATGGGGTTCCTGGTGGTGTCGGCGGTGCTGGTCGTGTCATTCGGCCGGCTTGGCGACATGTTCGGGCGGGTGCGGATGTACACGCTGGGCTTCGCGGTCTTCAGTGTGGCCTCGATCTTCCTGACCGTGACCTGGATGCACGGCAGCGACGGCGCGATGTGGCTGATCATCTGGCGTGTCGTGCAAGGTATCGGCGGCGCGTTCTTGTTCGCGAACGCCGCCGCCATCGTCACCGACGCGTTCCCGGCCAACCAGCGCGGCACCGCCCTCAGCGTGAACTCGATCGCGGCGATCGCCGGGTCGTTCATCGGCCTCATCCTCGGCGGCGTCCTCGCCCCGGTGAACTGGCACCTCATCTTCCTGGTCTCGGCACCGATCGGCGTGTTCGGCACCGTGTGGGCGTACTTCATGCTGCATGACATCGGGGTGCGCAAGCACGCGCAGATGGACTGGTGGGGCAACCTGCTGTTCGCCGCCGGGCTGGTCGCCATCCTGGTCGGCATCACGTACGGCCTGCTGCCCTACGGCGGGCATCCGATGGGCTGGACCAACCCGTGGGTGCTCACCGCGCTCTTCGGCGGCCTCGCATTGCTGGTCATCTTCGTGTACGTCGAGACCCAGGTCGCCGACCCGCTGTTCCGCATCTCGCTGTTCAGGATCCGGGCGTTCGCCGCGGGGAACATCGCGAGCCTGATGCTAGCGATGGGCCGCGGCGGCATGCAGTTCATGCTGATCATCTGGCTGCAGGGCATCTGGCTGCCGCTGCACGGCTATAGCTACAGCGAGACCCCGCTGTGGGCCGGCATCTACCTGGTGCCGTTGACGACCGGCTTCCTCCTGTCCGCGCCACTGTCCGGAATACTGTCCGACAAGTTCGGCCCCAAGGCGTTCACCGTGGGCGGCGCGCTGCTGACGGGAGCGAGCTTCCTGCTGCTGATTTTCGTCCCGGTGAACTTCGCCTACTGGGAGTTCGCGATCGTCATCGCCCTCAACGGCTTCGGCTCCGGCCTGTTCTTCTCGCCGAACTGGGCGGAGATGATGAACTCGGTCCCGCCCGACCGGCGCGGGGCGGCTGGCGGCATGATCGCCACCTTCCAGAACTCCGCGTTCGTGCTATCGATCGGCATCTTCTTCACCCTGATGGTGGCCGGCCTGTCAAGCAAGCTCCCGGCAGCCATGTCCAGCGGGCTGACCGCGCAGGGCGTCCCGGCCGCCGCGGCCGCGCCGATCTCGCACCTGCCCCCGATCGGCGTGCTATTCGCCTCCTTCCTCGGCTACAACCCCATGCAGCAACTGCTCGGTCCGCTGCTGCATCATCTGAGCCCGGCGCACGCGGCCTACGTGGCCGGGCGGGAGTTTTTCCCGCACCTGATCACGGCACCGTTCCACAGCGGTCTCGGCGTGGCCTTCGGGTTCGCCATCGCGGCCAACGTGATCGCGGCCATCGCCTCAGCGCTGACAGGCCGGCGCGCGCCGGTACCTGCCGCGCGCGAGTCACTGGGTTACGAACTGGCCGCTGTGGCTGCGGAAGGCGGCTTCGAGCCCAGCGAACTCGTCGTCCCCGACGTCCCCGAGGAGAGCACCGAACCGCTCGACAAGCCCGGCTAAGGCCAGCGCTGGCGTGCCGCTGTCAGGGCACCAGCCGAAGCGCGGCCGAGCGGTGGAAGTAGACCGTGAGTGACGGCCAACCGCCGCCTTCTGCCACCTCGATGTGCAGCACGAGATCTTGAACTTCGACCTCGCCAAGAGCATCGATAGAGTCGGCTACTCGCCTCAGGAGCGCCGGTACGTCACTTTGGCCCTCCCCGACGGGGTTGGCTTGGCTAAAGTGCTCCACGGTCCAAGACCTTTGATCGCTCATCCGCACAGTCTGCCCGCCGCCCGCACCGTCCTCGTCTGCCCCGTTGGGGTGGATGCTGGCTGACCGATGGACCCTGGAAGTCTGTGGGGATGCTGATTGAGCACCGAGGCAAGACACCGCAGTTTGGCCCCAGCGACGTTCCGCGCGAAGTCGCCGAGTACCTTGCCGCACGCGGAATTAATGCCTGGAACGCCCACAATGACGCTTGGGAGCTGCCAGAATCGCCCGGAATCCGCGACTCAGGAAGCGCGGTCCGGTCGGTTTGGTGCACTACAACGACGCTTCGGACGTGGACTGTCTACCAGAGGCAGTCGCGGATCTCGATGGTAACCGAGAGTCTTGTGGAGACCTGCCCGGATGACCGCGCCTGCCGCCGTTGCCCTTCCTGACCGTGCCCGTGTCGTCGTCATCGGGGGTGGCGTCATCGGCACCTCGGTCGCCTACCACCTCGCGCACCTGGGGTTCGGCGAGGTGCTGCTGCTGGAGCGCGACCGGCTGACCTCGGGCACCACCTGGCACGCGGCCGGGCTGATGGCCACCTTCGGCTCGACCTCGCAGACGTCGACCGAGCTGCGGAAGTACACCTGGGACCTGTACTCGCGGCTGGAAGCGGAGACCGGCCTCGCGACCGGGCTGAAGCAGTGCGGGCTGATCGAACTCGCCATCGAGGCCGGTCGGCTGGAGGAGTACCGGCGGGTTGCCGCGTTCAACCGGCTGTGCGGCGTGGAGGTGCACGAGATCTCGCCGGGCGAGGTCGCTGACCTGTTCCCGCTGGCCCGGGTCGACGACGTGCTCGCCGGGTTCTACATTCCGGCCGACGGCAGGGTCAACCCCGTCGACGTGACCATGTCGCTGGCCAGGGGCGCCCGGATGAAGGGCGCCCGGATCATCGAGGGCGTCGCAGTCACCGGTTTCCTGCGCCAAGGCGGTGCTGTCACCGGAGTCCGCACCGCGCGCGGCGACGTCGAGGCCGAGTACGTCGTGAACTGCGCCGGCATGTGGGCGAGGGAACTCGGCGAGCTGGCCGGGGTGACCATCCCGCTGCAGGCCGCGGAGCACTACTACCTGCTGACCGAGCCGATCGAGGGGGTGGACGGCAGCTGGCCGGTGCTGGAGGACCCCGCCAACTACGGCTATTACCGGGAGGAGGGCGGCGGACTGATGCTCGGGCTGTTCGAGCCGGTCTGCGCGCCGTGGCAGGTATCCGGGATCCCGGCAGGCTTCTCCTTCGGTGAGATCACCCCCGACTGGGACCGGATGGCGCCGTACCTGGAGCGCACCATCTCCCGGGTGCCCGTGGTCGAGCAGACCGGAATCAAGAAGCTGTTCTGCGGCCCGGAAAGCTTCACGCCCGACCTGCTGCCCATCGTCGGTGAGGCGCCAGAGCTGAAGAACTACTTTGTCGCCGCCGGGCTGAACTCGATCGGCATCCTGACCGGCGGCGGGGTCGGCCGGGTGGTCGCGCAGTGGATCGCCGACGGTCGTCCTGATGTCGATGTGACCGGCATCAACATCGACCGGCTGCACCGCTACCAGGCCAACCCCGAGTACCGGGCGACCCGCACGGTCGAGTCGCTGGGCCTGGTGTACCAGACCCACTACCCAGGCCGGCCGGCGCGGACGGCCCGCGGCGCGAAGGTGTCACCGCTCCACGCGCGGCTGGTGGCGCAGCGGGCGTATTTCAGGGACGTCAGCGGCTGGGAAGGCGCCGACTGGTACGCCCCCGAGGGCGCCGAACCGGAGGCAGGCGCGTTGTCCTGGGGGCGGCCGGACTGGTTCAGCTACTGGGAGTCCGAGCACCACGCCGCGCGCACGGGCGTGATCTTGATGGACATGGCCTTCATGGCCAAGTTCCTTGTGCAGGGCCGCGACGCCGGGCGGGTGCTGGAGCGGGTCTCCGCCAACCGGGTCGACGACCAGCCCGGCCGGATCACCTACACCCAGTGGCTCAACCCGGTCGGCACGCTGGAGGCCGACCTCACGGTGACCAAGCTGGCCGACGACCGGTTCTGGGTCGTCGCCTCCGACACCGCCCACCGGCACGCGGAAACCTGGCTGCGCCGCCACATCGGCGACGCCCACGCCTTCGTCACGGACGTGACCTCGGGCTATGCGCAAATCAACGTCCAGGGCCCGCGGTCGCGGGAGCTGCTTGCCGCGGTGACCTCCGCGGATGTGTCCAACGAGGCGTTCCCGTTCCGTGCGGCCGCGGAGATCGACATCGGGTTCGCCCGGGTGCTCTGCATCCGGATCACCTACCTGGGCGAGCTGGGGTACGAGCTATACATCCCGGCCGAGCAGGCGGTGCACGTGTACGACCGGCTGGTGGCGGCCGGACGGGCGGCAGGGCTGCGCCACGCCGGCCTCAAGGCCCTCGGCAGCCTGCGGATGGAGAAGGGCTACCGCGACTACGGCCACGACATCGACAACACCGACACCGTGCTCGAGGCCGGCCTCGGCTTCGCCGTCGCGCTGAACAAGCCCGGGGGCTTCATCGGCCGCGACGCGGTGCTCGCCCAGAAGGCGCGCGGGCCGCTGACCCGGCGGCTGGCTCAGGTGCTGGTGACCGATCCCGAGCCGTTCATGTTCCACGCGGAGATCGTCCGCCGCGACGGCAGGCCCGCCGGGTACATCCGCTCCGCGTCCTACGGGTTCACCCTAGGCGGCGCGGTCGGGCTGGCGATGATCGATGCGGACGAGCCCGTCAACCAGGCCTACCTGGACACCGGCGAGTGGACGGTACAGATCGGGGACGCGGTCTACCCGGCCACCGTGTCCCTGCGCCCGATATATGACCCGCGGAACGAGCGCATCCAGATGTAGGCCAGCGACGAGGCGCCGCAGCCCCCCGTCGAGCGACCGGACAAGTCAATCGCCTTCACATCGAATCTCCGGGCCCGCTCGTGGGCCCCTGCCAGGGCGGCCGTCACCCGGTTGCCGCGATGAGGTCCACTTCCGGCGAGTACTACGGCCAAGCCCGGTCGGCTCGAGCCGGCCATCCCGGCGGCCGTTATTCAATCGTCTCTGGCATCGGCGCCAGGTAGGCTCGGCTAGCCACGCGACATGGGGAGGTGAGCCCGATGACCATCGATCGTTTCGTCCGGGCGCTCCCCGTACCCGCGTCCTTGTGACTGTCCTCGGGAGTGCCGTCCTGTACACCCGAATGAAGGAACGATGACAGTCAAGTCTTTCGAGATCTGCGTAGCCGATGACGTCCTGAGCGACCTGCGCTCGCGCCTGGTCCGTGCCCGGTTCACCGAAGCCTCCGACACCGAGTTCTGGGCAGCCGGGACCGATCCCGGCTACCTGCGCGACCTCGTAACCTACTGGGCGGACGGGTTCGACTGGCGCGCGGCGGAGCGAGCGCTCAACGCCTACCCGCACTACCTCGCCGAAGTCGGCGGACGGTGGGTGCACTTCGTCCACCTGCGCAGCAAGGTCAGGGCGGGTGCGCCAGCGCCGCTCCCGCTGATCATGACGCACGGATGGCCGAGCAGCTTCGTCGAGATGCTGCAGGCCGCCAGGCTGCTGGCCGGCCCGGACAGCAGCGGCGGCGGACCCGCCGATGCCTTCGATGTGGTGATCCCCTCGCTGCCTGGCTTCCTGTACTCCGAGCTCCCGAAGGGTCGGTTCACTCGCAGGCGCGTCGCCGAGCTATGGCATGCGCTGATGACCCAGGCCCTGGGCTACCGCCGGTTCGGGGCCTTCGGCGGCGACATCGGCGGCGGAGTGACCCAGTGGCTGGGCGCCCTGTACCCGCGCGACGTCGCTGGCGTCCACATCACCTCCGCGGTCGTCACCACGGACTTCGCGGATCAGCCGCCGACGGCGCAGGAGCAGGCGTACCTCGACGCCCGCAGCGCCTACGACGTGAACGACCAAGGCTACAGCGAGATCATGTGCACCCGGCCGGACACGATCGCCGCCGCACTGATGGACTCTCCGGCTGGGCTGGTCGCCTGGATCATCGACAAATACCGCGACTGGAGCGACTGCGGAGGCGACCTGGAGATCCGCTGGGACAAGGACACCCTGCTGACGGTGGCGACCTTGTACTGGGCCACCGGAACCATCGGCTCATCGTTCCGGCAGTACTACAACTACCCGCTGAACGAGCCGGTGCCGCAGATCACCGTCCCGGCGGCGGTCACCCTCAGCAGCGAGCCCGCCTACGCGATGTATCCCAAGAGCCTGGCCGAACGAGTCTTCACCGACCTGCGCCACTGGAACGCGCCACATCGCGGCGGCCACTTCATGGCGCATGAGGAACCCGAGCAAGTCGCCAAAGAGCTGCGGGCCTTCTTCCGGCCGCTGCGGGCCGGCTGACGCTTCTCGGCCTGGGCAGCCGGGATCCCCGATCCAAAGCGGGGTGAGGCTGCGCGCGCTTCGCCGCGCGTGTGCCTGGGGGCAACCTGACGTGACCGGAAAGCGCGTTGACGATCTTGGCCAGCGGTAAATGCGTTGCCGCCGGTCGGCGCGCAGTCCTACAGTGGCCGCGCCGCGCGGCAAGAAATGTCCTCTGTATCAGGAAGGAGGTGCCCGCGATGTTCGCTAATCGTCAGACGCCTCCAAGGATTGCTCTCTAGCAATCCTGGAGACGCACTGCGGGCACCCTCAGGAATCTGACGTCAGCCAGTCCTGAGGGTGCCTTCTAACCAGCACAGGGCTCCGCAGAAGTCGGGCTGAACAAGACCCAATGAGGTTGCCGGGCAACTCGCCTTTGATGGCCGCGAAAGTTCGGCAGCGGCGTTGACGCTCCTATATCCGTCAAGTTGCGTGCCGATCTTGTTTCGGGCTCGTTCAGCCGGACCGGGCCACCAGGGCCTTCGTCCTAGTCCTGGGCAGCGAGCAGCAGCGTGGCGAGCGGCTCGAGGATGGCCATCAGCTCATCAAGCTCGTCCGGCTCCAGGCTCTCGTAGGGCCTGGCCGCGAGGTCGTCGGTGAGCGCCTCTACCCGCTGTTTGACGGCGCGACCCGGTCCGCTCAGCCAACCGTCATCCCCGATCAGGCCGCGATCGCGCATCCCGTCGATCACGGCTGCGAGCTGCGCTGCCGGGAGGTGGTGAATGCGTCCGAACTTCTCCGCCGGCATGCCCATGTCGAGGGCGAACAGGACGTGAGCCTCAAGGCCGCCGACACCCTCGATCATCAGGGCCGCGATGTGCCCGTCACCACGGTGCTCGCGCAGCAAGGAGCCTGCATGAAAGAAGCGGGCCACCACGTCGTCGGGGACCGGGATCGCGCGCAGCCCGGCGTACATGGGCCGGCCCTCGAACGGGGCGCTGGTCGCCGCCTTCATCAACAGTTCGGCGGCGCGGGCGAAGGCGGGAGTATCGACGCGATCGCCGAGGATTCGCCGCAGTGCTTTCACGCAGCCCGCCTGACGAGCGGCGATCGCCGCTTCCGGCGTGGTGGTGCGCCACACCTTCGGAATGTGGCGAGCCACCTCGCCGGGAGCGAAGTTGTAGAACAGCGCGTCCACCACCTCCGCCGCGGCGAGCCCCAAGGGCGCCGCCCGTCCGGCGAAGTAGGTGTCCCAGTAGTTGGTGAACCCCAGGGCGAACATCGCCTCGTTGGGTTCGTCGGCTGAGTAAGGGATGAGACCAATCGGCTCGACGAGCTCGAACATCCGGCGAGCCATCGAATTCATCGTCTACTCCTCTTGCTGCAGGCCGGCGCCCCTTTGCGGGCACTCAGATCACATGGACGACTGCGCGCCGCCAAACTCATCGCACAACGCCGGTCGGAGGAACCAGTAATCGACGGGGCGTTGCCACCACGTCGCTGGCCGTCCTGGGGCCCGGTCCGGCCGTCGGCTTAGGTGTGCAGCTTGGCCGGCGTGATGATGATCGCGGCCGAGAAGAGCCCGGCAAACTGCTCAGGGGTGCCGAACAACGCTCCTATGCGCTCGGTGTACTTGGCGAGATAGGCGGGATTCTTGCTGGCGGCTGGCTGGTCGTACGCCCGCGCCGCGGTGCCCTCCAGGCGCACGATGTTGCGGCCGATATCGGTGACGTCGAGCGCGAAGCTCACCTTCGGGTTGTGCGCGATGTTGCGCAGCTTCGCCTGCTGCGGCTGACTGTAGAGCAGGATCGTCTCGTCGCTGCGTAGCAGGAACCAGACTGGCACGGTGACCGGCTGCCCGTCTTGGCGGACGGTGGTCAGCCAGGCGATGAGGTTGCTGCACAGCCGGCTCTCGACCCGCTCCCGGTCGGCCGGCTGCAGATCAGAGGTGAGGATCATCGTGTCTCCCGAGGTCGCAGCCCAGATGGTACCCGCCGGTCAACACGGTTCCGCAGGAGGCCGCTGACCGCCTGGGCGGGCAGCCGAGCGCGGAACCTTGATGATGTGCGACCGGGCCGCAAGCAGGTTTCCCGCGTCGCCCCTGACCGGCGCGATGCAGCCCGGCGGCACCGGTATCCGCCGTGTCCAACGCGGCGGATCCACGACGCCGCGAGCGGTCAGCCAGAACTTCCGCGACCGGGACGGCCTGGTCTGCGGGCACCGGCCGTACGGCCACCGTTGTGCTAGTGACAGGAGAATCCGCCGCGCGCCCTGGTGGCGAGCCGGTCAGCCCTGTTCCGGCGGCTCGGCTGGGCTGGCGCCACCGGACGCCTCGGGGCCCGGGGCTATCTTGTTCAGCCAGCAGATCGGGCACAGCAGGTGCGGCCGTCCGTGTCGGCCCTGCTCGTGCTCCCACGCGAAGTGCGCCGCACCAGCGACAAGCACGACGTCTAGGCCTGCGCCAAGGGGAAACCCCGGGACTCTCGGTATCCGGCGAATCATCGCGGCTCACCTGTCCTCGACAAGGCGGCGCGATCAGGCACGGCAACCGCCGCATTCCAGTGTGACACGACGTGCCGAGGCTCGTTCGGAATCGCACTAAGGCCTCTTCTGTCGCCGCTCGCGTGGCCCAGTCCTAGAGTGCGGGCCGGCCATGGCACCGGCGTTTTCCCCGCGGCGGCACGGCATCGGTGCGCGCGCGGATCTCAGCAGTTGACCGGGCTTCGGGTTGAGCAGTACATTACTCAAGTAATGAACGACTGAAGTGATGATGCAGGGAGGTTCGTAGCTGTGCCGGAGATGGCAGGTCTGGACGAGGGCGGCCCGCTGTTCGCGCAGGTCGCCGAACGACTCGCGGGGGAGATCGCGGGTGGCGGCCTGGCCGAGGGCGAACGGGTGCCGTCTGCCAACGAGCTGGCCGCCTTCTACCGCATCAACCCCGCGACCGCGGCGAAGGGAATCAACGTCCTCGCTGACAAGGGACTGCTGGAGAAGCGCCGCGGGATCGGGATGTTCGTCGCGACCGGGGCGCGTGCGACGCTGCTGGCCCGCAGGCGCGCCGAGTTCACCGAGCGGTACGTGCAGCCGCTGCTTACCGAGGCGACCCGGCTCGGCATCGACACCGACGAGCTGATCGCGCTGATCAGGGAATCCAGCAGCGAACGGCGAGGTGTCGCGGTATGACACCGGCGATCTCGGTAACCGGGCTGACGCGGAGGTACTACGACGAGGTCGCCCTTGACGGTGTGAGCCTGACGGTCGGCGCCGGGACCATCACCGGGCTGCTCGGCCGCAACGGCGCCGGCAAGACGACTCTGTTGCGCATCCTGGCGGGGCAGGAGTTCCCGTCATCTGGTTCGGTCCAGGTGCTCGGTGCGGCGCCGGCCGAGAACGAGGACGTGCTGCGCCGCCTGGTGCTCGTCCGCGAGGACCAGGTGTACCCCGACTTCAAGGTGTGCCACGCGCTTCGTGCCGCGTCCTTCTGCCATCCGGACTGGGACGCGGGCCTGGCGTCCTCGCTGCTGAACGACTACGGGGTGCGGGCGGGCAAGGCGATCAAGGGACTGTCGCGCGGGCAGCGGTCGGCCCTCGGGATCACGATCGGGCTCGCCGCCCGCGCCGAGGTGACGCTGTTCGACGAGCCATACGCGGGCCTGGACGCGGTGGCGCGGCAGGTGTTCTATGACCGGCTGCTGGCGGACTTCGCCGCGTTCCCCCGCACGGTGTTGCTGTCCACTCACCTGATCGACGAGGCGGCCTCCCTGTTCGAGAACGTGGTCGTGATCGACCGCGGCCGGGTCGCGCTAGACACGGCGGCCGACGGACTGCGGGGCATGGCCACCACGGTGAGCGGCCCGGTCCTTGCGGTGGACTCTTTCACCGCGGGGCGTCCGGTCTGGGAACGGCGCGGACTCGGCTCCCAGGCGTCGGTCGTCATGGTGGGTCAGGTCTCTGGTGAAGACCGCGAGCTGGCCCGCTCACTCGGCCTGGACCTTACCCCGCTTTCTCTGCAGCAACTGGTGGTCCGCGCGTCGGGCTGGTCGGCCGGCGCCGATTCCCTGACCGAAAGGACCTGGGCGTGAACGCCATGATCAACGTGGCCCGCTACCACCTGGTGCAGCCGGTGCTATTCATCACGCTCCCGTTGGCGATGCTGGCGTTTCTCTTCGCCGTGAACGCGGCACGGGGAGGCGACACCTGGCGCGACGGACTGACCGTCATCTTTCTCTACTTCTTCATCATGGGCGTGCAGCGTGTCGGCGGCCGGTGGCTGCCGTTCGGTCTCGCGCTCGGCGCGACCCGCCGCTCCTTCTACGTTGGTACTGCGCTGCTCGGGGTGTCGATGTCCCTTGTCTACGGCCTGGTGATAGCCGGGCTGCAGGCCATCGAGCGGGCGACCGGGGGCTGGGGACTGTCCATCACCTTCTTCCGGGTGCCGTATCTCCTGAACGGGCCCTGGTACGCCACCTGGCTGACCTCCTTCGTGGGGCTGTCCGCGCTGTTCGTGTACGGCATGTGGTACGGGATCGTGAATCGCCGGTGGGGCATGCTGGGCTTGCTCGCGTTCGTCGCCGTCCAGGTACCGGCCGGAATCGCCGTCGCGTTCGCGCGCACCTGGTCCGGCGTCGGCGGGCCCCACCCCAGCCTGAGCGCGCTCGACCTGACCGGCGTCATCGCCGCGCTGACGGTGGTGATCCTGGCCGGCGGCCACGCCACGATCCGCCGCGTCACGGTGTGACAGAGCCCGGCGTTGATCCCCGTCGTGCCGCTCGCCTTTATCGACCCGCTGTTCCAGCCCCAGCAGCGGGCCTCGGACACCGACCGGGACACCGCCGTGGACATCCTGTGCGCGGCCGTCGCCGAGGGGCGGCTCACCCTGACCGAGCTGGACCAGCGCGTGGGGGCCGCGCTTTCCGCCCGCACCATCTACGAACTGGCCGCACTGATCGCCGACCTGTCGGGCACATGGACGCCCGTCCCGGCCTCCGCGTCCGTCGGGGTTTCGCCGCCCGCGTCGTCTGGCTGGGCGAACCGCGCCCCAGAACGCTGGTCGCTCCTGCAGGCCCTGGCCGGCCGCCCCGTGTTACCCGGTCAGCCGTGCCCGGCGGCAAGGCCACGGCGGCTCCGTCCACGTCCAGAATCGGATCATCCGCGCGTCCCTGGCGCCAACGGCGTGATGATCACAAACCGTCCGTAATCGGCGATCGGGTGCCAAGCGCAGCACGGGAGGGGTTTCAACCAGGACCTCGCGGACGGGCGGGCTGGTCCGCGTGGCACGAAGCATGTAACCTCCGAGCCAGGTTCCCGCGGTGGGGCATTCTGTTTGATCCCGTGCAAGCCGTGTGGGCCGAGGTTCGCCGGCAAGCGAATGCTTGTCGCAGCCAGCAGCCCTGATAACCTGATCCACCAGCTCTGAAAAGCTGACCGAGTAGGTGGAGGGGGGCTCGGGGCGAGGCGGGGCCAGATGACGGCGATAAGGCCCAGTTGCGGTGTATCCTGCGCAACTGTGGGCGGGGGTGGCAGCCGCTGGATGCGGGTTCGCTACGTGAGCCGTTCACGCCAGCAGCACTAACCACCCGGCCAAAGGCCGGCTTTCTCTGCGACGTCTGACCATGGTGACGAGACCTCTTGGTTCTGCCGGACGGCTAGGACTCAAGCCGGCTGGTCAGCGTGTCCTGCTGGCCGCGGATCGGCTGCCCTCGGGGGCAAAGGCGTTGCTGGCGAAGTTGGAACGCGGGACGCGATCGACGGCTGGGCGGGCAGCGGTCCTGTTTGTGGTGGTCGCCGCGGCGTACGTGGCGGGCGCGGAGTTGGCGTGGCACCATTTCAGCTCCGGCCTGGCGTTCGGTTATCCCCCGTCTGGTGTCGATGTGGCGGTCCTGCTGCTGGTATCGCGGCGGCGCTGGCCGGTGGTGATCGCCGCGATCGTGGCCAGCGAGGTCGTTGTCGATCTGCAGCATGACCTGACACTCGGAGTGGCGCTGGCGTCGGCGCTGGCCAACGCGCTGGAGCCGGTGGCGGGCGCGTCGTTCGTCCGCTGGTTCTGCGGAGGACGGCGGCCGGACCTCTCGACCCGCCTGGGATTGGCCCAGTTTGTGGCGGGTGCTGCGGTGCTCGGCCCGGTGGTGGGCGGCTTGGTCGGCGCCACTGTGAGCTGGGCGAGCAAGGGCGGGTGGTGGCCGGGGCTGCTGCTGCAGTGGTGGGCCGGGGACGGAATCGCGGTGCTGGTGATCGGCGGCACGTTGCTGCTGTGGGCGCAGCGGCGGGCGCTGGTGTCCTCGCGGTGGGTCGAACTCGTGCTGGTGGTTGTGCTTACGGCCGGGCTTTCCGTCGTAACGTTCCGCTTCGGAGACGTGGCCGGCCTGCTGTTCTTGCCGATCCTGGCGTGGGCGGCTCTTCGGCTGCGTGACCTGGGCGTGGTTCTCACTGGCGCGGCCTTCGCGGCGGTAGCCAACTACATGACGGCGGCCGGGTATGGCGAGTTCGCACACCTGGGGCTGCCGCCTCCGGCTTCGGTTGGCATAACGCAGGCCTATATCGCCCTGGTTGTCCTGCTCGGCTGGATACTGGCTCAAGAGGTCGCGGGTCGGATGTCGGCGGTGCAGGACCGGGACAGCGCACGCCTGGAGCGAGCGATGGCGGAGGCGCGAAGGGAGGCTGCTGAGCTGGGCGCGGTGCTCGCTGATGCCGCCACGGTGAGCTCCGTCGGCGACCGGGTGTCCGCCGCCGTCCGCGCCCGGGTCGACGCGGCGCACGTTGTGATCAGCGTGCTAGCTGCCGACGGACACCGGTTCGAGCGGCTCGCGGGTGGCGATGCTGCCGCGCAGGGGCCGCTGACGTCAGCGGACTGGACGGTCGATTCCGACGCGCCGGGGCCCCGCGCGGTGCGCGACCAGACCGCGGTGTACCTGGCTGACCCGACGGCACCCGGCTCCAGATTCGGGTCTACGGCCGCGCTTCCGTTGCTCACCGAGGTCGGCGCGCTTGGTTATCTCGGAATTTGGTGGGCCGGGCCGCGTGAGGCGACTGCCGTGGAACGCGAGTATCTGCGGAGCATGGCCGAGACGACGAGCCGTGCCCTGGAGCGGGCCCGGCTCCGGGAGGCCGAGCGGCGCGAGCACGCGCGGGTCGAGGCACTTGCCGAACTCACCAGGCTGCTTGCCGCGGCGCTGACCCCTGAGGCGATCGGCGAGGTGGTGGCCGATCGCGTCCGCGAGGTCGTCGGCGGCGCAGACGCGCTAAGCCTGGGCGTCATCAGCGAAGACGGCCGGCGGCTGGTCTGGATCACCACGGCCGGCTACAGCGGGGAGGTCCCCTGGCAGTGCTCGGATCTGGCTATGGACGTCCCGTCGGCTGAGACCGATGCCGCCCGGACCGGCCTCCCGGTTATCATCCGGACGCCCGCCGAGTATGAACGGCGCTATCCCGGCCCGGATAGCCCGGCTGTCGTCGCGTGCGGATCGAGCTGGCTGGCCTGGCCGCTGCGGGTGGACACGGCACGTATCGGCGCGATCGGCCTGATGTGGAAGCATGCCCAGCAGTTCGGGCCGGGGCAGATCGCGGTCGTCGCCGCCGTCGCCGACCTCGTGGCACGAGCTGAGGTCCGCGCCCGAGCCTACGCCGATGAGCACGCGCTCGCCGCGGTCCTGCAGCGCGCGATCATGCCCACCACTATCGCGGTGATTCCCGGCCTGGAGATCGGGGCGAGCTACCGGCCGACCGGAGCGACCCGGCAGATCGGTGGGGACTGGTACGACGCGATGGCCCTGCCGGGTCAGCGAGCCTACCTGGCGGTCGGCGATGTGGTGGGACACGGCCTGGCCGCGGCCGAGGATATGACACAGCTGCGCAACGCCGGGCGCACCCTCGCCATCGCCGGCCACCAGCCGGCCGGCATCCTTGAAGAACTGGCGCGTGTCACGGACTGGGCGACCAGCGGGAAGTTCGCCACCGTGGCGGCTGCGATCATCGAGTCCGACGTGTCCGCTGTCACCTACGCCACCGCAGGCCACCCGCCGATCCTGATTCGCCGGGCCAAGACCGGGACGGTGGAGATCCCGCCGCCCGCCGAGGGGCCTGCCCTGTGCCTCCCGAGCGGCCCAGGCTGTCCGCAGTACACCGAGGGCCAGACGGGTTTCGACGTAGGCGACATCATGATCATGTTTACCGACGGGCTGATCGAGCGGCGTGACGAGGATCTCACCGAAGGCATAGCCCGTGTCGCCGAACTGCTGCAGGCATGGCGGCCAGGCACCCCGCTCGGCAGGCTTTGCGACGAATTGATCGCCTCCCTCGCCGCCGAACCCCAACTTGACGACATGTGCGTGCTAGCCGTCACTCGGCCAGGACCGGACGTGGCAGCGCGTGCGAAGGACTCCGATACCAAACCGCGCCCGTAGCCGCGGCGGTGAGGGCAGTGAAGGTCGCAGATCTGGAGGTGGTCAGTAGTACGCGCGTACCGTACCCGGCCGCGTGCCTCAGCCGGCAGTCGCGACGAAGATGGTCCTCTCGCCCGGTCGCGGTCACCGTGGCGTCGACGTCGGACAGGAACGCTGACCGGGCGCTTTTCGATGGTGACCGTCGTGATGACAAGCCGCGCTTTAGACATCCGCACAGGCGCCGGCCCGGACAGGCTGTCATTCATGACTTGAGACACCTGTCCTCGATGTCTTGAAACTAGGCAGTAGGCGACACAGCAGGTGGCACAGCTGGGGGCGCTGCACAGACCATCCCCGCAGGGGCTCCGGTTCAGCTTCGGCGCCGTCGGCTCCGTCGTGGGCCGCGCCGCGTGGCCGCCGGCGGGCTGGCGCTGGCCCCGCTCCTGGCTGGTCCGCGTGACGGTGCCGATCGTCTCCCCGGTGTGGGTGACCTCGCGGTTGCATGTACACGGTGTAGTCGTAGCGGATATCCAGCCGGAGCGTCTCGAACAGGCGGCGGGAGATCGCGTCGCCTGGTTTCCAGCGCCACGTCACAGGAGCGTGGGCGGCAGCGTCGTTATTTGCATGCGAGAACACGAGAAGGAAACCGTGGTGGTCATCGGGGCGGGGCTGGCCGGGCTGACGGCGGCGGCAACCGCCGCCCGGGCACGGCGGCCGGTGGTCGTGGTGGAGGCACACACCGCGGGAGGCCGGGCTCGCACCGACGAACTGAGCGGTTACCGATTCAACCAGGGGCCGCACGCCCTCGGCCGGGGCGGCCAGGCCTGGCGGATACTGAACGACCTGGGGGTGCCCCACCGCGGTCACCGGCCGCCACTGCGTGGCTCCCGCGTCGTGCGCGACGGCAAGCTGGCCGGGGTGCCGATAGGCCAGCTGGGCTCACTGGTCGCCAGGCTGCTGACGGTATCTGCGGCGAGCTGGGCGGGGCGGAGCGCCGAAGAGTGGGCCGAGTCTCTGACTGGAAGTCGTGACCTGCCTGACCTGGCCCGGATGTTGATAAGAGTGACGACCTACGTGACCGACCTCGAACGCATGCCAGCCGACTTCGCTATCTGCCGGGTAAAGGCCGCCCGCCGGGGCGTCTCCTATCTCGACGACGGATTTGCAAGCCTTGTCGAGGGCATCTCGTCGGCAGCGTCGGCGGCGGGCGCCACCATACGAACGCGCCAGGCCGCCGCCGGTATCAACGCCGTCCCGGGCGGATGGGAGGTCGAACTGGCCGGCGGCGAGGTGCTGCCCGCGGCCGCGGTGATCATCGCCGCTGGCAGCCC
>Ga0335072_10004445_pt1 | contig 20814 bp, 11 predicted proteins | sample Lox_Sample_21_FD_206725 | JGI IMG/M metagenome (GOLD analysis project Ga0335072, IMG submission 206725) | Soil microbial communities from Loxahatchee National Wildlife Refuge, Florida, United States - Lox_Sample_2.1 | ecosystem: Environmental > Terrestrial > Soil > Wetlands | place: USA...
CGCGATAAGCTGGTTCCGTTGAAACAACCGGAATGGCCGAAAGACAAAAACAAAAACCTTCCTAATAAGGAAAAAGCGTCGGAGATGTGCCCGGTCTAAAATGTCGGAGTTCTGCCCGGCCATTCAGGCCTGAGATCCTCTCTTTCTCACTCTTCTTTCGTCCTTACATGCCAGGTTCATGCACCGCCTCCTGGGAATATTGTGCGCGGAGAGGGGGAAATCTTCGGCAAGCCAGAGTTCGGGGATCAGGGGGCAGGCAATCATGGACGGCGGGCGGTGCGAGCTATCAACAGCGAACGGTGGCTTTGCGAGGGTTGGCGCATGGCTCGATTTGTGCCTTTAGCGGGATTTCGCAAGTCGGCCTCCGCTTTGCGGAGGTGGCAAGTTCGCAGGTTCGCGGATTGTTTCTTGTTGGCTGGGCTGGCGGGAAGAGCGAACGTCCGCGGCGGCTCCCGGTGCGCCGGGACCGGGGGCGAAGCGATTCCAGGGGCGCCCGCAAATTGAGGCGACGCGACCTTCGCGAACCCCCGGGGCGCGCGACCGGCAAGCGGGCCTTCCGGGTAAGAAATTGCATTCATTGATTTTTGACGGGATGTTCATGGAGCCGGACGCGGCGCGGCTTATGATTCTCCTCTGTCCACTCGGACCAGGAGGTTATAAGAGCATGAAGCTTCGCGTTTCGATGACGTTTGCCCCAGCTCTCGCGGCAGCAGTGGCGCTTGGATCATTTGCAGTCAACGTCAATGCGCAGGAGTACGATCACGACTTCGGTTTCGGTCACCACCAATCTGAATTCCACGGTTTTGTGCCGGGCAGTATTGTCTTGAGCGGCACGGTTTACGTTGGGAACGCCAACACCGTGACGCCCGGCGAAGTATTGCCGCCGGGCTGCCTGAACACGGGGCCGGTGACGAACCCCAACGCCGCCACGGTGAATGTGCCGCTTCTGCCGGCCGACCAGACCTCGACGAGCACCACCACGGCGGTGACGGTGACCTGCGGTTACGCCAGCGATAACGGCGAGTACCCCAACCTCCACGACAGTCACAACGTCTGGAACAACGCCAACACCGACGGGAGCTTCGGCGTGGCATCGCCTATCGTTCTCTGGGACCTGAGCAGCAACGGGGCTTTGCTCGGCGCGCTGCCCATTCCGGGCAACGAGATGGTGACCAGCTTCAGCTCCAAATCGGAGCTGGCGTTGAACCGCTCGGCGGACGGCAGGAGCCTGACTTTCATGGGGTACCGGGGCGGCCCGGGCTGTCCGACCCTGACCCTGGATCCGACGACGAACATCCTCACGCAGGGTACGAACGTGGGTCCGGTGTCGCCGACCGCGCCCAACCTGCTGGACGTTTCGGCTTCCAATACGCCAGGGCTCTGCGACCCGACCAATTCGGCGGTTGCGACCTATGCCGGAGCGAACAATCCGACAGCGTACTACCGCTCCGTAGCGGAGGTGAACGCCGATGGGCGCATGTTCTTCACCAACGGCGACGCCTATAGCGGCGACAACTCCCGCGCCGTGATGCTGGCCGACAACGGACTGTACTATTCGGTTGGAAACGACAACAGCGGCGGGCTGGGAAAGAAGCAGATGGGGGAGACGCAGCTTGGGTACGATCTCTCGCACTCGACGGGCGCCGAGGTGTTCGTTCCCGGGGCGGCGCCGCTGGTCCCGCCCAACAACAACATGATCTCCTATTTTGTGTTCTCGGGAGACAAACCGGGCAAGGACACCAACTTCCGCGGCATGACGGTCTTCAACGACACGCTGTACGTGGCCAAAGGCAGCGGCGGGAACGGCGTCAATACCGTGTATGAGCTGGGTACGCCGGGCGTACTGCCCACGCCGGGGAATGCCCCGAGCGGCGGCCTGATCAACGAGCCGTATACGATCCTTCCGGGGTTCCCGACATCGACTTCCACGACAGCCAGCACGGGCGGCTACTATCCGTTCGGGCTGTGGTTCGCGAACGCCAGTACTTTGTACGTCTGCAACGAGGGGGACCTGAGCTACACCGCGAATCAGACGATCAATGGGCAGGTGAACGTTGCCGACGCCAGCACACTGGCGACAGCCGGACTGCAAAAGTGGGTGCTGACGACGGGAGCGAGTGGCAGCCCGACCTGGACGCTCGAATACACGATTCAAAACGGACTGGACCTGGGCGTGCCGTATAGCGTCTGGAACTATCCGGCGTCGATTGAGCCGGCGACGGGCGGCTGCCGCAACATCACCGGCGTCGTCAATCGCGACGGGACGGCGACGATTTATGCAGTCACGTCGACGATCAGCCTGAACGGCGACAACGGCGCCGACCCCAACAAGCTGGTGAAGGTGACCGACCCGCTCAGCGCAACGACGCTGTCAAACAACGGCTATTTCGACCGGTTCGTAACGGTGCGGGCGGCACGGGCGGGCGAAGCCTACCGCGGCGTGGCCCTGGCGCCTGAGGACGGCCGATACTAAAGCGGTCAACAGAGTCGTGGTCCAATCAGGCTCCCTGCGTGAAGCGAACGCGGGGAGCCTTGTTTTTGATGGCCGAATCGGCGGGCTTTGAGATTGCAAGCTTTCAGCTACATGCCGGGGCCGGGGGGGTAGGGCGGCATGGCGGGCGGGGGCGGAGGCAGGACTTTGGGATGGGTCTTGATCTCCTGCATCAGGTAGTCCACGGCTTTCTCGAGCTGCGGGTCGTGGCCTTCGGCGAGCTTGTCGGGGGTGTTCTCGACGACGATGTCGGGCTCGACGCCGTGGTTCTCGACGATCCACTGGCTGTTGACGCCGTACATGGAGAATTCGGAGCGGGTGATGTAGCCGCCGTCCATGAGGGGGATGTAACCGCGGATGCCACGGACGCCGCCCCAGGTGCGGGTGCCGATGACGGGCCCGAGCTTGTACCACTTGAAGTAGTAGGTGAAGATGTCGCCGTCGGAGGCGGCGTAGTGGTTGGTGACGCAGTCCATGTAGCCGTAGAAGACGTTGGCGGGGATGGTGCCGGGGGCCCAGTTGCGGGCCGACTCCATGCCGGCGAGGATGCGGCGGAGGCGCTCGAGGATCATCTGGTCGACGAAGCCGCCGCCGTTGTAGCGGACGTCGAAGACGATGCCTTCTTTGCGGATCTGCGGGAAGAACTGGCGGACGAACTCGTTGAGGCCGTCGCCCTCCATGTCGGGCAGGTAGACGTAGCCGATTTTGCCGTCGCTGAGCTTGTCGACCTTTTCGCGGTTGGTACTGATCCAGTCGAGCTCGCGGAGCTGGAGCTCGTTGGCGAGGGGTTGGACGGTGACTTCGCGGGCGCCGTCCATGGTGGGTTTGGAGTTGACGGTGAGGGTGACATTCTGGCCGGCGGTGTTGACGAAGAGGGCGTAGGGGTTCCCAGGGGCCTTGAGATCCTGGCCGTTGACGGCAAGGAGATAGTCGCCCTGGTGGACGTCGACGCCGGGCTCGGTGAGCGGGGAGCGGAGAGCGGGGTTCCAGTTGTCGCCGGGGAGGATACGGGCGAACTTGTAGCGGCCGCTGCCGGAGTCGAGGGCGAAGTCGACACCCAACATGCCCACGTTGACGGGGTGGAGGTCGGGGGAGTCGCCGCCGCCGACGTACATGTGGGAGTTGGAAAGCTCGCCGAACATCTCGCCGATGAGGTAGGTGAGGTCGTAGCGGTCGGCGACGTAGGGGAGCAGGGCGGCGTATTTGTCGCGGAGGGCGGCCCAGTCGAGGCCGTTCATGGATTTGTTGTAGAAGTAGGTGCGCTCCTGGCGCCAGGCTTCGTTGAAGATTTGCTTCCACTCGGCGCGGGGATCGATATCGGCGCTAAGGCCGGCGAGATTGAGGGCGCCGTCGCCGATGTGGTGGGGGCTGGCGGGGGGTGTGGCGTCGACGATGCCGTACTTCTGATCGGGGCCCTGGTAGAGGAGCTTTTTGCCGTCGAAGGAGAGCGCGAAGCTGGAGGCGCCAGCGACGAGGACGGAGTCTTTGCGCTTGTCGAGGTCGTAGACGTGGATTTCAGGGGCGAGGCCGGGAAGCGGGCCGGAGAGGCCCTCCGTGGGCGTGGTGGAGTAGAAGACGCGGCCGTCGGCGGCGGCGAGGCTGTTGATGTTGGCGGGCGGGGTGGGCAGGGCGACGACGCGGTTTTGAATGCCGGCGAGGTCGATGCGGAAGGGCTCTTTCTTTTCGGTTTTTTCTTCCTTCTTTTCGGCGGAAGAGCTGGCGGCGGAGGGGGATTTTTCGGAGGGAGCGGAAGATTGAGCGCCGCTAGTGTCGGAGGCGGCCGCGGGTTTTATGACGACTTCGTCGCTTTGCGGGGCGAAGGGCGAGGGCTCGTCGGCGCGGAGGGTGACGGCGTAGACTTTGGCGGCCTGGGGGTTGGCAAAGTCTTCGTCGTAGACGCCGATGACCTCGTTGTAGGTGCGGAAGGAGACAAAGTAGAGGTACTTGCCAGCGGGGTCGAAGACGGGACTGAGGGAGGGATAAAAGTCGGTGGTGACGGGGGTGATGGCTTTGGAGTCGAGCGAGTAGAGCTTGACGACCGGGTAGGTGTTTTCGGGGGTCCAGTCGTAGGCGAGCCACTTGGAGTCGGGTGACCAGGAGTAGTTGGTGATCTCGGCGTACTTGGAGTGGTCGATTTCTACGGGTTTTTTGTCGTGGATGTCGATGTAGTGGAGGGTGCAGGAGCTGTCGGCCCAGGCGAGCTTGGTGCTGTCGGGGGACCAGACGGGCTGCATGAGAAACTCGTCGCCGCCGGTGGTGATCTGCTGCTCGGGGCCGAGGCCGTCCTGGGGACGGATGTAGAGGGCCTGCTCGCCGGTGCGGTCGCTGACGTAGGCGATCCAGCGGCCGTCGGGGGACCAGGCGACGTACTGCTCGCGGATGCCTGGGGTGTTGGTGATGTTGCGCGTGGCGCCGTGCTCGGCGGGGACGGTGTAGACATCGCCGCGGGCGCCGAAGACGGCGCGGTTGCCGTCAGGGGAGATGTCGAAGGAGCGGATGAGCTTCTCGGTGGAGTCCCAGTGGTCGCGGGCCTGGTCGAGGTCGCCGTCGATGAGGATGTCGAGCTTATGGTCCTGGCCGGTTTTGGTGTCGTAGAGGTAGAGCCAGCCGCCGTACTGGTAGACGATCTGGTCGCCGTTGAGCGAGGGCCACTCGACGTCAAAGTCGGAGTAGTGGGTGAGCTGGCGGACATCGTGGGAGTTCAGGTCCATGGAGTAGAGGTTGAGGCGATGGTCGGGGCCGCGGTCGGAGACGAAGTAGATGGTGTCGCCGGACCACATGGGGAAGGTGTCGGTCCACTCGTCGTTGGTGAGCTGCTGGTACTGGTGGGTCTTGAAGTTCCAGAGGGAGAGCTTCTGGGCCATGCCGCCGGTGTACTTCTTCCAGGTGCGGAAGTTGCGGAAGATGCGGTTGTAGACCATCTGGGTGCCGTCGGCGTTGAAGGCGAGGAGGCCGCCGCGGTCGATGTCGAGACGGGTGGGCAGGCCGCCGTCGATGCTGACCGTCCAGAGCTGGCCGAACCAGTCGTTATAGGTATTGCGGCGGGAGAGGAAGACGATGCTTTTGGAGTCGGGGGTCCAGGCGATGACTTCGTTGTTGGGGCCCATGCGCTCGGGGACGGGGCCGATGTCGGGAACATAAGTAAGCTGGCGGGGCTGGCCGCCTTCGGCGGGGATGACGTAGACGTTGAAGTTGCCGTCGTACTGGCCGGTGAAGGCGATCCACTTGCCGTCGGGCGAGAAGTGGGGGAAGAGCTCAAGGCCGGGGCTGGTGGTGATGCGGCGGGCCATGCCGCCGTCGGTGGTGGCGAGCCAGAGATCGCCGGCGTAGCTGAAGACGACCTGGTTGCCGTGGATGTCGGGGAAGCGGAGGAGCCGGGCTTCGGATTGGGCTTCGAGGGCGGATGGGATGAAGGCGGTGAAGGCAACAGCGAGGAACGCGGCAAGACGGGCCACGGTCCGAGGGAGAGCAAGCATGAGAGGGAACCTCCGCAGAGAGAACTTCCGAATGAGAATAATCCTACACGCGGGAGTTGGGGAGGCTGTTGAGGGGAAAAGAAGACGGCCGCAGGGCAGCGGGTGCTGCGATGCGGCCGCGAGGAGAGAGGCCAACTTCAGGCGAAGGCGGCCGGAGCGGATTGGGTTTCCGCTCCAGCCGCGAGCGGGTTAGAAATGGAAGCGGAGCCCGAGCTGGAGGTTGCGGTTGTTGCCGTTTTTGCCGGTGACCTCGCCGAAGCTGCCGGAGGTGGGATTGAGCTGGGGATTCGACCAGTTGGGGTGGTTGATGAAGTTGTAGGCCTCGGCACGGAACTCGAAGCCCGTGCTCTCGGTCATCGGGAAGCTCTTGATCATGGAGAGATTCCAGTTCTCGATGCCGGTCTGGCGGATGTCGTCGCGCACGCCCTTCTGCAGGTTGAAGGTCCCGGCAGTGGGTTTGGAGAAGACGCTGGTGGTGAAGTAGCAAAGGCTGGGAGTATTGCTGCAATTTTCCCCGCTGGGGGCGTATCCGGCGAAGTGACCGAGGTGCTGGGGGTTGCCGTTCTTGACCCAGAACTGGCCCTCGCTGCCGCAGCCAAAGCTCCCCAAATCGAGGCTTGAAACTCCGGCATAGTCGGTGCTGGCGCCGATGCCGCAGGGCTCGCCCTTCTGTGCCTGGACGTTACCGGCGAGCTGCCAGCCGCCGGCGACTTCGCCCAGGAGGTTGTGCTTGTTGGCAAAGAAGGGCTCGGCCCAGAGGTAGTTGAGCGTGAATGCCTGGGGGATGTCGTACTCGGAGGGTCCCCACAGGTTGCTCATGTTGTAGCTGTCGGGCACGATGTCGCGGTAGTTGGAGCTTTGATCCCGGCTCTGCGACCAGGTATAGGAGACACCTATGAGGGACCCGCCGCGGAAGCGGCTGTTCCAGGAGACCTGGAGGGCGTTGTAGTTGGAGCTGACGCCGCTCTGCTCCTGCTGGATGGAAGTGAGGCCCTTGTAGGGGCGGAGATAGTTGACATTGATGCCGGGATTGGCCTGCAGGGTTCCGGCCGGTACCTGGTTGATGTCGACGACATCCCAGTTGTGATAGCCGTGGGCTCCCACGTAGGCAATCTGGAAGACCGACTGCGCCTGCGGGATCTCCTGCTCGATGGTCAGGTTCCAGTTCCAGCGGGTGGGGGGGACGAGATGCCGGTTGAGGGAGGTGATGGTGAGTGCCGGCTCAACTCCCGTGGTGACCGTCACGCCGGGATTGTCGACCAGGTCGGTGCTGCCGCTGCTGCTCGTCGTCTCGGTGGGCTGGAAGGGCGAGTTGCCGCCGGGAAATACGTTGTCGAGGAGCCCTTTGGTGCTTACGAAGCTCCCGACTCCGGCACGCACCACCATGGTTGGATAGAGCTGGTAGGCGAAGCCGAGGCGCGGCTGGGGCTGCGTGGTCGAGGCGATATATTGCTTGGGCAGATTGGGTGCGAAGAGGCTGTTGCAGGGCGCGCCGGCGCAGAGGTTGTTCGAGGCAGTGGCCGCCGCCACGCCGTGCTGGACAGCCGAGCCCGGGAAGGAGCTGAAACCCGGAATGACGATGCCGTCGTAGGCATTGCCCGTGCCCAGGGTTATGTTGCCGGTGGTGGGATTGACCGTGGGAGCGCTCGATGCCGAATATGAGGCTGGGTCGAAGTAATCGGCGTTGCCCCACATGGCGTGCTCGGGAATTGTCGACGTGATGCGGACGCCATAACTCACGTTGAGCTTGGGCGTCACCTGCCAGCTATCCTGGCCGAAGTATTCGAAGACCCAGCCGCGCCACATGGTGAAGGCCTTGGTGCCGATCTCGGTGTAGCTGTCAGCGAGGCCAAGGGCGAGATTGGCCAGGGAGACGCCGCTGCCGCCGGGCAAACCGCCGTGGTTGTCACTCAACGTAAACGTGCCGTTCTGGTTGCTGGCGCCGCCCGGAACCGTGCTCACATTGATCTGGTCGTTGTCGTTCTCTCCCCAATAGGTAAGGAAGAATCCGCCTTTGAAGGTGTGGTTCTTCCAGACCTTCGTCAAGCTGTCGGAGTCCTGGTAGATGATGCCCGAGGAGTGAGACGGATAGGGTCCGCCCTGGATGCTAGAGAAGGAGTCGTTCAGGTTGGCAGTGGGAATCTTCTGTTCCGAAGCCTTGGGGCCGGGGATGATGTACGGGAAGTTGATCCCGAAGTTGCTCCGGTTGTACCCGATGCCCACCGGATCGACGTTGATGTAGACGTCGTCGATGCTCATGCTGGTGTGCGCTTCGTTGACCATGGTGGGAGTGATGGTCCACACCCAGCCCAGGGAGTTGTCCTGGTTGGGCCGGCTCCAACTGAGCGGCACGTCCGGGTTGCTCTGGTTGTAGGGGGCGGTTTCGGTGTAGGAGTCGTCGGAGCGCCGGAACTCGAGGTGATGGTTTCCGAGGATCAGGTCGCCATTGACCTGCCCCTTGCGCTGGTTCTGCGGCTGGTCCGCGGTTCCCGACCAGTTGTCTGTGCCTTGCAGGAAACCAGGAGTCGGCGACGGGTAGGTGCTCATAATGGCAAGGCCATTGGCGCTCAGCTCGCCGGGGGGGAGGACGTTGGGCTGGCCGTTGTAGTCCGCCTGCTGGCCGGTGGCGGGGTCGATGACCACGGTTCCGGTTTTGTACCACGGGTTGGAACTGAGAAGCTCGCTGAAGTCGCCGGTCCGCATCCTGGCTGTAGGCACCGCCATGAGCTGCTGGATGGACTGATGGAAGATGACCCAATCCTCGTTGACAAAGAAGAAGAACTTGTCGCGCCACTTGTCGAGAGCCGGCACCTTGGGGGCCCAGACGGGTCCGCCCACGGCGAAGCCGAAGTTGTTGTAGGTGAACTGCTGCCGGGGCTGATCGGCGTGGTTGAGCGACCAGGTGTTGGCGTTCAGGTCGGCGTTGCGCACGTACTCGTAGAGAGCGCCATGAAAATCGCGGGTGCCGCTCTTGGTGATGACGCGGATCTGGGCGCCGGAGGCGCTGCCGTACTCGGCGGAGTAGTCGCCGGTAAGGACCTGCATCTCCTGCACGGAATCGACGTTGGCGCCGGCGATGATCTGGCTGTCGCCGCGGGTGCGGGAGGCCATGGCGCCGTCGATGGTGTACTTGGTGTCATTCTGCCGCGCGCCGTTCACCTCGAAGGAGTCGCCGCTGTTGAAGCCGAAGTTGAGGTCGGCCATGGTGGTTGTGCTCACCACGCCTGGGAGCAACTGTGCCATGTAAAGGGGATTGCGGCCGTTGAGCTCTTCCTTCTGGATTTGGGTTCCATTGACTTCGCTCTGGATGGCGGCCGACTGGGTCTGGAGGACGTCAGCGGTGTCGGAGACCTGGACGGTCTGGGAGGCCTCGCCGACGGCGAGCTTGGCGCTGATCTGCACGGTGGTGTTCGACGCCAGGGTGTTGTGGCTGCTCACAAACTTCTGGAATCCCTTGGCCTCGGCGGTCATGGTGTAGATAGCGGGCGGGAGGTTGGGGACGGCGAAGTGGCCGGCGGCATCGGTGGTGACGGTGCGGGTTTCGCCGGTGCCTTCATTGACGATGGTCACCGTGGCGTCGGGGACGACGGCGCCGGTCTGGTCGGTGACGAAGCCCACGATGGTGCCGACGTCGTTCTGGGCGAAAGCGCGCGGGGAACTGAAGAACAGCAGCGCGGAGATGGAGAGAATACCGGCGACGGAAACGATGCGCGCCGATACCTGACTGAGCCAATACACTGGGTGTTTCATCCTGCCTCCTGTAGAGAGCCGCAAATTGTGCCGGAGTGACGCCGACACACGTAAAACCTACGCCCGGGCACGCGAACGCGCGGGCACGCATGAGATCACGGTCAAACCAGATTTACGCGCCCTTTGGGGGCTTCGGGCGCGGCCGCCGGTCGAAGCCGGCCGGACGAACCTGGCATGGAGCCCTAAGAGACTGCGTGCTCTGGTTTTGCTACGGCACCAAGGAACGAGCGAACAAGTCTGCGAGTGCAATCGTGGAGAATCGAGTGTGACCTTTCCTGCTACCTGAGGTTTGGAAGGGCCCTGAGTTTCTCATCTGGAGAAGGGAAGCATTCGCCGCGGCAAGTGGAAGAAGATCCGGCATAGAAACATGTGGTGGTGCTCAAGAAAGCTGACCGGGTAGCTGATGAACGATCTCTCAACGGACATGAAATCGATGATGGTGTGGAATTTTGCCACGCGAACACAGCTCCGTCAAGCGCTCATTTTACGGGCGCTTGAGAACCCTCTCTTTGATCGCTGGTCCAATTTAGAACGTTATCGATAATTGTGACGATTAAACTGCCGTGAAAATTGGGAATCGTTTCCTGTTCGTAACCGGGCCGCACCCGTGGAAGCGGAACGAGGCGGCGGCTGGCGGGAACCGGAACTGGACGGGGAGAGAAGCAAGGCGCCGGTTGCGGGAGATGGCCGGGAGGGACAGGCCGGAGAGTGTCCCCGGATGGCTGGCGGCTCCGGGCGGTAGCGGGATCCACGGGAAGGCGATACGCGGGCGGCAGGCTCCGGACCGGCGATTCCGTTGGCCGGAATTTTGCACAGGGCGGCTGCGCCGCTCGTATAACCGGCGCCGGTGCGCTATATCCGGTGAGCACCGGGTTGGGCCCGACGGCTGGACGAGGCCGCTGCACCTGCGCAGACGAAAGGCCGTTCCCTTGCCCGTCGACCATCCTCCCGTGGTGGCCCTGATCCATACCAGTCCCACGCTGGCGCCGGTTACCCCTCGCGGAGCCGGAGGAGCGGTTTTGCCGGCAGATCAAGGAGTCGTCGGGGCGGGCAGACCGGATGCGAGGGTTGGCGGGGGCAAAAAGACGCCGGGGCAAAGGGCCCCGGCGATGCGCGTGCAACGCAATCAAAGTTTCTGCTTCATAATGCGCCGCGTTCGGGCCTGATAATGCGCCGCGTTCGTAGCTGATAATGCGCCGCGTTCGTAGCTGCCAATCCGCCACCTTCGTGCTTCAGAGTCTGCCACGTTCCAGTTTCAGAACCCGCCCACTTCCTGTTTCAGAGCCGGGCACGTTCCTGTTTCGGAATCCGCTACGCGGTTGAGGCGGTGCGGAGGTCAGGAGCCCAACTGGCGGCGCAGGTCGCCGGCCAGACCGGCGACTACACGGAGCTTATCGGCTACGGGCGCGGGAACCTGAGCGCCGGAGAGGGCCAGTTCGGAGTGCAGGAGCAGTCCAGCCACCGTGCCCTTGAGTTCGTTCTCGATGGCCGCGGCTGCGGCGCGCCGGGCCAGCAACTGCTCGCGCTCCCGCCGGCGCAGCGCGGCTCGAACCTCGCGGATGAGCCGGGCCGCTCCGGAGACGGCGAAGTTGATCTCGAGGGGAATGGCCAGCCCGGCATGATCCCAGATGGTCTCGGCCGCGGCCGGATCGCAGCCGGCCAGGGTCTGGTCGACCACCACGGCGGCGAACTCGCGCCGGCGCAGCGCCGCCAGGGCCTGCTTCCGGCCCTCCGCCACTTCCACTTCCATTCCCAGCTGCGCTCCCACGACATCCGCGCAGTTCTTTGCTCCTTCGATCCCGGTAACCATCAGAATGCTCATTTTGTTCTCCTCGTTTAAAGCTCCGAGCTGTCAGCATTCAGCCGTCAGCTTTCAGCGACTTCATGTCCTGGCGATTGCGGAAGACGACTACGACGGACGACCGCGGCGGCACGGCGGCGAACGAGCTGACAGCCGAAAGCTGAAAGCTGTTCGTTACTCGTCGTGCATCGGGTCGGCGATGCCGTACTCCTTGAGTTTTCGATAGAGAGTGGTTTTGCCGATGCCCAGCATCCGGGCGGCCTGCAGCTTGTCGCCGTGGAGGGTGCGGATGGCGGCAAGAATGGCCTCGCGCTCGAGGTCGGCGAGAGGTTTGACCTCGGGCGCGCCCGCAGGCGCCGTCGGCTCGCCATCGGCAAGGGCCGCGCGCTGGGCGTGAAGACCCTGCTGCTGGAGCTGGGTGGGCAGGTCGCCGAGGTGCAGGACGGGGCCGGAAGAGAGGGCGCAGGCGCGTTCGATGGAGTTCTCGAGCTCGCGCACGTTGCCGGGCCAGTCGTGGCGCATCATGATGCGCAGGACTTCGTCACTGAGGGTGAACTTGCGCCCGTACTCGCGGCTGATGCGGTCAAGGAAGTGAGCGGCCAGCAGCGGAATGTCCTCGCGGCGGTCGCGCAGGGCCGGCAGGCGCAGGTTGACGACGTTGATGCGGTAGAAAAGGTCCTTGCGAAAGGTCCCCTTCTCGACCATGGCGGCGAGATCGCGATTAGTGGCGGCCACGATGCGCGCCTTGATGGGTACGCGGTGGGTGGCGCCGACGGGACGGACCTCTCTCTCCTGCAGGGCGCGGAGGAGCTTGGCCTGGAGGTCGAGGGGGAGCTCACCGATCTCGTCGAGGAAGACGGTGCCGCTTTCAGCCGAGACCAGCAACCCGTCTTTGGAGCGGTTGGCTCCGGTGAAGGCGCCCTTGACGTAGCCGAAGAGCTCACTCTCGATGAGGGTGGGCACCAGCGAGCCGCAGTCGACGGGCAGAAAGGGCTTTTGTGCATTCGGACCGTAGGCGTGAATAGTGCGGGCGACCAGCTCCTTGCCCGTGCCGCTCTCACCCAGCACCAGAACCGGGTGGGAGCTGAGGGCGACCTTGGAGAGGATGCGGTAGAGCTTCTCCATCTCCGGGGAGCGGCCGATCATGGCGCCGAGTCCCTGGGAGAGGCGCAGACGCTCGCGCAACTGGCGGGTCATGGTTTCAGTGGCCCGGCTGGTGGCGGCGCGGTCGAGGACCGTCGAGAGCTCGTCGATGGCGAAGGGCTTGGTGAGATAGTCGGACGCGCCGCAGCGCATGGCCTCCACGGCTGCATTCACCGAGCCCGAGGCGGTCATGGCGATGACGGCAGTATCCGGATAGAGCAGCTTGACCTCGGAGATCAGCTCCAATCCCTGGTTCGAGCCGGCGGGAAGGTTCACTAGCAGGATGTCGGCTGCGCGGCCGCGCAGCAGGCTGCGAGCCTGGGACATATCGCCGGTGCTCTCGACCGCGTAGCCGAGGGTGGCCGCGATCTCGGCGCAGGCGGAGCGGACAGCCAGATCGGGATCGAGCACCAAAAGGTGCAGGCGCACGGCCGGCTCTGCGAGTTGAGGGATCAGATCCATTGCCCGGGTGTTGAAAACAGTATCCAGCATTGTATTCGCCTCGTCTGTGATTTTGTACCTGCGTTTTTGCTGTAAGTTCTCCCTGCTGTCTCAAGGCGCCGGGACTCAGCGCCTCCACACCGGGAGCTCGATGACAAGCCGTGCGCCGGATTCGGGGCGGTTGGCGGCGAAGATCCGGCCCCCGGCGGCTTCGACGATGGACCTGGTAATGGCGAGCCCGAGCCCGCGATGCGCGGCGGGCCAGCCGTTCGACGGAGCCGGCGTGCCTGTTCGCGTGGTGTATCCGGCGTCGAAGATCCTTTCCAGGGCGTGCGGCGGAATCCCCGGGCCGCTGTCTTCTACGGCGAGGGAGAGCCACTCCGCGGTGCCCACGACCGCCGGCAGTTCGCGGAGGGCGATGCGGATGCGTCCGCCCGCTGGCATGGCTTCGGCTGCGTTCTTGACGAGGTTGACAAGAATCCGCGTGAGGTCCTCGGCAGTGAGCCGCACGGAACGCGCGGCGCCCTCGGCGTCGACAGTGACGGCGACGGCCGGGCCGGCCAGGGCAGCGAGAAGATTGCGGTTGGCGATCAGCTCTTCCGCCAGGTTCGCGATCGGCAGGGTGGGGAGCACATCCCAACGGTCTTCGATCGGTATGGGCATCGATATGGGCATCGGTACGGGCGTGGGAGCGGCGGCCGGTGGGACCCTTCGCATCGTTCTGCCGTCTGCACCGGCGGTGCGGGGGGCCTGTCTGTCGAGCGCAACCAGCTTCTCGACAAGGCGCCGGCTTGCGGCGGCCACCAGGCGCAGCTCGCTGCCGTAGTGGGCAAAGGGAGCCGCGAGCACGCCCGGGCCGTCCAGCAGGTCGCAGTAGAGGTCCAGCGCAGTGACCATATTGCGGGCGTCGTGGGCCACTGCAGCCAGGGTTTCCCCGTCTCTCTGCAGTTCGGCCAGCGTCTCTACCACGGCCTCGACGCGTCCGCGCTCCGCGCCGTCCGGCCCGGTCCAAATTCCGATGTGCTTGACTGTCTGATTCATCGCGGCTCCTCTTGGCTTTGGTCCGACTTGTGGGGGACCCGGTGTTGCTGGTGAGACGAGATCGACGATTTTGTCCTGAGTCCCGGTTCTGTCATTTCCCATTTCTGCTTTTGTGTTGCGGGCTTGTCCATGTTTAGTACACGTCTTGTGCCAAAGTCGGACAGTTTGACTAAGTGGTTGATAAGACAATTGGATAAGTTAAAGGGCCGGCGGCCGGGGAACGCCGGAGCGCGAGACTGTTTATCCCGAATCGGAACTGGAGTTGCCCGCCGGAATTTCGCAAGTCATTGATTGGGGATGCGGATATGAGTTGATTCTGGGCGCAAGTCCCAAAATGGAGGCCTTTCCCACTCCGGGAGCGGCTGATGGTCTCAATTTCCCTTACCGGCTGAGGGGCTCCCGTACAATCCGGGTATGCGGGACGGATTTTTCAGGCCGGGGGGCAGGGGGGCTGGCGAGCTGCGGCCGCTGACGCTGACGCCGGGGTACGTGCAGACGGCCGAGGGGTCGGTGATGGTGGCGCTGGGGAACACACGGGTGCTGACCTGCGCCACGATCGAGCAGGGCGTGCCGGGGTGGCTGCGGAACGCCGGGCGGGGATGGGTGACGGCCGAGTACGCCATGCTGCCGCGGTCGACGGTGACGCGGACGCCGCGGGAGAGCGAGCGGGGGAAGATCGGCGGGCGGACCCACGAGATCCAGAGGCTGATCGGGCGGAGCCTGCGGTCGGCGGTGGACATGCAAGGGCTGGGGGAGCGGACGGTGATCCTGGACTGCGACGTGATCCAGGCGGACGGCGGGACGCGGACGGCGGCGATCACGGGGGCGGCGGTGGCGCTGGCCCTGGCGCTCAATGCGCTGGTAGCGGCGGGGACGCTGAAGAAGTCGCCGCTGAAGCAGCTGGTGGCGGCTACGTCGGTGGGGATCGTGGACGGCACGGCGCTGCTGGACCTGTGCTACGAGGAGGACTCGCAGGCCGAGGTGGATATGAACGTGGTGATGACGGCCGATGGCGGGCTGGTGGAGACGCAGGCGACGGCGGAGAAGGGTAGCTACTCGCGGGCGCAGCTCAACGGGCTGCTGGATATGGCCGAGACGGGGCTGAAGGAGATCTTCGCGGCGCAGCGGGCGGTGCTGGGAATGTAGGGCGCGGAGTCGGCTGAAGCAAGAAGGGCCGCTCCGGGTGGAGCGGCCCTTCTCTTGTGGGGCTGGCAGGGGCGCGGCCGAGCCGGACGGTCAGCGGGCCGCGGCGAGGGAGGGGCGGGTGTCGAGGGCGCCGCTCTGGTAGCCTTTGGCCATCTCCTTGAGGGAGATGGCGGTGTAGTCGCCGGCGTGGCCGGCCTGGCCGAACTCGGTCATGCGCGCGGCTACGACCTTCTGCATGGCCTCGCGGGCGGGCTTGAGGTAGTCGCGGGGATCGAACTTCTCGGGCGATTCGGCGAAGACCTTGCGGATGGCACCGGTGATGGCGAGGCGGCTGTCGGTATCGACGTTGATCTTGCGGACGCCGTTGCGGATGCCGAGCTGGATCTCTTCGATGGGCACGCCCCAGGTGGGCTTGAGCTTGCCGCCGTACTGGTTGACGATGTCCTGGAGGTCCTTGGGGACCGAGGAGCTGCCGTGCATGACCAGGTGGGTGTGGGGCAGGCGCTTGTGGATCTCGATAAGGATGTCCATCTTGAGGACGGAGCCGTCGGGCTTCCTGGTGAACTTGTAGGCGCCGTGGCTGGTGCCGATGGCGAGGGCGAGGGAGTCGACGCCGGTGCGCTCGGCGAACTCGACGGCCTGGTCGGGGTCGGTGACGTGCTCGAGGCCGGAGCCGCCGGCGCCGTGGCCGTCTTCGACGCCGCCGAGGACGCCGATCTCGCCTTCGACGGAGACGCCGCGTTCATGGGCATAATCGACGACGCGGCGGGTGACCTCGACGTTCTCCTCGAATGTGGAGGGAGTCTTGCCGTCCTCGCGCAGGGAGCCATCCATCATGACCGAGGTGAAGCCGAGCTCGATGGCGCTCTTGCAGGTCTCGAAGCCATTACCGTGGTCCTGGTGCATGGCGATGGGAATCTCGGGATGGAGCTCGCTGGCGGCGAGGATGAGGTGGAAGAGGTAGAGGTCCTCGGAGTAGGCGCGGGCGCCGCGGCTGGCCTGGATGATGACGGGCGAGCGGGTTGCGACGGCCGCGGCCATGATGGCCTGAATCTGTTCCATGTTGTTGACGTTGAAGGCGCCGACGCCGTATCCGCCCTTGGCGGCCTCGTCGAGGAGCTGCCGCGCAGTCACAAGAGGCATAAGAACTCTCCTTTTCGGGTTCGATTCCCGGGCCGTCCGGTCGTTACAGCCGTTCTGGTGGGAGGGCGGAGTTCGAGAGGGCGGCAGAGATCGCGATCGTCTTTATCGTAGCACCGGCGCGGCAGGTGCGCCGTGAGCAGGGATACATCGGCGGCGGTGAAGCGGGCATTTCACCTTCGGAGGATCGAATGTGAAAGAAATGTGAATTCGGTAACTGACTGGTTACCGAATTATTTTGGATAACTTGTTTGTTTCCAACAAATCGCTGCCCGAAAATGCAGCAAAGGCATGCAAATTGCGGGGGCCCTCCCCCTCCCCCCCTCGCTTTCCATCCTGCTTTTTCTTTTTTGGCTGTTCGAGTTCGCAGGGAGTGGTCGGAGATGGTCTGGCTCCTGCGAATATTGTGCGCGCAAAAGGGGTAATGATTGGCAAAAGAGGGGGGAACGGGCTGGGGAGCGATCTTCCGGACTGGGGCTTTCGTGATTCCCGGGTCTCCAGAGTGCGGGGGACCTGGGAACCCATCATGGGAGTGGTGCAAACAATCCAAAGCCTGGGGCGCCCGCCACCCGGGGTGGTAGAGATCGATGCGCCTGGGCGGTGGGTTACCCCACCCTAGCGGGAAAAACAAAGACCCCGCGAGGGTGGGGTACACGGAGTGTGGAGACGAGCGGGGCGGCTGGGCGGTGGATTACCCCACCCTAGCGGGAAAAACAAAGACCCCGCGAGGGTGGGGCACCCGGAGAGTGGAGACGACCGGGACGGCTGGGCGGTGGGTTACCCCACCCTAGCGGGAAAAACAAAGACCCCGCGAGGGTGGGGCACCCGGGGTGTGGAGACGACTGGGGCGCCTGGGCGGTGGATTACCCCACCCTAGCGGGAAAAACAAAGACCCCGCGAGGGTGGGGCACCCGGAGAGTGGAGACGACCGGGGCGGCTGGGCGGTGGGTTACCCCACCCTAGCGGGAAAAACAAAGACCCCGCGAGGGTGGGGCACCCGGAGAGTGGAGACGACTGGGACGGCTGGGCGGTGGGTTACCCCACCCTAGCCGCAAAAACAAAGACGCGGCTAGGGTGGGGCACCCGGGGTGTGGAGACGACTGGGGCGGCTGGGCGGTGGGTTACCCCACCCTAGCGGTAAAAACAAAGACCCCGCGAGGGTGGGGCACCCGGGGTGTGTGGAGATGGGAGCATCGCTCCCAGGTCTCAGAATCGAGACCTGGGGCACCCTCAAACATCCCAAGACAGGGGCACCCGCTCAGCCCAACCCTTGCGGGAAAAGCAAGAGCCTTGCGAGGGTGGGGCGCCCGGCCTTCGAAACATTGGCTCCCGCGGAGGTTGCTCAGAAGCAGAGGCCGTCGTCGACGCGGGCGGGTTCGGACGGGAAGGTCTCGGAGGGGAGGGTGACGGTGCGCTCGACCTCTTCCTTGGCGCGCATGGCCTCGGCGACGCCGTAGGTCATGGCGATCTCGTCGATCTTGTCGCCGTAGATGTGGCGGAGGTCGCGGAGCTCCTGGAGGAGCTCTTTGCGCTGCTCGGGGCTCTCGCCGCCGGTGGCTTCCCAGCGGGCGGTGAGGAGGACGGCGAAGCGGAGGCGGGCCAGCTCTTCCTCGGCGACGTTGAGGCTGATGGAGCGCATATCGGCGGAGGTGGGTGCGGCGAAGACGGGGGCGGCGGATTCGAACGTAGCGGCGAACATGGGGGTACTCCTTTTACGATGCTCGCGAGGGAGCGTACCGAAGGCGCGGAGAAGCCTGGCCCAGGGAGTCGGCGAACCCGCCGGAGGAGCCCATATTTCACCGCTCAACAGTGAACGTAGTGTGCCGTGTAGTTTCCTGGGACGCTGTGATTCAAATCACTACACAGAGTGAAGGTGTGGGAGAGGGGGAGTTGGACCCGGCCCGGGTGGAGGTTGGATGGGGGCGGTGGGTTACCCCACCCTAGCGGGAAAACCAAAGACCCCGCGAGGGTGGGGCACCCGGGGTCTGTGGAGATGGGAGCATCGCTCCCAGGTCTCAGAATCGAGACCTGGGGCACCCTGAGGCTTTGGGCCAACCCCACTCTAGCGGGAAAAACAAAGACACCCCGCGAGGGTGGGGCACCCGGGGTCTGTGGAGATGGGAGCATCGCTCCCAGGTCTCAGAATCGAGACCTGGGGCACCCTGAGGCTTTGGGCCAACCCCACCCTAGCCGCAAAAACAAAGACGCGGCGAGGGTGGGGCACCCGGAGAGTGGGGAAGCCGGGGAGATTGGCTGGCGGTTTAGCTGGCGGTGCGGGCGGCCAGGTTGATGGTTACGGTGTCGTCGGGGGTTTTGGTCGTGCCCTGGTCGGACTCGGGATGGAACTCGATGGTCATGGTGGTGGCGTCGACCACGATGCGCAGGTAGCCGTAGTCGGTGTCGTCGTAGCTTTCGAGGGTGAGGGTGCTGTCGATCTGATAGGGAGTGCGGAGGGTGGATCGGATCTTGCTGAGCGGGGAGTGTCCGCCGCAGCCGGCGACGATGTAGGGGATCTGGTAGCCGCTGACGGTGCGGGTGTAGCGCTGGTAGTTGTGGGCGTGGCCGGAGAGGAAGGCGTGGGGCCAGACGCCGGCGGCGGTGCAGGCGTTGTCGATGTCCTGGAGCATGAGGGGGCTGGCGCCGTGATCGGAGCCGCCGGTGAACGGGGGGTGATGGGTGGCGATGACGAGGGCGCCCTGGTAGTTCTGGCTCTTGACGCGCTGGAGGGCGGCGGTGAGGAAGGCGAGCTGGCGCTGGTCGAGGGTGGGATAGGTGCCGTTCTGGTCGGAGATGACGCCGGGGTCTTCGAGGACGTTCGAGTAGAGGCCGAGGATGCGGACGAAGGGGGCGTCGAAGGTGTAGTAGACGCCGGGCTGGATCATGGTGGTGCGGTCGAGGCCGCCGGCGTCGGGCGAGGGGGCGAAGGAGGGGGCGCAGAAGTTGCGCAGGTAGCCGGCCAGGGTGGTCTCGGGGTCGCTGGGATAGACGATGCCGTCGTGGTTGCCGGGGATGCCGAGGATGGGGCCGGGATAGAGCCGGTAGGGTTCGAAGAACTGGTCGTAGTAGTACTCGCTCTCGCCGAAGTAATAGACGACGTCGCCGAGGTGGTAGTAGAAGGAGGGGGCGTCGGCGGGGTCGGCTTCGCTGAAGTCGGTGATCATCTTGTCGGCGACCAGGGACTGGGTGGAGGGGCCCTTGACGCTGCCGGTGTCGCCGACGCTGTGGAAGACGATCTTGCCGGCGGTCTGGATGGCCAGGTCGACGGCGGCGCCGCGGCTGCCGTAGACCTGGGCGAGGGTGAGGACGGGCTCGGCGGCGGTGGTGGCGGGCGGGGGCACGGGCTGGACGCCGGCCACGTCGGGCTCCTTGGCGTCGGTGACGGGGTCCTTGAAGCTGGTGGGATCGGGCGAAGGGGTGGGCTGACCGAAGACGGGGTCGCCGGCGGCGCGGGTGGGGGGCGGCGTGACCGGATTTCCGCCGCTCCCGTGTTTGGGGTGGTGACCGGAGCCGTGGGTGTGGGTGGATTCGGGCTCCGGGTGGTGGTGCTTGGCGGAATGCTTGTCGTGCTTCGGCATGGCGGCGGGGACCTCCTGGGCGGGAGTATAGCGACTTCCGGTGTGGACGGGGATGAAGATCCATTGAAAGGGGCGTGCGCGGCGGGAAGGGGCGCGGCGGGTCAGGCGCTGAGGTTCTGGCGGTTGGTCTGGGCCTGGGGAGCGAGGCGGCCGTGGATCTGGTTGACGGCGACGATCCAGGGGACGGCTACCGAGAAGAGAAAGCGGGCAGCTAGAGCACGAGGGCCGTAGCGGAGAAGAAAGCGGCCGTCGCGCTTGTAGGCGTACCAGCACTCGAGAAGGAAGACGGCGGCGAGGGGCAGGAGGGTGATGGGCGCGAGGGCAAGGGCGGCGAGCTGGAGCAGGCAGCGGGCGGCGTTGCGGAGGAGGCGGGTGAGCCGGACGCCGGTCATGCCGTCACTGAAGGCGTAGCGGGCGAGCTGGTGCGCGGCGGAGCGGAAGGTGTTGTGGGGGCCGTAGAGGGCCTTGGCGTAGAGGGGGAAGGCGGGAGGGGTGAGGCGGCGGGCGGCAAGATCGAAGAGGGTGTCTTCGCCGACGAGGACGTCTTCGGGGAATCCGCCGATGCGCTGCCAGAGGCTGCGGGTGAAGGCCATGGAGCGGGCGGTGCAGGACTTGGTGGGCTGGGACTGGGCGAGGCGGATGCTGAAGAAGGGCGCGGAGGCGAGATCCCAGAGGGAGTGGCAGGCGGGGTCGAGACAGGTGCCGCCGAGGGCGTACTCGGCCCGGCCGGCGGCGATGGGGGCGGTGAGGTTGGCGAGCCAGTCGGGGGCGTAGGTGCAGCCGGCGTCGGCGGTGGCGATGATTGGGGAA
>Ga0335072_10004446_pt1 | contig 20814 bp, 15 predicted proteins | sample Lox_Sample_21_FD_206725 | JGI IMG/M metagenome (GOLD analysis project Ga0335072, IMG submission 206725) | Soil microbial communities from Loxahatchee National Wildlife Refuge, Florida, United States - Lox_Sample_2.1 | ecosystem: Environmental > Terrestrial > Soil > Wetlands | place: USA...
AGAGCCATGCGTATGCGGCGGCGTGCGCGGAACGTGGACTGCGTGCGCTCGAAAAGGCGTGCCCGCTGCTGGTGCCGCTGGTGGAAGAGGGATGGATCGAGCATCCGGTGACGGAAGAGGTGCTGCGGATCTATCTGTCGGAGCTGATGGCGCAGGCGCGCATCGAGGCGTTGGTGCCGGACACGCTGGTGCTGGGGTGCACGCATTATCCGCTGCTGCGAGGGCAGATTGAGCGCGCGGCGCACGAGTCGCTGCGGGTGATCGATTCGGCCCAGGTGACGGCGCGCGAAGTGGAACGGATGCTGGATGGCTCGCTGCCGCGGAGAACGGAGTCCGGGGCGCGATTCTTTGCGACGGACTCGGTGACGAAGTTTCGCGCGCTGGGCAGCCGCTTTCTGGGGCGAGCGATCGACGGCGTGGAGCTGGTCGATCTGGGCGGGTAAGAATCCGCTACGACGGCGCGGTGACGACGACGCTGAGCTTGACGTCGTGGGTGATGCCGGCGGAGGTCCCCGTGACGAGGATGGTGTAGGTCCCGGCCGGTGTGGCGTTGGGATTGACGGGCGGCGGCGGCGTGCCGGTGGTTCCGTGGCTGCCGCAACCGGAAGCTGCGAAGCCGATGAGGACGAGCAGGAGCAGGCTGGCGGGGAAGCTCCAGCGGCGGCGCAAAGGAATGAAGAGAATGAGCGCGAGCGCAAACGCGGCAGCGCTGCGCGGGACAAATCTGCGCAGCTGCGATGTCGAGGCGTTGGGATTGACGGTGGTGATGGAGAGGCTGGCCGATGCGGTGCCGTTGACGTTGACCGACGACGGGGTGATGGAGCAGCTGAAGGTGTTGGTTGAGGGTGCGCAGGTTAATCCGACAGTTCCATTGAAGTTATAGAGCGACGTCATGGTGAAGGCGGCGGAGACGGTGTTGCCGGCGACGACGTTGATCTGCGGGACGCCGGGGGAAAGGGTGAAGTCCGAGCCGGTTTGGGCGACGTTGACGGGGACGGCGGCGCTGGTCGATCCCATGTAGTTGGCGTCGCCGGAGTAGATGGCGGTGACCTGGTTCAGGCCGTCGATGGGGAAGTAGTCCGGAGGCAAGTCGATGGTGAAAGTGGCAGTGTCGCCGGTGGTGGCAGGCGTCAGCCCTCCGAGGGTCGCGTAGCCGAAACCGATGGCGCTTCCATTGGCATAGAGGCTGACGTAGCCGGTGGGGACGACGGTTGCGCCGGAGGGTCCACTGACCGTGGCGATGAACGTCGCGCCCTCAGCGCCGGAGATGCTGGAGGGCGTGACGGTGAGGGCGGTGGTGGACGCGGCGGGGGTGCTGGTGGGCGCCACCACAGTGAACTGGCCCAGCCCGACGCATTCGAAGTAATCGGTGCAGGAGAAGGACTGGTAGTTCGTGTCGCCGCTGTAGTTGGCGAACAGGGAGTACTGGCCGGCAGCGAGATTGTTGAAGGTGACTTGGGCGAAGGACATCACGGCGCCATAGAAGCCGGGCACGGGGGTGATGGTGGCGGTTTGCGAATAGGGGACGGTCCATCCGCCGTTATAGACTGCCAAACCCACGGTGAGGGTTCCGGTGGGGGGCAGCATGCCGGCGGGCGCCGTGCCGACGGCGGCTTCGCTCCCCTGGAAGGTGGAATAGCCCTGCACCTGGGCGCTGATGGTGACGCTGCTGCCGGCGTTGATGGTGCTGGTGACAACGGGTGTGTACAGCTGGCTGGCGTAGAGCGTGGTCTGCGTGTAGCCCTTGCCGACAGTGAAGTCGACGGGCAGCGCGGTGGAAGAGGCCTTGAAACTGTCGTCGCCGGCGTAGCTGGCGCTGGCGGTATGCGAGCCGACGGAGAGAATGGGCGTGGCCCAGGAGGAGACGCCACTGGCATTGAGGGGCGTGGAGGTGGTGTTGCCGTCCAGCGTGAAGGTAATGGCGCCGGTGGCTACGCCGTCGGTTCCGCCGGCAGGAGCGTTTACGCCAATGGGCTGCGCGACCAGCGAAACGCCCTCGCCATAGACAAGGGTGGTGAGAGTGACGCCCTGGTAGGGAACGACGCTGAAGGAGAGCGTGGATTTTTCAGGATTGACGATGAGGGTTTGCGGCGAGGAAGTGCTGCCGGCCCAGCTATTGTCGCCGCCGTATTGTCCCGTGACCTGGTAGGTGCCGCCGGGCAAGGAGTTCAGCGTGGCGGAGCCGGAGCCGCCGGCGAGCGTAATGGCGGCTTGGCTGCGGCTGGCGGGCTCGTCGGAGGTGGTGAGGATGGAGACGGCGCCGGTGGGCATTCCGGAGCCGGAAGAGGGCTGGACCGAAGCGCTGACGGTGACGTTCTTGCCGTGTTGGACGGTCGGGGGCGAGAGTTGCAGCGAGGTGGTGGTGGCGGCGAAGGAGATGGCGTTCCAGTTGTTTACCAGGTTGGCGATGTCGAGGGAGCCGAGACCGCTGGCCTGGTCGTAGCCAGGACCAGCGGAGTAGACCGTGGATTCGCCCCAGTATTCGCCGAGACTATCTGCGCCGAGGTTGCAGTCCGGAGCGGGGAACTGGCAGAGGTCCCAGTTGCCGCCGTAGGTGATGTCGTGAAAGGCGGAGGGTTTTTGCTGGGCGAGCGGGTAGAGGACGGTGTCGGCCTGGCCCTGGCGGCCGGATTTCTGATCGACGAGAGCCATGACGCCGGCCATGGCGGGCGCGGAGGCTGAGGTGCCACCGACGAGATCGACGGCGAAGTTGCCGCTGGCGTCGGGGGTGCAGGAGCCCTCAAAGTCGCAATCAGCCCAGGCGGAGAGGTTGGCGCCGTTGGAGGCGAAGAGCGAGATATCGGGGACGTCGCGGGCGCCGTCAGCAGGAACGCCGGGTCCGGCTTGCCACGCGGGCTTGGGATAGCCGCCGGTGCAGGCGCTGGTGGTGGCGTCTTGGGTGATGCAACTGCTGGCGCCGCCGCCGCCGGCATAGATTTCGCCGCGCCCGAGGCCATCGGAGATGGCATCGAGGCCGAAAGCATCGTTCCAGACCTGCTCGGGGAGCGGTGCTTTGAGCGAGCCTTTGGTGGTGGGATCGTTGGTCGCGTTCCAGTCATTGGCAGAGCTGGACGCACCGGAGGCGTAGTCGGAGTAGTAGAAATCGGTGCCGCCGGCGGCAATGTCCCAGGGCGTGGAGGCGACGCCATTCACGTCGACCCAGAAGAAATAGTCATCGGGAGACTGGCCGTAATCGCCGGAGGAAACGAGGACGGTCTGGCCCTGCGCGGCGGCCTGCTCCCAGAGCGCATTCCACATAGCGTTTTCGGCGGTGGTCATGTCGTTTTCGCCGCCGCCCCAGCTCACGCTGATGATGTCGGCCAGGTCGTCGTCGACGGCGCGGAGGGAGGCAAGCGCGATGGGATCCTGAAGGGGCGAGCCGTTGGAGAGGTAGAGGTCGATGGTCGCCGCGGGCGCGACCGCTCCCGCGACCTCGACGTCGAGGTAGGTTTCTCCTTCGCTGGGATTCCAGCCGGGATCCTGGCCATCGACGATGACCTGCACGGGATTGGGGAGCAGACCGAAGACGCTGCGGTAGTCGGCGGGCAGGCTGAGGTCGATATTCGACTCGTCGATGATGCCGATGGTGATGCCGGTGCCGTTGACGCCGGCGCTCGAGAGCGGGGCGAGGTCGTACTGGGTGGCGAAGTCGGCGGGAGCGACGGCGTACTGGAGCGGGCTCCACGAGGGAGGGCCGGTGAAGTCGGGCTCGAAGCGGCGGTCGAGAGAATTCCAGGAGGCGCGGCCGGCGGCCTGAAGCTGCGAGGTGAGGCGGAAGTCGTCGAGGGGCGAGACGGCGGCGATGACGGCGCTGAGCGCCTGAGGAATGCGCAGCGGTGTAGCGTTGGCGCGATGCGTGACGCCGTCGATCAGGTACTGGTCGATGCGGGTGTGGAAGGCGGCGTTGAGCTCGCCGACGGTTCCGGAGAATTCGATGAATCTGCCTGCCTTCGAGACGCGGTTGACGCTGACGCCCGAGCCGTTGAGCCACGCGGAAACGGCCTGGATATCGGAGGCGGCAGGTCCGAACTGGGCGGCGATCTGCGCGGGCGTGAGCCAGCGGTGAAACTGCGGCGAACCGGGCGTGTGCTCGGCCTTCAGATATTGGAGGAAGGCGGCCTGGCGATCGGGCGGGCGATTGAGCAGGATCAGGATGCGATCGGCGGCTGCGGATTCGCTGACCGGTCCCTGATCGTCGCTTGCTTTGGCGAGGGGGTGGACGCTGCCGGGGAGCACCGCGAGATGGGCGTCGTCGACAGGCTGGGTGACAAGAGGGGTGGGACGTTCCTGAGCGCGCAGCAGCGCTGGAAGGGCAAAAAAGGCAGGAAGAAAAGCAGAAGCCAGGACTGCGGACAGCAAACGCCGGTCCAACGACATCGCGCAACTCCAGATGTATCGTTGGCAGCACTATACACCCGCAGAAATTGCGCGGCACGAACCGTTACTGGGGATGCGAATGCACCGGCGGCAGGGGCGAGACGGAGCCGGCAGGACGCGTGGTGAAGATGGTGACCGGCGATTGCAGCGCGAAGTCGACGAGCGTGCCGGAGGCGATGCTGGCCTGACGGAGGTGCGAGGAAGCAAAGGTGTCCGTGGAGATGACGATGTGGCGGCCATGGTAATCGATGCGCGTGAGGCGCAGGGAGAGTTGCACGCGGTTGCCCTGGTGCGACTCGGCCAGGCGCCCGTAAACGGGAGTGCCGTGAGGGATGGCGACCAGGCCGGCGGCGTGGATGTCGGAGGCGAGCGTGGCGCGGAAAACCGGATTGGGAGCGGCCGCGGTGGTGAGCGTGCGGAGTACGCGAACGGGCAGGAGGGTGCCGATGGGCAGCACCAGGGTTTCCTTCTGCGCTGCGGCGAGCCTCTGCGGCGTGGCTTTCGCGGGCGTATGGGCGAATGCGAGAGCGGGAGCAGAGAGCAGCAGAGCGCAGAGAGCGGTCGAGATCTTCATTGGCGATCGTTCCTTCCGGCGAGCGAAGCAGATAGGTGGATGCTGTTGCAGGGGCCCGGGCGGTCTGGTCCCATGTGTTCGACGCAACTGCGCCGAAAGCGGGCACATCTGATCTGAGAGACGGATAGGCGGGTGGAACGGAGCGGCTTCCGCGATATGATGCGGTGGGAGCGGCGACCGGCGCGCTCCATGACGTCGATGGAAAGGCGCAGAACCTCATTTGCGCAGGCAGGGCGTTCCCGGTACCATACATTGTCCGGAGAACCAAAAAATTCAAGGAGATGAAGCCATGTCGGAGGAAAAGCAGTCGAGCGGTTTCAGCTGGTTTCTCGCTGGGCTGGGCATCGGGGCGCTGATCGGAGTGCTCTACGCACCCAAGTCGGGGCGCGAGACGCGTGAGAGCCTGGCGAACGGCGCGCGCGAGAGCACGGAATACATCAAGCAGCGCGGACGCGACGCAGCGGATCAGGTGAACGACCTGGTGGATAAGAGCAAGACTCAGGTAACGGAATACGTGGACCGCGGCAAGGAGTATCTGGAGCGCGGACGCGCCCAGTGGGACGAATTCGTGAACCAGGGCAAGCAGTTCGTGAACGAGCAGACGGGGAAGGTGTCGGCAGCGGTGGATGCGGGACGCCAGGCGTACCAGAGCAGTTCTTCGCCGGAGAACAACACGGGAGAAGCGGGTTCTTAAGAGCGGCTGGAATCGGCGTACGCGCAGGGCTGAAACCGGGGCCTCGTGACGGGGACGGGAGCGATGCACGAAATACCGCAGTGGGTTTACATCCTTTTTACTGCTATCACGGCGCTGGGCGTTTTGCTGCAGGCCTTCGTACTGCTGGGCATGTTCTTCGCGCTGAAGGGCGCGCTGGGGCGTCTGGACCAGGTGTCGAAAATTGCTGAGGAGCACGTGATTCCGACGCTGCAGTCGGCAAGGAAGCTGCTGGAAGATGTTTCTCCGAAGCTGAAGTCGGCGGCGCAGAACGTGATACAGGTGAGCGAAACGCTGCGCAGCCAGTCGGGGCACGTGAGCGAGGCGGTCGACGAGCTGCTGAAGAGGACCGAGGTGCAGGCGGCGCGCATCGACGAAATGGTAACCGGGACGCTGAACAGCATTGCGCAGGCGACGGCGACGGTACAGCGCACGGTGGGCACGCCGCTGCGCCAGGTGAACGCGATTTTCAGCGGCTTGCGGGCCAGCTTCGACGTCTTTCGCGGCGGGCGCCCACGGGTAACGCATTCGGCGGTGGACGGCGATCAGTTCATCTGAGGACCGCGGTCATCGGCTGAAGAAACAAGAAGTTAGGGGCAAAATCCTCGCTGCGGCGAGGATTTTGTCTTTTCGGACTGGCGCGGCCGGACGGTGCTCAACCGCCGGGCGGCTCGGCGCATCCTAACGCCAGTGCAAAATCAGAAAGCAGAATCGGTACCGAATACGCAGGAGTGCGTCGAGCGCGAACCGGGCCTCGCGGCGCGGGCGCCGCTGTCGACCTACAGGCTGCAGCTGCATGCCGGATTCACCTTCGCCGATGCGGAGAGCGTGCTCGATTACCTGAAGGAGCTGGGGATCGGGGATTGCTATGCGTCGCCGATTTTCGAGGCGCGGCCTGGGTCGATGCACGGCTACGATGTGACGCGGCACGACCGGCTGAATCCGGAGCTGGGCGGCGAAGAGGCGTTTGCGCGCTTTGCCGCGCGGCTGCGGGCGCTGGGGATGGGCCTGCTGCTGGATATCGTGCCCAACCACATGGGGGTGGGCAACGATTCGGTGTGGTGGCAGGACGTGCTGGAGAACGGGCGCGCTTCGCAGTACGCGAGCTACTTCGACATCGACTGGGATCCGCTGAATCCCGACATGAAGGACAAGCTGCTGCTGCCGATTCTGGGATGCCAGTACGGCGAGGAGCTGGAAGCGAAGCGGATCCAGGTGGCGCTGGCCGACGGCCAGCTGCGGGTGAAGTACTTCGACCATCTGGCGCCGATCGCGCCGCGAACGCTTGCGGTGATCTTTCCCGAGGCGCAGCTGGATGAGCTGGAGGTGCCGCAGCCGTTTCGCGATCTGCTGCGGGAGACGGCGCATATTCCGCCGCACCAGACGACGGATATGGCGCTGAGGGCGCAGCGCCAGCGGCAGCTGGAAGAACTGCGGCCGCGGCTGCGCGCGGTGCTGGAGAGCCTGGAGATGCGGGCGGCGCTGGGTCGCGCGCTGGATCGGATCAACGGCGTGGAGGGCGATGCGCGCAGCTTCGACCGGCTGCATGAGCTGCTGGAGCAGCAGCCGTGGCGGCTGGCGTACTGGCGCGTGTCGAGCCAGGAGATCAATTACCGGCGCTTCTTCGACATCAACGACCTGGTGGGCCTGCGCATGGAGAATGCGGAGGTTTTCGCGGCGACGCACTGCCTGATCCGGCGGCTGCTGGCGCGCGGGGAGGTGACGGGGCTGCGGATCGATCATGCGGACGGGATGTTTAACCCGCGGCAGTACCTGATCCGGCTGCAGCTCCTGTACGTCGCCAGCCAGTGTTTTGGAGAGACGCCGCAGGGGGTGACGAGCGAGGAGGGCATTGAGACGGAAGTGGCGCGGGCCATGCGCGGGCAGAACTGGAGTGCCGCGCCGGGGCCGCTTTACGTCGTGGTGGAAAAGATTCTGGAGCCGAAGGAGTCGCTGGCGCGGGAGTGGCCGGTTCGCGGAACGTCGGGGTACGACTTCGTTTACTCGGGGAATCAGATTTTCATTCGCGGCGAAAACCGGGAACGGTTCACGGAGTTTTATCAGCAGCTGACCGGCGCGAGCCGCGATCCGGCGACGATGGTGTACGAGTCGAAGCTGAACGTGATGCGCAGCTCGCTGGCGAGCGAGGTGTACGTGCTGACGACGCTGCTGAGCCGTCTGGCGTCGGCGAACCGGCGGGCGCGCGACTTCACGGAGGATCTGCTGGAAGCGGCCATTCGCGAGACGATTGCGTGCTTTCCGGTGTATCGCACCTATATCGATGAGCGCGGCGAATACACGGAGCGGGACCGGGCGTTCCTCCGGCAGGCGATCGTGCGGGCGAAGCAGCGGAATCGGGAGATGGACGCGTCGGTCTTCGATTTCCTCGAGAACACGCTGCTGCTGCAGGGCCGGAGCGGCGAGGAGATCGACCCGCGAGAGATGTATTTTGCGCAGAAGTTCCAGCAGCTGACCGGACCGGTGATGGCGAAGGGCGTGGAAGACACGGCGTTCTACGTCTACAGCCGGTTCATCTCGTCGAACGACGTGGGCAGCTCGATGAGCGCCTTCGGGATCGGAGCGGAGGAGTTTCACGCGACCAACGCCGCGCGGATGGCACAATCGCCGGACGCGATGCTGGCCACCTCGACGCACGACACCAAGCGCAGCGAGGATGTCCGGAACCGGCTGAACGTGCTCTCGGAGATGAAATTCCTGTGGCCGTCGACGGTGCGGCGGTGGGTGCGGATGAACGCGAGGCACAAGCGCAGGCTGGACGACGGCCGCGTGGCGCCGGATGCGAACGAAGAGTACTTCCTGTATCAGACGCTGGCAGGGGCGTGGCCGTGGCGGATGGAGACGGCGGAAGAGCGGGAGGAATTCGTCCAGCGCATGGAGCAGTACATGACCAAGGCGCTCAACGAGGCGAAGGTGAACGTGAGCTGGACGAATCCGAATGCCGCCTACGCGGAGGCGGTGCACGGATTTCTGCGCAGCATCACCATGCCGGACAGCCGAGGTCGCCAGCCGCGTTTTGTGGAGACGCTGAAGGCGCTGCTGCCGGAGGTGGAGCTTTTCGGGGCGGTGAACTCGCTGGCGCAGGTGGTGCTGAAAGTGGCGTCGCCGGGGGTGCCGGATTTTTATCAGGGAACGGAGATGTGGGATCTGAGCCTGGTGGATCCCGACAACCGGCGTCCGGTGGACTATGAGGCGCGGCGACGGGCGCTGACGGATCTGCGCGAGCTGGCGGCGCGCGAGGGCGAAACCGCGGTGTGCCGCGAGACGCTGGCGACGCTGGAGGATGGGCGGGCGAAACTGTGGACGGTGCACCGTGCGCTCGCGCTGCGCAACCGGGTGGCGGAGACTTTCCAGCGCGGAACCTACGCGCCGGTGGCGGCCGCCGAGCCTTATGCCGAGCACGTGGTGGCGTTTCTGCGCGGACAGAGTGTGCTGGCGGCGGTTCCGCGGTTCGCGTGGACGCTGATGCATGGCAAGGCGCGGATGCCGCTGGGCAGCGCGTGGAGCGACGGAGCGCTGACGGCGCCGGAAATGGCGGGCGCGGAGCTGGAGAACGTCTTTACCGGCGAGCGCGTGCACGCGGACGAAGAGGGACGTCTGGCGCTGCGCGAGGTGTTTGCGGAGTTTCCCGTGGCGCTGTTTCTGCGTCGATAGAGCTCAGGATTTCACTTCAGGCTCGTGGCGGTCGCGATCGGTGACCACCGCGAGCGCGGCGAGCTTCTCGGCTAATCCGGGAACGAGTGCGCCCTCCGGGCAGCGCCAGCTCCAGTTGCCGTACGACCTGGAGGGAACGTTCATGCGGGCATCGCTGCCGAGGTCGAGCACGTCCTGCACGGGAAAGAGGCAGATGTCGGCGACAGAGGTGGCGACGGCGCGCATGAGCGGCCAGACGACGCTGGTCCTGCTGCCGATGAAAGCGCGGACGGCGGTTTTTTCGACGGGCGAGGCGCCATGCTCCCACCAGCCGCGGGTGGTGTCGTTATCGTGGGTGCCGGTATACGCCACGGTGTTGGTTACATATTCGTGGGGCAGGTGGAGATGCGCGCCGCGTGCGGAGAATCCGAACTGGATGACGCGCATGCCGGGCAGAGAGAACTGCTCGCGCAGCGCGTCGACCGCTTTGGTGATCATGCCGAGGTCTTCGGCGATGAAGGGCAGATCGCCGAGCTCCTGGCGAAGACGCTGGAAGAGCGCGGCGCCCGGGGCCCGGACCCACTCGCCGTTCACGGCGGTCTCGTCGGCGGCAGGGATGGCCCAGTAGGCTTCGAAGCCGCGGAAGTGGTCGAGGCGGATGATGTCGTAGAGGAAGCGGGCGCGGCGGATGCGATCGACCCACCAGGCGAAGCCGTTGCGCTCGAGGACGTCCCAGCGGTAGAGAGGATTGCCCCAGCGCTGGCCGGTTGCGGAGAAGTAATCGGGCGGGACGCCGGCGATGCGAATCGGAGCGAGATCGCCGTTCAGTTCGAAAAGCTGGGGATGGGTCCAGACGTCGGCGCTGTCGTAGTTGACGAAGATGGCCACGTCGCCGATGAACCTGATGTCGCGGGCGGCGCAGTATTCGCGCAGGGCGCGCCACTGCTCGTCGAAGGCGAACTGGATGGCCTGGGCGACGGAAATCTCTTCGGCGTGTTCGCCGCGCAGACGGCTGAGAGCGGCGGGCTCGCGGTGTTTGGCTCCGGCGGGCCACTCGTTCCACGAGGCGTAGTGGAACTTGCGGCGCAGGACGGTATAAAGCGCCCAGTCGTTGAGCCAGGAGGCGTTGATGCGGCAATAGCCCTCAAAGCGGGCCCACTCCTCGGGGGAATGACGATGGATGAAGTTGCGCGCCGCCTCTTCGACGAGAGGCAGCTTTTGTGCGGAGACGGCGTCGTAGTCGATGTTGCCGGAGCGCCCGGGGAGGTTGGCGATGCGCTCGCCGGCGATCCAGCCGCGGTCGGAGAGGTATTCGAGGGAGAGCAGCAGCGGATTGCCGGCAAAGGCAGAGAGCGAGGCGTAGGGCGAGTTGCCATAGCCGGTGGGGCCGAGGGGGAGCACCTGCCAGAGGCGCTGCTTTCCCGCCGCGAGAAAATCGGCGAAGGCGTAGGCGGCGGGACCGAGATCGCCGATGCCGCCGTAGGACGGCAGGGAAGCGACGTGCAGCAGAAGTCCTGAGGAACGCTCAAAGGGCATGCATCAGTCCCGTGCGAAAAATTGTACGGCGGCTTCGAAACGCGCGCAGCCGCACCGCCATGGCTGAGGGTCCGGCAACAGCGACCCAGGAGCCGCAGACAGAAAAATCCCGTGCCTTCGAAGAGATTCGAAGGACACGGGACCGGTTGCTCTCATTTTCCGCCGCGGCGAGGGGCTACAGGGCGCCTCCCGGCAGCTGCTGGTTCTGCATCTTGCGATTGAGGAGGATGCGGCCGTCCTTCTGATAGCTGCTGAGGATCTGTCCGGCGAAGACCTGGAAAGCCTGATCGCGGCGCTGGTTCAGCAGGGTTTCGCGGGTGGCGTCGAAATGGGCCGCCATGTCCTCGGCCGAAGGTTGCTGCTTATCGGTGATCTCGGCCACGACGCCGGTGTTGGCAGTCTTGATGGCGGGGCTGATCTGGCCGACGTTGAGGTCGAAGAGGGAAGACGCGGTGGTGGCAAGGTCGCCGATGTCGGGCACCTGCTGATCGCGGCCGACCAGGTCGCTGGTCTTGATGGTTGCGCCGACTTCCTTCGCGGCCTTGGCCAGATCGTTTTCGGCGTGAGCGCGGTCGGCGAGCTCGTCGGTCTTGCGGGCGAGCAGCGCGGGCACCTGCTGGTCGCGGAAATCATCGAGCACGTGCGACTTGTATTCGGCGAAGGTGGGGGTGTGCGCCGGATTGATGGCAGCGACCTGGAAAACGGCGTAGCTGTTGCTGCCGGTGGCGGCCACCTGCGGCGGCCCCTGCTTCGGCGCAGCAAAGGCCGCGCTCAACAGCTTCGAGCTGTCGCTCATGCCGGGCAGGGTCGCGGTGCCGGGAACAAAATCCGTGGTGACGACCTTCAGGTGATGAGCAGCGGCGGTCGCTGCGAGGCTCGAGGTGCGCGCCTGAGCGGCAAGCTGCAGCGCGAAGGCCTGGGACGCCTGGGCTTCCTTCTGCGTGGTCAGCGTATCGACGATGGAGGCCTTCACTTCGTCGAGCGATTTGACGTGGGCTTCCTGCTTTCCCTCGCTCTGGATGATGTGATAGCCGAACTTGGTGCGGACGAGGCCGGAGATCTGGCCGGGCTGCAGGGCAAAGGCAGCCGCGTCGAATTCGGGCACGGTGACGCCGTGCTTGATCCAGCCCAGCTCGCCGCCCTGGTCTTTGCTGCCGGGGTCGTCGGAGTCTTTCTTCGCGAGCTCGGCGAAGTCCTTGCCGTTGTCCTTGCGGAGCTGGTCGAGGATGCTCTGGGCTTTGGCCTTGGCGGCGGCATCGGCGGCCGGCCCGGCGTTGGGATCGACGGAGATGAGGATGTGGCGAACCTTCACCTGCGCGTCGACTTTGTATTGCTGCAGGTTCTGGTTGTAGTACTGCTGGATCTCCGCGTCGGTGACCTGCGCCTTGCCGCCGGGAAGGTCCTTATCGGTGAAGGCGACGTAGGCGATCTGGCGCGTTTCGGGGTCGGCGTTGCGGTAGCGCGCGGCGTTCTGGGTGAAGAAGGCCTGCAGCTCCGCGTCGGTGGGGTTGATGGTCTTGCGGAGGTCGTCGGCGCTGAGCACGGCGTAGTTGAATTTGATTTTGGTGCCCTGATTGCGGTAGTAGCCCCGCACGTCGTTGGGCGAGACGCTGACGCCGGCGGTGATGAGCGCGCGCAGGCGGTCGGTGGCGATCTGGTTGCGGATTTCGCTCTCGAATTTCTCGGTGGTCATGCCGAAGTTGTCGGAGACCAGCTCGGCGTAGCGCTCGTCGCCGATGTACTGGCCTTCAGGGAAGAGGACTTCACCCCACATGCCGGAGTGCAGGAACTTGCGGACGTCGGCATCGGTGGCGCGGATGCCGAGGCGATGCGCCTCATCGAGGAGGATGTCCTGTTCGATGACGACCTGGCTGGCCTGCTGCATGATCATGGGCATCAGCATGTCGGGGATCTGCTGGCCGCGCATCATGCGTTTGGCCGTCAGCTGCACGTCCTGGACGGAAATCTGATTCTCGGCGGGCATAAAGCGGCCGAGGATGCCGCCGTGGCGGATGCTGGCGTAGGTGGTCTGGTCGTTGGCCTGCTCATTGAAGATGCCGGGAACCAGGAAGATGACCATCAGCACGCAGGTGCCGGCGATGATGACCCAGAAGAGGGCTTTGGTGAAGCCAGTGTCTTTCTGCAGGAAGCGAATCATGGATGGGTGACAGCCTTTTCTATTCCGGCGCTTTCGCGGCCGCAAGGGGCGCGGAAGGGACAACTTCCTGATGCGCAGGAGCTTGTTCCAGTATAAACGGGAGCGCGACGGAGCCGTCTGCGCTCACGGTAAAGGCGGTAAAGGGCGTGCCGCTCACCGTCGAGGGGGGATCCTCGCACGGCGCGAAATCCTGTAACCACAAGCGGCTATGTGCGTCGAATGGTCAGGAAGAGTAGATTGGGAGCACCCCCATGCCTGACGAGAAAGCAAGCGAGGTCGCGGCCGCGGAGATCACTCCAAGACAGGTTTATATGAACCGGCGGAAGTTCATGGCAGCCGCAGCGGTGGCGGGCGCGGCGGCACTGGCCGGCGATCGCGCGCTGCATCTGACCGGGGACTCGCCGGTGGAAGCCGCGGAGACGCTGGCGACGGTGAAGAGTCAATACTCGACGCCGGGGCTGACGCTCACCTCCTTTGAGAACATCACCCACTACAACAATTTTTATGAGTTCGGGGTGGAGAAGGGCGATCCGGCGCAGAATGCGTGGCGGCTGAAGACGCGTCCGTGGTCGGTGAAGGTGGAGGGTCTGGTGAAGCAGGAACGGACCTTCGACATCAGCGATCTGCTGAAGCTGCGGCCCATGGAGGAGCGCGTCTATCGTTTTCGCTGCGTCGAGGCGTGGAGCATGGTGATCCCGTGGGCGGGCTACTCGCTGTCGGAACTGATCAAGGAGTGCGAGCCGAAACCGGAGGCAAAGTACATCCAGTTTGTTTCGCTGGCGAGCACGAAGGACGAATTGCTGCCGTGGAATGCCGGGATCAGCTGGCCGTACGTGGAAGGTCTGCGCATGGATGAGGCGATGCATCCGCTGACGCTGCTGACCTTCGGGCTCTATGGCCAGGATCTGCCCAATCAGGACGGCGCGCCGGTGCGCGTGGTGGTGCCGTGGAAGTACGGATTCAAGTCGGCGAAGTCGATCGTGAAGATCCGGTTCGTCAAGAGCCAACCGGGAACGACGTGGAACGAAATGGCGCCGAACGAGTACGGATTCTATTCGAACGTGAACCCCAACCGCGACCATCCCCGCTGGAGCCAGAAGCGGGAGCGAATCATCGGAGCGCCGCTGTGGAAGCAGTGGCAGCCGACGATGATGTTCAACGGCTACGGCGATCAGGTGGCGTCGCTGTATACGGGGATGAATCTGATTAAGGAGTATTAGCGGCTAGCGTTTAGCGTTTAGGGATTAGGGCATAGGGATCAGAGATCAGCGGGGTGGGGCGGGCGGTTTCGGCGACTCATGACTTTCGACGGATTTCCTGAACAATGAAACAGCGCTGGATTGTGGCGCTGAAGGTGGCGGCGCACGCGGCGTGCCTGGGGCCGATTGCGTGGCTGCTGTGGCGTCTTTATCTGACGGCGTCGAGCAATCCGGGGGCGCTGGGCCCGGATCCCACGCACACGGTGACATTCTTTACCGGGCGCGGCACGCTGCGGCTGCTGGTGATCACGCTGGCCATCACGCCGGTGCGGAAGCTGATTCCGAAATTGTCGTGGCTGGTGCGCTTCCGGCGGATGCTGGGGCTCTACGCGTTCTTCTACGCGTGCCTGCACCTGACCACGTACGTGTGGCTCTACGCGGGGCTGAGCTGGTCGGCGATGGTGGACGATATCAGCCAGCGGAGATTCATTACGGCGGGGCTGGCGGCGTGGCTGCTGATGCTGCCGCTGGCCCTGACTTCGACGGCGTGGTCGATCCGCAAGCTGGGCGGAAAGAACTGGAACCGGCTGCACAAGCTCATCTATCTGGCCGCAATTGCCGGGGTGGTGCATTACTGGTGGGGCGTGAAGACGGGCGTGAAGACGCCGCTGGAGATCACCGTGGTGCTGGGCGTGGTGCTGGCGGCGAGGCCGCTGCTGGCGCTGAGAGCTCAGAGCGCGGTGAAAACCTGATCGCGGGCTGGAAAAACAGAGACCAGGGCTCAGAGCGCAGAGCTCAGGGCGCGGTGAAAGCCGATCGCATTACGGAAATGTCGCGGAGGGCTGGTGCTCAGGGGCTACGGCCCGCTGTTCTTCGCCGTGCTCTGATACAAAGCGTGGCGTCGAGTGGGTGGTTTCGTGCTTTCCCATGTCTGCCAACTTCAGGCAGACATGGGGCACCCAGGGGTCGTGCCCTGATACAAAACCTGGCTCTTTGCGTTCCCAGGGGCAGTCGCGCGGGGTCTTTTATCGAGCGATCTGCGCGGCGGCGGTGCCCAGCGGTTTGGACATGCGGATGAAGTGGCAGGGCTGGGTGACGCGGGGGACCATCTCGGGGCGGATGGGCTCGATGCCAACAATTCTGTAGCCGAGCTTCTGGTAGAACGGCGGCAGCTCGGTGCGCAGGTTCACGACGGTCAGATCCATGTGGTGTGCGTCCATCTCGCGGGCGAACTCTTCGGCGGCGGCAACAAGCTGGCGGCCGAGGCCGGTCTTCTGGCGCGAGGGATCGACGGAGAGCAGGCCGAGATAGGCGCGCTTTCCGTGCAGTTCCACGTAGACGCAGCCCAGCAGCGATCCGGCTTCTTCGGCGATGAGGAATCGGCCAGTCTGGGTGTACTCGCGGGTGCGCTCAGGCGTGAGGCGTTCGCCGGTAATGAAGAAGGACTCGACGGCGAAGGCACGGTTGACGAGCTGCATGAGCGCGTCGAGATCGGATTCATCGGCGAAGCGAAGGTCCACGAAGACAGGTTACAGGGAACAGGGGACAGGTTACAGGGTGGGTTCGCGCGAGATTAGCCGACATCCACGCGCCAGTAATCCATGCCGTCGACGCGCATCACGCGAGCTTTGGACGATCGAGAGAGGGCCGCGGCTGAAAATGCGAAGGGCCGGAAGCGACGGCTCCCGGCCCGGACTGTGGCGATGCAAGCGCGGCTATTGCTGCTGGGCGGGACCTTTGTCGAGCGCGGCCTCTTTCTCCGCGAGCACCTGCTGGACATGCTGCTCCAGCTGCGCCGCCTGAGGCAGAAGGCCGATGGCCTGCTGAATCTCGGGATCCCAGTTGGCCTCGACTCTCAGGCCCTGGTTATAGCCGAGTACCGTCCCGAAGATCTTGGCCCTGATGTTCGTCTTCAGCCACTCGATGTTGTCGTTGAACTCCTGAGGAGTGTACTCGACATTCTGCGCGGCCAGATACTTTTTGAAGTCGCTCAGAACCGCATCGTCGACCTGGAAATCCTTGTTGACGTTGTGGTGCGAGAGGTAGACCTCAGTGAAGCCCTGGAAGAAATCGTCACGATCGAGCAGCGCGTCCTGGAAGGGCGTCGCCTTGGGCGGTTCCAGATGGACGTCCGGAGTGATGCCGCCGCCGCCGTAGACGGTGCGGCCGGAATCGGTGAGGCGAACTTCGCGGTCCTTTTGATTCTCCTTCGGTCCGAGATCGAAGTAGTAGTCGTAGAGCGAGACGCCGTTGTAATTGCGCTGAATGAGGCGGCCGCTGGGCGTGTAGTAGTGGTAGGTGGTCAGCGCCAGGCCGGTGCGGTCGGGCAGGTTATAGACGGTCTGGACGAGGCCCTTGCCGAAAGTGGTTTCGCCGGCGATGAGGGCGCGGTCGTGGTCCTGCAGCGCGCCGGAGACGATCTCGGCGGCGGAAGCGGTGCTGCGATTGACGAGCACGACGATGGGGAAGTTCTGGCCGCCATTGCCGTGCGTGGCGCGGTAGACCTGCTCAGGGAAGGCTCGTCCGCGCTGGGAGACAATGATTTGGCCGCGCTTGAGCAGGCGGTCGCAGACGGCCACGGCGTCGACCAGAACGCCGCCGGGGTTGGTGCGCAGATCGAGGACGAGGCCCTTGAGGCCAGGACCGAAGTTATCGATGGCGTCGTCGAATTCGCGGCCGGTGGTTTCGGTGAACTGGATGATGTGGATGTATCCGATGCCGGGGCGGATGTAATAGGCCAGATCGATGCTGTTGTTGGGAATCTCGTCGCGGGTGAGATGGAAGGTGAGCGGACCGGGAGAGCCCAGGCGCGTCATCGTGACCGTGACGGTAGTGCCGCGATCACCCTTGAGCAAAGTGGCGACCTGGTCGGAGGTCATGGTGGCGGCGGATTTGCCGTCGACGGCGACGATGGTGTCGCCGGGATGGATGCCGGCGCGGAAGGCGGGTCCGCCCTCAATGGGGTGCACGACGATAACTTTGTCGTTCTGCTGCACGATGATCATGCCCACGCCGTAGTACTTGCCGTGCTGTTCCTCCTGCATGCGGGCATAGGCCTGGGGATCGTAAAAGCTGGAGTGAGGATCGAGGGTGTGCAGCATCTCCGGGATGGCGCCGTCGTAGATCACCCGGTCGGGCATATTGCCGGTGAGCGGCTCGGCGTAGTTTTTCGCCACGATGGCGTAGACCGCGCCGAAGGTCTTGAGGTTGTCGCGGAAGGTCGATTCGTCGGCTGCGGACTGCGCGCCCACCTGCTGGCTGAGGATCATGCCGCCCAGGGCGCAGAGCACGAAGAAGACGATGAGGGAGAAGAAAGTGCGACGGGTGCGGATGGACATGCTGGTTCCGGAATCCTGCGCTTCGGGTCCGGCGTGGGGTGAAGGGTGCTTCGGGCCGGAAGCGGTTCAAAGCCAGTATAGCAGCGGGCCGCCGGCGCGGCGGAAGACAGATCGGAGACGGAGAAGCCGGAAAGCAACGCGGCAGGGGAGGCTGGGAATGCATCTCATTCCGGAGCGAAACGACCGGCAGAGCAGCGCACAGTGCCGGCAATTCGCCGAAATGAGGATAGAAACAACTTGAAAACAGCTACTGTGGTGGGGATATTGCTGATTATCGTGGGGATCGCCGGGTTTGCGTTCGGAGGGATCCACTACACGCACCGCAAACACGACGCCGACGTGGGGCCGGTGCACATTTCGCACCGGCAGCATAAGACCGTGCCGATTCCTCCGGTGCTAAGCGGGATTGCCCTGGTGGGCGGGATCGCGCTGGTGGTGGTGGGGGCGCGGAAGTAGCGAGGACCCCGGGGCGGCGCTAAATTTCCCAGCGAATCAATGCGGCGCCGACGGTGAATCCTGCGCCAACGCTGGCGATCAGCACCAGATCGCCCTTCTTCAGGCGGCCTTGCTGGCGCGCGGTTTCCATGGCCAGAGGGATGGTCGCGCAGGTGGTGTTGCCGAAGCGGTCAATGTTGATGACGACCTTATCCTCGGGCAGGCCGAGGCGATCGGCAGTGGCCGTGATGATGCGCCGGTTGGCCTGGTGGGAGATGAAGCAGCCGAGGTCGGCGCCGGTGATGCCGTTGCGGTTGAGGACGGTTTCGGTAGCCTCGACCATCTTGCGCACAGCGAATTTGTAGACCGCCTGGCCGTCCTGATGGACGTAATGCATTTTCTTGTCGACGGTTTCGTGCGAGGGCGGATGGAGGCTGCCGCCGCCGGGCATGTAGAGGGCGCAGGCGCCGGAGCCGTCGATTTCGTGATGGAAGTCGATCATGCCTGTCTCGCCGTCCTCGGCCGGCTCGATGAGGACTGCGCCAGCGCCGTCGCCGAAGAGCACGCAGGTGGCGCGGTCGGTGTAGTCGATGATCGAGGACATGGTGTCGGAGCCGATCACGAGCACCTTCTTCTGGGCGCCGCTTTCGACCAACTTGCAGCCCATCTGCAGCGAGTAGACAAAACCGGAGCAGGCGGCGGAGAGATCGAAGCCCCAGGCGCCCTTCGCGCCGAGGCGATCCTGCACCAGGCAGGCGGTGGCGGGGAAGAGCATGTCGGGGGTGACGGTGCCGACGATGATGACTTCGACTTCAGCGGGATCGACGCCGCGCTCGGCGAGGCAGCGTTTCGCGGCTTCGACGGCCATGTGGCTGGTGGCCATGCCGGGCTCGACGATGTGCCGCTCCCTGATGCCGACGCGCGACATGATCCACTCGTCGGAGGTCTCGACCATTTTTTCCAGATCGGCGTTGGTGAGCAGGCGAGGCGGCGTCCAGGTTCCGAGGGCGCTGATTTTGGCACGGACGGGCACACGGGGACGCACAGCAAGCGTCAAGGTTTCCTCCAGGGGTTCAGTAGCCGAAAGAGTATTGTCGCAGAAATGAAGTGGAGACAGGAGTCAGGGGCGGGAAGGAGGGAATTCAGTGCACCGGGTGACCTGCTGCACACGCACTGGCCCGTTACCGTTGCTTCCTTCCGGACCTGGCGGGGTTGGCGGGATTGCGTCGCGCAGGACCCGGCACACAGGTGATGATAGCACCACGCGACACCCAGCAAAGTGGCCCGTGCATGTGGCGACTTAGCCAAAACATTTGGCTATAATTGAACCATGAATACGGGCGAGGCAAGGGATCAGTTGTCGCGGCTGATTCGGGCTGCGGAAAACGGCGAAACCATCGTGATCCGCCGACATGGCAAGCCAGTGGCCCAAATTGGGCCGGCCGTTGCCGAGCGGAAGAAGGCACGGCTGGGAGGCATGAAGGACCGCATCCGCCTGCTGCCAGGCTGGGATGCGCCGGTCGATCCCGACCGCTTGCTGGGTGGGGATTTGTGAGCGGTTACCTGCTCGACACCAATGCCGCGCTGATTGCCCTGGCGAATCCCAGCCGTCTTGCCCCGGCGGCGCGCCGGGCCATCCTGGCGGGGCCAAACGTTCTCAGCGTCGTTTCCTATTGGGAAGTCGTGCTGAAGAGCATGAAGGGCAATCTGGACGTTGGCGATCCGCAAAGCTGGTGGCGGGATGCGCTGGACCAGCTGGCTGCATCGCCGCTGGCGCTGCGCGCGGAACACGTGGCCGGGGTGTGCGAGCTGCCGCCCATTCATCGCGATCCGTTCGACCGTGTGCTGATCGCACAGGCGATCTCAGAGGGCCTTCGGCTGGTGAGCCTGGATGAAGCAATCCATCGCTATGCCTCGGCAGGTCTGCGCGCCGTCCCGGTAAAATGAAGAAGTGACGGAACGAACGAATACCAGGGAAGCCCGGGTGGCGGGTGAGGGGAAGGCGCGGCCGCGCGTGGGTTTTGTCTCGCTGGGATGCCCCAAGAATCTGGTGGACAGCGAAGTGATGATGGGGCTGCTGGATCGCGCTGGGGCGGAGATGACGCCGCACGCCGAGACGGCGGAGATTCTGGTGGTGAACACCTGCTCCTTTATCGACAAGGCGAAGCAGGAGAGCGTGGACGCGATCCTGGAAATGGCGCGACTCAAGACGGCCGGCAGCGCGAAGAAGCTGATCGTGGCCGGGTGCCTGGTGGAGCGGTATCGCGACGAGATCCGGAAGAACATTCCTGAGGTCGACGCGGTGGTCGGAACCGGCGAACTGGAGACGATTCTGGCCGCGGCGGGGCTGCGGCCAAGCGCGCCGGCGGCGGATGCGTCGCCGTTCACGATTTTGTCCGGGGCGGCGGCAGAGGTGCGGCCGGGAAGCGAAGCGCTGGCCGGAACTCACAACCATGTGCCGGAAATGGGCAGCTCCCGAGCCGAGGGCGACAGCCGGGAGAAGCAAGGGCGGTTCTCGCGGGCCGAGTGGGATGGCGCGGCGGCGGCGCTGCCGCAGTATCTCTACGACCACACCACGCCGCGGCTGCGGACAACGAAGTCGTCGTCGGCATACATCAAGATCGCCGAAGGCTGCGATCATCCGTGCAGCTTTTGCGTCATTCCGAACCTGCGCGGGAAGTTCCGGTCGCGGCGATTCGAGTCGGTGGTGGCCGAAGCGGAGGCGCTGGTGGCCGAGGGCGTGCGCGAGATCACGCTGATCGGCCAGGACACGACCTGCTACGGCGAAGATCTCGGCCTGAAGGATGGTCTGGCGGCGCTGCTGGACCGGCTGG
>Ga0335072_10004448_pt1 | contig 20813 bp, 24 predicted proteins | sample Lox_Sample_21_FD_206725 | JGI IMG/M metagenome (GOLD analysis project Ga0335072, IMG submission 206725) | Soil microbial communities from Loxahatchee National Wildlife Refuge, Florida, United States - Lox_Sample_2.1 | ecosystem: Environmental > Terrestrial > Soil > Wetlands | place: USA...
CTCCCCGGCCCCCCCGCCCCCCGCCCCCTCCGCCCCGGCCCCCCCCCCCCCCCCCCCCGCGGGGCCCCGCCCGCGCGCCCCCCCCGCCCCCCGCGTTGCCCGGGCAAGGTCCAGCATGCGCAGTCCCTCGCTCTCGAGCGCACTCAGGGAGACGGCCCATTCGCCCTCCTCGGTGACCATCAGCTGGCCACGGGCGAAGCGCATTCCGTTCACGTACAGGTCGACCGGCGCGTCGGCGGCACGGTCGAGGTCGACGACCGCTCCGAGCGGCAGCCCGAGGGCTGATCCCAGCGGCATGCGCGAGCGTCCGAGCTCGGCCCAGACGCGGAGGCTGATGCCCCCAAGCGCCTCCTCGAGCGCGAGGCTGTGCGGGCTCGTGTCGACGACAGACCCGGCGCCGTTCGCTCCTCCGCCGCCGCGCACCTGGTCACCGGTCCGCTCGGCGCTCTCCTCGTCGATCGCGCGGACCATGCGCACCACGAACGCCCTGGGCACGAGCTGGATCAGCCGGCAGGCCTCGCCGGCGATCGTGAACGTGGTCGAGGTCGCGTGCGGGGCGGTGCCATAGATGTCGGACGCCTCACGCGGATCGACGAGCACCCGCGTGTCGGGCGTCGAGATCTCGATCTCCTGCCCGAGCACGACGCCGATCGCGGCGGCCGCGGCGGCCATCGTCTGGTTGGCCGCCTCGGCGATCGCCGACATCTCGAGCTCGGACAGCGCCGGCTCCTCCGGGCCCTCCCCGGCCTCGTCGATCTCCTCGGTGGGAGCGCCCATCGCGGTGGCGAGGCTACGGGCCCCGGCTGGCGTGAGCACGAAGATGTTGGCGCCGGTCACGCCGTCGACGTACGAGACGCTCGACGCGATCGAGCCGCGGGCGACGTTGGCGAACGGCGACGAGCCGTCCTCGAGCACGGTGACCTCGCCGCGCTGCACGGCGCCTGGCACGAACATCTCGAGCACCTTGGCGACGGCCTCGGCGGTCGAGGCGCCGAGGCGCATCAGCGCCTCGCGCGGGGTGATGTCCTCTTGCTGGCTCATCCGAACTTCCTTTCGGTGCCGGACACCTGGATCGCCCGGCGGGCGCCGTTGGATCCGGGCTGGGCCCGGGCGAGCTTGACGTTCTCCGCGAACACCGTGACGCCCTGATCGGCCTGGGCGCCAAGCCGGATCACGCTGCCGGGCCCGAGCGACAGGATCTCGTCGATCGGAAGCTCGATCGCGGCGACCTCGGCGCGGAGCGTGACGGGGACGCCGGCCATCGCGCGCCCGATCTCGGCGGCGCCGGCCGACTCAGCCTCGGGCTCGCGGGTCTCCTTGCCCGAAAGTCGCTCGCCGACCTCGTCGATCGCCAGCCACGGGATCAGCAGCGCCATCGACGCCGAGTGCTTGTTGATCCGGCTCTCGATCACGACCACGAACGTCGGCTCGGACACCGCAGCGATCTGGCTCGTGTCGTTGTGCGTCTCGATGTCGATGATCGACAGGCTGATACCGGCGAGGTCCTGCCACACGAGCGACAACTGATGGACGAGCGACTCGAACAGCCGCTGGGTCAGCACGTTGTCGATCTCGCTGAACCGCCGCTCGCGCGGGGGCTTGTCGGGCGAGCCTCCGAGCAGCAGGTCCAGGCACATCAGCACGAACGACTGCTCGACGGTGAACAGCATCCGGGTACCGAGCGGCTGGACGTCGAGCGTCACGTACAGCGAGCCTGTCGGAAGTTGGGACTGAGCGCCCGACCAGGTGGCCTGCGCGCTGTTGATCGCCTCGAGCTCGATCGGCGTCCGGAGCTCAGTCGAGAGCCGGGTCACGGATGTCTGGCAGAAGGTGTCGATCGCGCGGGAGATCCGCCGCTGATGGTCGCTGGTGAACTTCGTCGGGCGCGAGAAGTCGACCGTGCGCAGCCGCTGGCCGCGTCGGTGGGCGCCCGTCGCGGGTTGCTCGGGAAGCTGGCCGTGCTTGGCCGCCTCGACGAGGGCCGCAACCCGGTCGTGATCAAGCATCTCACTCATCGTCTTGCTCCCATGGCTGGAATGGTGGTTGCAGGCACGCCGGCTCCGGCCGCAGCCCGGGCCCGGGCGGCGGGGCCGGAGCCGTCGAGCAGCGTGGTGGCCCTGCCGCCGGCTTCCTTGACCGTGACGGTGCAGACGCCGACCTCGACGCGCATCGTGCGGCCCCGGTTGCCTCCGGTCGCAGAGGCGCGAACCGACAGCCCCGATGCGGCCAGGCCCGAGCGGACGGCCTCGCCGTTGCGGGCGCCGATGTCGAGGTCACCGAGCTCGAACATGCGCGCGCCCCCGGCGAGCACCGCCTCCAGGCGATGCCGGCTGGCGCCGGCGCGGACGACGGCATCGATCAGCGCGGGAACCGCGAGGTCGGCGAATTTCCCGAGCTCGCGATCGCTCTCGGAGGACTCGGGCAGCACGATATGAGCGAGCCCGGCGATGCCCGCGAACCGATCGACGAGCGCCAGGCCGATGCACGAGCCGAGCCCGCGAGCTACGAGCTCATCGCCGGCACGACCTGACACTTCGATCTCACCCATTCGTACCGAGCCCATCACTACGCGGCAAGGCCGAGCGGGGTCAGGAGGTCCGTCACGCCACCGTCGGTCGGCAGCAGCACGAACGAGATCGAGCACGGCTCGTCGGCGACCGCGAGCTCGGAGTCGAGCACCAGCACGAGGTCGGGGGAGGACGCCTGGGTGAGCGCGAGCGAGGTGACGATCGCGCCCAGCATGTCGGTGGTCAGGTGCGGCGGGCACGGACCCAGGCTCAGCCCCGTCATCGACGCGAGCGCGTTCAGGCAGCCGGTACCGAGGATGTTCCCGATCTCGCGTAGCGCGGAGTCGCCGATCTCGCTGCCGGCCTCGACGCCGAGCAGCTGGCACAGCGCGCTGGCGCCCTCGGACGAGATCAGGAGGAGCACGAGCCCTTCGATGTCGCCCTCGAGCGGGATCACGACTCCCGTGATCGACTCGTCGGGGCTGCCGCACGCCTCGACTGCGTCGGCCAGCGGCAGCGCGAGCACGCGCGGCACGCTCAGCCCGACCTCACGGCCCAGCATCTGCGACAGCGCGGTGGCGGCGTTTCCAGAGGCGATGTTCGCCAGCTCCCGCAAAGCATCCAGCTGCAATTCGGTGTAGCGGGGGGTCACTGATCCGGTCTCCTGTGTTCGTGTTCGGTAGGTGGTGCTTCTAAGCAGCGAGGCTGATCGTGGCCGCGGCGCTGTTCTCGGCGGCGAGTGCGTCGCAGTCGACGATCAACGCGATCCGGCCGTCGGCCAGGGCGGCGCCTCCGGATACCGGCTCGCCGTCGGAGACGATCTCCGGGAGCGGCCGGGTGACCAGCTCACGCTGGCCGACCAGATCGTCGACCGCCAGCGCCAGGCGGCGATCCTGGGTACGGATGATCACGACGAATTCGTGGTTTGCGACGACCCCGCGACGGAACACGTCGGCGCCGTCGTGCAGCGGCAGCACGCCGTCCTCGAGGACCAGCATCGGCTTGCCCGCGACCGAGCGCACGGTTTGCTGGGACAGGCGGAGCGTGCGCTCGATCCGGTCGAGCGGGATCGCGAACTGCTCGCCGGAGACGTCGACCTGAAGGGCCGAGACGATCGCGAGCGTCAGCGGCAGGCGGATCTGGGCGAGCGTCCCGGCGCCGGGAGTCGAGTCGATCACGACCTCGCCGCCGAGTTGGCGGATCTTGTCGCGGACCGCGTCCATCCCGACCCCGCGGCCGGAGATGTCGCTGGTGGTCGCGGCGGTGGAGAAGCCCGAGGTGAACAGCAACTCGACGGCGCCGCGCATATCGATCGCGGCGGCGGTCTCCTCGTCGATCATCCCGAGCGACACAGCCTTGCCGGCAATCGCCTGCGGGTTGATGCCATTGCCGTCGTCGCGCACCTCGATCACGACGCTGCCGCCGGCGTGGCGCGCGGTGATCTGAAGCGTGCCTTGACGCGGCTTGCCGGCCGCGAGGCGGTCCTCGGGTCGCTCGAGACCGTGGTCAAGCGCGTTGCGAACGAGGTGGACGAGCGGATCGCCGAGCGCATCGACGACCGTCCGGTCGAGTTCGGTGTCGCTTCCGATCAGCTCGAGCTTGACTTCTTTGCCGAGCTTGGTCGAGAGGTCGCGGATCAGCCGCGGGAAGCGGAGGAAGACCACGTCGACGGGGATCATGCGGACCTGCATGACCATCGCCTGGAGCGCTTGAGAGCTGCGAGTCAGCTCCTGCACGGCATGCTGGAGTCCCTCGATCTCGAGGTTCGCGGTCAGCGCCTCGACGGCGGTCCGGTGGATCACCAACTCTCCCATCGAGTGCATCAGGGCGTCCAGGCGCTCGGCGTCGACGCGCACGGTGCGGGTCTGGCTCGGCGTCCTGGTCTCGGCCTTGGGCAGGGTCTTGGGCTGGGTCGTGGCCTCGGCTGCGGCTGCGGGCGCCGGCTCTACGGCGGCGGGTGGCGGCGCCGGGGCTTCAACCTCCGGCGCGGGCGCGACGGCGACCGGTCCGGAGTTCGAAATCTCCTTGACCTCGACGGTGAATACCTCCGAGACTCCGCGGACGTTCTCCGCGATCGCCTCATCCTCGTGATCGCTCGCGATCCAGGCGTCGATCTCGCGCCCTTGGAATTGCTCGAGTGAGTCGTGCGGGGGCGCGCTGACGAGAGTCTCGCCGTGGTCTCCCAGCGCGACCAGGACCATGTGCGCGCGCACGGCCGGCATCAGCACCTCTTCGTTGAGCGTGACGTGCACGCGCAGCACCCGGGCACCGGCCTCCTGCGCCGCGATCACCGCGGCGTGGTCGAGCGGATCGGCGATCCCGACGCGGGCCATCTCCTGCTCGGGGGTGCGCGGCCGCACCAGCGAGCGCAGCCGGGTTACGAGCGGAGCGGGATCGAGCCCCTCCTCGCCGTCGGTCTCGATCGCCTCGACCGACGCCGACAGGGCATCCAGGCACGCGAACACGGTGTCGATGGCCTCGACGGGGAGGCCGTTGGTGCGCTGGCGGAGGAGTTCGAACACGTCCTCCATCTCGTGGGTGAGCTCCGCGATCCGGCTGAAGCCCATCGTCGCGCTCATGCCCTTGAGCGAGTGGGCGATGCGGAATATCTCTTCGACCGTGGCGCGGTCCTTGGGGTCCTCTTCGAGTCGGACGATCGCGAGATTCAGTTGTTCGAGGTGCTCGCGCGTCTCCGCGACGAACATGGGCATGTACTCGGAGGTATCCATCACGACTTTCGGTAGATGAAGGGGTGAATCGTCGCCAGCCCAAGCGACGGCGCATCGGTGACCCGCTCGGTTCCGCCGATCACCAGAACGCCCCCCGGTCGTAGAGCGTGGGCGAGCCTGGCGTGCAGTTCGTCCCGGATCCGGTCGGCGAAGTAGATGACCGTGTTGCGACACATGATCAGTTCATAGCTCGACGCCTGCGGCCGGAGCTTGAGCAGGTCGCCCACCTCGAAGTGGGTCATCGCTCGCAGCGGCTGCTTGGCCTGCCAGCCCGTATCGGTGCGCTCGAACCACCGCTGCATCGTGGCGAAGGGGGCGCTGCGGGCGTCTTCGACGCTGAACGCGCCGGCCTTGGCCCGGGCCACCATCCGCTGGTCGATATCGGTGCCGAGGATCCGGACCGACACCCCGGGTATCGACTGAGCGCAGACAGCGGCGAGCGTGTACGCCTCGGCTCCGTAGGAGCAACCGGCGCTCCAGGCGCGCACGCGGCCGCCTGAGGCGAGTTCCTTGAGCAACCCGCCCTCGAGCCGCGCCCACTGGTCGGGATGGCGCCAGAGCTGCGAGACGTTGATCGTGACCCGGTCGAGCAGTTCGTCGAGCAGGTCCTTGTCGGCGCGCACCCGGTCGAGCGCGTCGGTCAGCTTCGCGTAGCCCAGGCGCGCGAAGAACGAACGCAGGCGCCGCTCCATCTGCGGCCGCTTGTACTGCGACAGGTCGATGCCGTTCAGCTTGCGCAGCCCCTCGCAGAAGGCGACGTAGTCGTCGGCGGCGACCAGGTCGCTCTTCGGCGCCCCGGTGGCGGCGTCGTGGCCCCGGTGGCGGGCGATGGTGGGGCGCTGGAACGCCCGGGTCTCGCGCTCGCTCATGCCCGTGCCTCGCTCGAGATCGCCTCGGCGAGGCGGCCGAGGTCGAGCACGTCGTCGGCCAGCCCGGCGTCGACGATCGCGCGCGGCATCCCGAACACGGTGCAGCTGTCCTCGGACTCGACGAGGATCCGCCCACCGTGGCGGCGGACCTCGCGAGCGCCGCGGAGCCCGTCGTTGCCCATGCCGGTCAGGACGACGAGCAGCATGCGCTCGCCGTAGGCGCGCGCGGCGTCCTCGATCAGGAGGTCGGCGCGGGGGCGCAGGCCGCCGACCGCGGGCTCGTCGGTCAGCGTCGTGCGACCGTCGTGGCTCAGGCGCAGATGGCGGCCGCCGGGGGCGAGTAGCGCCGTGCGAGCATCGACCTTCTCGCCGCCGGTCGCCTCGAGCACGTTCAGGGCGCTGCTCGCGTTCAGGCGCGTGGCGAGCGACCCGGTGAAGCCGGCCGGCATGTGCTGGACGATCAGCGTTCCGACGCCGAGCGGCGCCGGCAGCTTGGGAACGAGCGCGGCGAGCGCGCGGGGCCCGCCGGTGGAGGTCGCGATCAGCACGAGCTTGTCGCCCTTGACGACCCGGGCGGGGCGGGGCGGCGCGATCGGCGCGCCGCCGCGAGCGAGTCGTCGCGGACCGCGGGAGGCGGCCGCCAGCTTGACCTTGCTGCCGAGGTTCTCGATGAAAGCGTCGAGGCTCTCGTTCGCGGTCGGCTTGGGGACGAGGTCGAACGCACCCTCGGCGAGCGCGTCGACCGCGCGCGCTCCATGGGCGGCGGAGAACGCCGATACGACGACCACGCGGACATTGCTGTCCGCGCGGCCACGCAGGGCCCGGAGCACGCCGAGCCCGTCGAGGCCCGGCATCGTCAGATCGAGCGTCATCGCGTCCGGACGCTCGCGCTCGCACAGGGCGAGCGCCTCATCGCCGTCGCGGGCGCTGCCCACCACCTCGACCCCGGCCTTCGTCAGCGAGCGCGTGACGATGTTGCGCATGAGTGCGCTGTCATCGACGACGACGACCCGCGCCGGGGTGCTGGTGGACATGTTCGGGTTTTGGTGTTGGTGGGGAGTCTCAGGCGGCGACCGCGAGATCCGGCTCGGAGAAGATCGCGCCGGCCTTCAGCAGCACGACGAGGCGGTCGTCGATCTTCGCGATCGAGTCGATCAGCGTCGTGTCCGCGCCGGGCGCGTCCTGCAGCTGCTCGTCTTCGACCGTCAGGACCTCCTCGACTCCGTCGACGATCACGCCGGCGGTCTCGGAGCCCGCCTCGACGATCACGATCTTCGTGTCCTCGGTGAGCTGGGAGGGAACGCCCAACCGGGCCGCAAGGTCGTACACGGGAACGATCCGGCCACGGAGGCTGATCACGCCACGGACCCAGTCGGCGCGCGAGGCGACCGAGCGGGGCTCGGAGTAGCGGATGATCTCGTGGACCTGCTGGATCGCGAGCGCGTAGTGCTCGGTGCCCAGCGTGAAGACGACCAGCTGGCGGGGGTTGTTGGCATCTGGCATGACGGTTTGCTCCTTGCAGAAATCAGACGAGCCGGGGTGGCGACGCCGTTCCCATTCGTGGGTTCGGTACCCCGGTGTTCGTCACTTGCGCCGCGTAGCTTTAGGTTTTGGGCGACGCTCGGAAGCCCTAGGCCTCGGCGGGTGCGCCGGGGTCGGCAGGCGCCGGTGCGCCGGCGGGCAGCTGGCCGAGGACCTCGGTGACGCGAAGCCCGAACTGCTCGTCGATCACGACCACTTCTCCACGGGCGATCGCGGTGCCGTTGACGAGCAGATCGACCGGCTCGCCGGCCATCCGGTTGAGCGTGATGATCGAGCCCTGGCGGAGCTCGAGCGTCTCGCCGACGGTCATCCGGGTGCGGCCCATCTCGACGCTGAGGTCGACCGGGACCGCGCTCAGGCGGCGCAGGTCGGCGACGCCGTTGACGCTCGGGAGCGCGGAGTCCATGGCGCCCGCGGGAAGCTGCTCGAGTTCGAGTTTCTCGCTCATCGTCACGCCTACTGGACGGCCACGTCGGTGAAGAAGACCTGGTCGACCTTCACGTCGGTCTGGGTCTTGATCTGGGACAGGATCTCCTTCTCGATGCCGGTGCGTCCGGACTCGGAGATCAGGTCGTTCGAGGTGTCGTTGGTGACGTCGTTGGTGATGATCGCGCGGATCACCGCCTCCTCGGGCAGCGTTCCGACGATGGCGCCCGCGGCGGGCGTGTTGTCGGCGCTGGCGCCATCGCTCTGGCCCGGCGCGAGTTCGAGCGCGACCGTCAGCGTGGCGTAGTGACCGTCGGTGAGGTTGAGCGTGAACTGGTGGGGGAGGATGTAGATCTCGCCCGCGATCTTGGGCTTGACGACCTTGGGCGGCATCAGCTTGGCCTTGGCGACATAGCCACCGCCGAGCAGCACAATCGGGAGGATGATCAGGATCTTCTTTTTCATGGGCTCGGGTTCAGGGTCGGGGACGGGGCTCAGGATGGGGGTACTGGGTTCAGGCGCATCAGCACGATCTCGACACGGCGGTTCTCCGCGCGCCCGGCGGCCGTTGCGTTGCTTGCAATCGGGTGCAGATCGGCATAACCGACCGCCCCGAGCCGGGAGGCGCTGACGCCCCGGCTTATCAGGAACCGCACGACGTTCGTGGCCCTCGTGGTCGACAGCTCCCAGTTGCTCGGGAACTGCGCGGTCGCGATCGGCTGATTGTCCGTGTGTCCTTCCACGGTGATCGGATGACTCGGGTCAAGGTTGAGCAACTGGGCGACTTCGTCGAGCAATTGGTTGGCGCCGGGGTCGAGCGTCGCCGAGCCCGATGGGAACAACAGGTTGTCGGTGAGCACTCGGACGACCAGGCCGCGGCGCTCGATGATCGTCTGGACCTTGTCGCCGAAGCCGTGCGCCTTGGCGTACGCGTCCATCTTCTTCTTGAGCGCGACGAACGTGTCCTGCTCGGAGACCGAGGCGCTCATGCTGTTGAGCGCCGCCTGGAGCTGGGCCGAGGTCAGTGGCTTGGCCGCCTGGCTGGACGAGCTGGTGCTGTTGGCCGAGCCGGTGCTGCTGCTCGACCTCGACGTCGGCGTTGGGACCAGCGGCACGATCGACGGCACCTCGGCCGTGGCCGGCGTGTGCGCGCTCGTCGACTCCGAGCCCGAGGACAGGATCGCCCGTCCGCCGGGCAGGATCGAACCCGAGAACGCCGACTTCAGCGACTGCTGAAGGACCTGATACTTGGAGATGTTGACCGACGAGATCGAGAACAGCACCATGAACAGGGCGAACAGCAGCGTGAGCATGTCCGCGTAGGTGAGGAGCCAGCGCTCCTCGTTCTCGTGCTCGACGGCTCCTCCTCGCCGCCCGCGCTTGCCGTGGGCGGCCATGGCTAGGCCGCTTCCGCCTCGCGCTCGGGCATCGGCGTGACGTTGTCGGCGTCGCCAGCGCCGTCGCGCAGGGCCGGCGGCACAAACGAGGTGAGCTTGTCGGCGACCACGCGCGGGTTGTCACCGGCCTGGACGGACAGGATGCCCTCGACGGTCAGCGTCCGCAGCTCGACCTCCTCGGAGGAGAGCGCCTTCAGGCGGTTGGCGACCGGGAGATAAATTACGTTGGCCGACGCGACACCCATGAGGGTGGCGATGAAGGCGGCGGAGATCGAGGGGCCGAGCGTCGCCGGCGCGGACAGGTTCTGGAGGACGTGGACGAGCCCCATGACCGTGCCGATGATCCCGATCGTCGGCGCGAACCCGCCGGCCTTCTCGAACGGGAGCACGCCGGCATGGTGCCGGGCCGCCATGCCGTCGATCTCGGCGTCGAGGATGTCGCGGACGAGCTCGGGGTCCGTGCCGTCGACGACCAGCTGGAGCCCCTTCTTCGTGAACGCGTCGTCGATCTCGGAGATCTGGGCGTCGAGCGCCAGCAGCCCCTCGCGGCGCGCCTGCTCGGCGAGCGATACGAGCAGGTTGACCCGCCCCTGGACGTCGAGCGGTTCGGCGTTGATCACGCGCTTGTACAGCGCGGGGATCTTCTTCATCCCGTCCATGCCGACGCTCGCCATCGTCACGCCGCCCGTGCCGGCGATGATCAGGATCAGCGCCGTCGGGTTCATGAATGCGGCGGGGCTGGTCCCGTCCATCATCGCGCTCATCAGCACGCCGACGACGGCGACAGCGATTCCTATGCCGGTTGCGGCCTTCATGATCCTGTCATCGACCGGGATATGGAAACCTTCACCTTCACCTTCACGCGAGTTCGGAGGCGTCGACGGCCGCCGGGCGCAGCTGCGACACGGTGGCGCCGGTGTCCTCGCGCTGATCCTGGCGGCGCTTCATGGCGCCCGCGAGGATTTCCACGCGGTACGCGCGCACGGCCTGACAGACGCGCTGAGGCGTCTCGGCGACGACGATCTTGGCGCCCGTCGCGAGCGTGATCACCGTGTCGGGGTGACCCTCGACGGTGACGATCAAATCGGGATTCAAATGGAAGAGCTCGAGCTTGTGCCCGAGTCGATGCAGGGTGATCATGGTTTTTGTTCCTCGGTCCGTTAGAAGGTGGCTTGGATGTGGGACCTGCCCACCCTGGGACCGGAGGGGCGGCATCCCTCGATTGCCACCCCTCCGCCCAGCCCTTGCCTCGAATTACTGCTTCATCTGCACGACCGTCTGCATCATCTGATCGGCCGTGGTGATCGTGCTCGCGTTGGCCTGATAGCCACGCTCGGCCTCGATCATGTTCGTGAATTCAGTGCCCATGTCGACGTTCGACTGCTCGAGCTCGCCGCTGATGGTCTGACCGTAGTTGCTCGTCCCGGGCTGACCGGCGGTCTCCGGGCCCGACGCGGCGGTGGCGCTCCACAGCGACCCACCGTCACGCTGCAGACCCGCCTGGTTGGGGAAGGTCGACAGCGAGATGTAGCCGGCGGTGATCGTCGTGCCGGAGGCGTTCTGGTAGTTGACGCTGCCGTCGGGGCCGATCGTCACGTTCGTCGATCCCGGCGGGACGTTGATCAGGTTGTTGGCGCCGCCCGCGGTGTTGGCCGAGTAAGTGCCGGTGGAGGCGTTCTGGGTCGCCCCGTAGCCGAGCACGTACTGACCGCTCTGGGTGCACAGATCGCCCGCAGCATTGAACGTGAGGTCACCCGCCTGCGTGTACTGGGTGGCGTCGAACGTCGGCGGCGTCGTGTTCACGTTGCCGTTGGCGACGCGCAGCCAGCCGTTGCCCTGGATCGCCACGTCGGTGGCGTTGCCCGTCGACTCGACACCGCCGGCGGTCATCACGTTGTCGATCGAGCCGACCTGCGCACCGAGACCGACCTGGAGGGGGTTGGTACCGGCGCTGTAACCGTTGGCGCTGGTGCCGGCCTGGATCAACTGCGAGAGCTCATCGGAGAACTCCGTGCTCTGCGCCTTGTATCCGACCGTGTCGACGTTGGCCAGGTTGTTGGCGGTCACGTCGAGCATCGTCTGGTGTGCATCGAGGCCGCTGATCGCGGCATACATTCCTGACATCATCGGAACATCCCTGCCTTTCGCGGCCTCCTCGAAGAGGTCCAGCCACTGTTGGTATTAACCGTGTCACTCATGCGATCACGGCACTGTCGATGTTGGTGAACACCTGCTGTCGCATGTGCTCGGAGTCCACCGCCGTGATGACGGTGTTGTTCTTCACCGACACCACGTATGCGGTGTTGTCGACGAAGACCACGGAGTCGCGCGAGCCCTTTCCCGCCGCACGCTGGACTCCGTCTGTGAGCCGGCCGAGAGTCGGCTGGTCAAGGGTGATCCCACGCTGCTGAAGGCGCTCGAGCGCGTGCCGCGAGAAGCTCGGCGCGCTCGTCTGCTTGGACAGCAGCTCCGCAAACGACGGGCCGGTCGTAGCCTGGCCGCCCGTGATCTGCGACGCCGGCGTGGCCGGAGTCGTGACCGGAGCGACAAGGCCCGGCGCGACGAGCGCGGGATTGGGAAGGACTGAGCTCACGAGACCTCGCTGACCGCCGATGCATTGATGCCGGCGGTGCCGTTGATGGTCAGGGTCGGCCCGGAGCTCGTCAGTTCGACCGACTGCACGGTGCCGGTGTCAGTGGCGCCCGTGGTCGGGTCGGTGTACTGGACGTTCTGGTTCAGCAGCGCGATCGCCGTCGCCGTGTTCTGCCCGGAGGCGATCGTCGACGTCGACTGCGCGGTGTCGGTCTCCTGCTCGACCGAGGTGAACTGCGCCAGCTCTTCGACGAACTGCATCGGGTCACTGGAGCTCGCGCTCATCGGGTTCTGGTTCTGAAGCTCGGCCATCAGCATCTGCAGGAACTGGTCCTCGTTGATCGGCAGGCCGCTCGAGCTCGAGTTCGTCGCGCTCGTGCCGGTCGTGCCGCTGGTCGAGGTGGTGCTCGTCGTGGATGGCGTGGTGAAGCTCATCGGTGTCGTTCCTTGTGTCGTACGTCGGTTCAGGCGAGCACGTTGACCAGCGCGCTGCCGGCCGGCAGCGACGTCGTCGGCTCGATCGCGGCGGCGTCACCGTTCGCGGTGTCGGCGGTGTCGCTGCTCGTCGTGTAGGCCGAGCCCGAGCTCTGACCCGGATTCTGGTTCTGTGCCTGGGCGGAGCTGTCGCCGCGAGTCCCGATGTCGAGGCTCAGCAGGTTGACGCCGGCGGACTGGAGCGCGCGGCGAAGGTCGTCGCCGCCCTGCGACAGCGTGTCGGCCGTCGCGGCGTGGTCGGCCAGCACCTTGGCGGTGACTCCGTCCTCGGTGTGCTGCAGCTGGATGGTGATCGTGCCGAGCGACGGCGGCGACATCTCGAGCTTGGCCGTCGTGGCGCCCTGGCTCGCGCCCATCTCGACGCTCGCGCGCACCTGCTCGACGGCATCGTTGAGCGTGACGCCGTAACGGACGGGGAGCTCGGTGGCCGCTGCCGCCGGCGCGGCCTGAGCCGGCTGGGCCGGCTGCGGCGTTCCGAGCGCGGCCGCCTGGGCGGCGCTTGCCGTGGGCTGCGCGGTCGCCGCGGTCGTCGAGGTCGTCGGCGCCTGGGCGGCAGTGGCGCTTTGATGGGCCGCGGGCTGCGGCTGCGCGGTGGTCTGCTGGCCCGCGCTGCTTGCGTCGTCCTGAGCGCTGTTCGATGTCGAGGCCTGCTGACTGGCCGGGCTCGTGGCGGCTGCGGTGGCGGTGCCCGTGGGCTGCGCGGACGTCTGGGTCGCGGGCGCGGGCTTGCCGGCGGCGGGCGCGGTCGGCGTCGTCGTGGCTGCCGGCTGCGTCGCCGCCGTGGTGGCGGTGCTCCCGGCCGTAGTCGCAGGGGCCGTAGTCGCAGGAGCCGGGGTCGCGGGTGCGGTCGGAGCAGCGGGGGTCGGCGCCGTCGCGGCCGGCGTTGATGGCGTCGCCGAGCTTGCCGCCGCGGAGGTCGGGGCGCTGACCGGCGTTGAAGTGGCCTGCCCGCCGGCCGTCGGGACCTGCGCCGCCGAGGTGGGCGCCGGCGCCGGCGTGGCGGATGTGGTCGGAGCGTCGGTCGCCACCTGGGCCGCGGCGGTCGCGGTGTCAGTCGTGGCCGTCTGCGCCGGCGCTGTGGCGGCGGCGGTCGCGGCCGGAAGCTCAGCTGCGGAGCCGGTGGCGGCCGTCGCCGGGCTCGCGCTGGCGGCGGTTGCAGCGGCAGCCACCGCGGCCATCGACGCCGCGGACGAAGCGGTCGCGACCGTGGAGGCGGTCGTTGCCGCGGTCGCGGCGCTGCTCGGCTGCGCCGGCACGGGGGCGGAGGTCGCGGCGATCGCGGCGGCTGCGGCGGTCACATCGTCAGTCGTCGCCGGCTGCGTCTGGGCACCGCCCGCAACCTGCGCGGCCGCCGCGCCGACGGCGCCGGTGGCGTCGCTGGACGTGAGGGTGGTGGACCCGGGCTGGACCGCGGTGCCGGCGCTTGCGCTCGCGTGACGATGCTTGCCGGTGTGAGTGCCGGATCCTCCGGCGCTCTTGTTCTGGCCTTCCGCAACGGCGGTCCGGGCCACGTGGTTGTCGAGGACGCTGGTGAAGGGCGGTCCGGATGTCTGGTCCGGGGGCCCCTGGCTCTGCGCCGGCGAGTCGGTACTCGCGGGCGGCAAAGCCGCGCTGATGCTTTCGGTCATGCGGCCTTCCTTCGGAATCCGTTGATGGCGATCTCGTCGAGCTCCAGCCCCTCGCGACGAGCGGCTTCCCGCTCGTGGTCGGCGCGGCGATGCTCCTTCAGCCGCTCCAGCGCCTGACGGTCGCGAGCGGCCTGAGTCAAGGCCTCGCGCCGCTGGGCAAGCTCGAGCTCGTGCCGCTGAAGGTCCTGGCGGGTGGCCTGGTGGGCACGCTCAGCGCGCTCCAGGTAGGCCTGACGCGCGAGCATGTCGGTGGCGCTCGAGACGGTCCGGGTCGCGTCGACCTGGGCCGCGCGGGCGCCGGCGAGGCGGGCGACCGCCGCGTTGACCTCATCCTCGGAGCGGCGATGGCGCATCATCGCGCCGGCCAGCTCCTGCTTGGCTGCGTCCTCACGACGCTCACGCAGGGCGCGAACGCGTTCGAGGCGGAAGCGGAACGACTGTCCGTTCATGGCCCTTTACTCGACCGCATGTCGTCGCCCCTGAGCGTGGGTGGACACTTGTCCGAGACGCGCCGGGCGCGCAGCCCTTGGGAAGAAACGTTGACTATTTCAACGTCGTCCCAAACGGCCGGAGGCGCCGACCGATTTCAGGCGCGGAGCTGAAGGCCCGGGATCGCGGGGGCGGCGACCTGGACCCCGCCGGCGGGGACCTGCCGCCCGGGCACGGCCGGCGGCACGGCCGGCGGGCCGTCGAGCACCTCGGCGGCGACGGGAATCCGGCGCACGAGCTCGTGAGCGAGGCCGAGCAGCTGGCGGTCGGCCTCATCGACGGCGCATGGCTCGTCGACGCGCTGCTTGAGGAATGCGTCGATCGCGGGGCGCAGGCCGATCGCCGCGTCGAGGATCGGGTCGGTGCCGGGCTGGTAGGCGCCGATCGAGATCAAGTCCTCCTTCTCGCGGTACGCCGCCAGCGCCGAGCGGAGCCGCTCGCCGGCCTCGCGGACCTCGGGCGTGACGATCTCGCCGATCAGGCGGGACACGCTCTGGAGCACATCGATCGCGGGGTAGTGCCCGGTGTGGGCCAAAGAACGCGTGAGCACCACGTGCCCGTCCAGAATCGACCGGACGGCGTCGGCGATCGGCTCGTTCATGTCGTCGCCGTCGACGAGCACCGTGTAGAGCCCGGTGATCGATCCGCGATCGCTCGTGCCGGCGCGCTCCAACAGCCGCGGCAGCAGCGCGAACACCGACGGCGTGTAGCCGCGGGTGGCGGGCGGTTCCCCGATCGCGAGCCCGACCTCGCGCTGGGCCATCGCGAACCGCGTCACGGAATCCATCATCAGCATGACGTCCTTGCCGGCGTCGCGGAAGTGCTCGGCGATCGCGGTCGCGGTGAACGCGGCGCGGATCCGCACCAGCGCGGGCTGGTCGGAGGTGGCGACGACCACGACGGAATGACTCAACGCATCCCCCAGGTCGCGCTCGATGAACTCGCGCACCTCGCGGCCACGCTCGCCGACGAGCGAGATCACGTTGACCTGCGCGGAGGTCGACCGCGCGATCATGCCCATCAGCGACGACTTGCCGACGCCCGATCCGGCGAAGATGCCGAGGCGCTGGCCCCGGCCGCACGGCACGAGGGTGTCCAGAGCACGGACGCCGAGACTCACACGGTCGCTGATCCGGGGCCGCGTCATCGGATCGGGCGGGGCGCCGGTCGTGTCGCGCCAGGACACCCCGGAAGGAGGACCGAAGCCGTCGAGCGGGTTGCCGAGCCCGTCGATCACCCGGCCGAGCAGCGGCTCGCCGACGGCGACCCGGAAGGGGCGGCCGGTCGGGTGGACGCTCGTGCCCGGGCCGATCCCGTGGAGCTCGCCGAGCGGCATCAGCAGGGTGCGGCCGCTGCGGAAGCCGACGACCTCGGTGGCGACCTGCGGCCGGTCGCGACCCTCGCCGACCATGCACACCTCGCCGATCTCGACCTGGACTCCGGTGGCCTCGATGATCAGTCCGATCAGGTCGCTGACGCGTCCGATGCGCCGCGACAGGTCGGCGCCCTGGAGAGCGTCCGCCGCGCGTGCGAATTTAGTTTTCATCGACGCTTTCGCGCGCGAGCGCAGCGGCGACGATCTCCCGCGCTCGGGAGAGCTGCGCGTCGAGGCCGGAGTCGATCTCGCCCGAGTCGGTCCGCGCGATCGCGCCACCGCGGCCGATCCGCCGGTCCGACTGGACCCCGAGATGCTCGATCCCGCCGAGCTCCGACTGGAGCTGATCGACGCACTCGCTCACCAACTCCAGGTCGTCGGGGTTGACGACCAGCGTCACCCGGCGGCGCTCGGACAGGTGGCGAAGCGCGTTCCGCCCGACGTCCAGCACGCGCTCGGGCTCCACCGAGATCACGCCGGCGAGGATCTGCTCGGCGAGACGGATCGCCATCTCGACCGCGTCTTCCTCGAGCTCGGCCAGCATCTGCGCCTGCAACCCGGAGACCGCCTCGGCCGCGGCCGCGATGGCGGCCACCGCCGGTGCAGCCTCGGTGCGAGCGGCGGCGATCCCGGCGGCACGGCCCTCGGCCTCGCCGGCGGCCCACGCCTGGGCGCGGATCTGCTCGGCCTCGGCCCGGACCGCGGACAGCACGTCGGCGATCCCGTTCGAGGTGCCGGGCGGCGGGGCGTCGAGCTGGCGGAAGGCGTAGCTCGCGGCCGGCGTCGCGTGCTCGCTAGACGACTGCATCTTCCTCGCCGCGCGAGAGCACCAGGGCGCCGGCCTCTTCCAGCTTGCGCACGATCGCCACGATCCGCCCCTGGGCCTCCTCGACGACGCGCTTGCGCTGCGGCGGCTGGTAGGCCATCTCCTCGACCAGCATCTGCGCGCCGCGCTCGGACATGTTCGACAGGATCCGCTCCTTGACGTCGTCGTTGACGCCGCGCAGGGCGAGCGCCAGATCCTTCTGGTCGGCCTCGCGCAGCACGAGCTGGATCGAGCGGTCGTCGAGCTTGACGATGTCCTCGAACACGAACAGGAGGCGCCGAACCTCGGCCGCCAACTCCTCGTCGGCCTCGGTGAGCGAGTCGAGCACGTTGCGCTCGGTCGAACGGTCGGTGTGGTTGAGGATCTCCGCGAGCGACTTGATCCCGCCGGCGGTCGAGTACTCCTGCTGGACGACGCTGTCGAGTTTCTTCTTCATCACGCTCTCGACCTGCTTGACGACGTCCGGGCTGGTCTCGCCCATCCGCGCGATCCGAACCGCAATTTCGGCCTGCTCGCCCGAGGGCAGGTTGGCGAGCACCTGCGAGGCGAGCGTGGTGTGCAGGTTGGCGACCACGAGCGCCACCGTCTGCGGCGACTCGTTGCGCAGGAACGTCACGAGCTGCTCGGCCGGAGTACGGCGGAGAAACTCGAACGGCCGCATCTCGATCACGCTGGAAAGCCGCCCGATGATCTCGAGCGCCCGCTCGGGCCCGAGCGCACGCTCGAGCACCTCGCGCGCGTAGTCGACGCCGCCCGCGAGCAGCGAGTCGTAGGCCTCGACGGTGGCGGCGAGCTCCTCGAGCACGGTCGCCTGCGTGAGCGGGTCGACCCTCTGGAGCTTCGCCATCTCGAGCGAGAGCGTCTCGATCTCCTCGTCGCGCAGGTGCTTGAACACCTCGGCGGCGCGATCAGGACCGAGCGAGACGAGCAGCACCGCGGCCTTCTTGCGGCCCTTGATCTCGAGCTTGCGCTTCCCGGGCGGTTGCGCCGCCGCGGCGGCGGCCGGGGCGGCCGTAGGTGCCTTTTCGAGCTCCGCTGCCATCGGGATGCCCGGCTAGTCCTCGCTCATCCAGGCGCGAACCTGCTGGGCGACGCGATCGGGGTCGCGCTCCACCAACTCTTCGACCTGGCGCTTGGGAACGTTGACTGGGGACCGCAGCCGCTTGACGTCGGTCTGCGGGTCATCGCCGGAGACGAGTGCGGCCAGCGGACGCGGGGTTTCGAGCTCACGCAGCCAGGTCGGCTGCCCGCTGAACGTCTCCTTCTCGCGCCGCTTGATACTCCGGCGCATGAAGAACAGGAACAGCAGGGCGCCGAAGCCGATCAGCGCGTACTTGGCGTAGCCGATCATCTTCGTGCTCGAGGCCGGCGCCGGCGTGGCGGCGGGCTTGGCGAAGGCGATCTGGGACACGGACAGGGTGTCGCCGCGCTTGGTGTTCAGGCCGACCGCGCCGGCCACCGCACTCTTGATCGCCGGGATCGCAGACGCCGGGACCGACTTGTCGACGAGCACGGACACGGTCTGGTTGTTGACCGCGCCCGGCGCGATCACCGAGTGCGTGACGGTCTTGTCGACGCCGTAGGTGTCGTTCACGGTCTTGTTCGAGTAGTTCGAGTTGCTCGAGCCACTGCTCGCCGCGTAGGCCGGGATCGTCCCGGTCGTGCCGGAGGCGGTCGGGCTGCCGCCCTTGAGCGTCTCGGTCTGTGTCTGCGAAGTCAGCGGCACGCCCTTCTTGCCGTAGGTGAGCGTGTCCGAGGTCGCCTGGTTGGCATTGACGTTGGCGTTGACGACGACCTGTGCCTTACCGGGGCCGAGCGTCTGGGCGAGCAGGCCGGTGACGGCCGCGGCGGTGGTCGCGTCGTATTGGTTGTCGGCGGACTGCTGCGAGGTCGCGCTGCCGTCGGAGGCGTCCGAGCCCGAGGCGGGCCACAGCAGATCCCCGGTCGAGTCGGTGATCGTGACCTTCTGATCGGACAGGCCCTGGACGCTCGAGGCGACGAGCTCAGCGATGCCCTTGACCTGACTCGAGTCGACGCTGCCGGAGTCGGACAGCAGCACGGACGCGCTCGAGCTCTGGCTGTTGTCGCCGAACAGCTCGTCCTGCTGGTTGGGGAGCACGAGGTTCACGGTGGCGGAGTCGATGCCCTGGATCTGGTCGATCGTCTGGTCGAGCTGGCCCTCGAGCGCGCGCTGGTAGGTGACCTGCTGCTGGAAGTTCGAGGCGCCGAGCTGTGAGCTGTTCAGCAGCTCGAACCCGGGCTGAGTGCTACCGACGCCGAGCAGGCCGGCCGTGGCGAGCGCGATCCGCGCCTGGCTCGTCTGGCTCGAGTTGACGGCGAGGGCGGTGCCGCCGTTCTGGATCTCGTAGGTGATGCCCTTCGCGTCGAGCGTCGAGGTGATCTTGCCGGTCTGCGCCGGATCGAGGCCGGTCAGCAGCGTCGAGTAGCTCGGCGCGGAGGCGAAGTGCATGATCACGACGAGGAACACGATCGCGGCGGCGACCGAGCCCCCGACCATGGCCCAGCCCTTGGGAGTCAGTTTGGTGATGAATTGGCGAATGTCCATTTAGGCAGTGGCTGGGGAAGGGGGAGGGGAGGGAACCTGTGGGTAAGTCGAGGGAACCAGCGGGGGTAAATCGAGGGAACCGGCGGGGGGCGGAGCGCCCCGGACTACATCTGGGTCTGGAAGACCTGGTTGACGGCGTCAACCATCTTGGTACGGATCTGCGAGGCGAGATCCATCGCCAGCGACGCGTTCTCGACCGAGGTGATCGCCTGGGTCGGATCGCTGAGCTGCCCGGTCGCGAGCTGCTGTGAGGCGGTCGTGGCGTCGGCCTGGCTGGTCTCGAGTGAATTGATCGCGCCGGACAGCGCGCTGCCGAAGCTGCCGTCGCCGCTTCCGGCCGCGGCCGTGCCGGCCGTGCCGTCCTGGCCGAGCGAGCCGACCCCGCCGACGCTCCATTCACTCGGGCCGAGTGGCCCGACCGCTCCTGCGATCGCCGGGATCATTTCAGGAGACCCAGCGTCTTCTCGTACATCTCTTTGGCGGTGTTCATGGCGGTCACGTCGGACTCGTAGGACCGCGACTCGTCAATCATGTCGACCATCTCGTTGACCGGATTGACGTTGGGCTCCTGCACGTAGCCCTTGGAGTTGGCCGCGGGGTTGCTCGGGTCGTAGACCGACTGATCGGGCGTGGTGGAGTTGACGATCCCCGCGACCTCGACGCCGCCTGGGGTGGCGCCGCTGCCCAACGAGCTCATCGAGCCCATCGCGCCCGACAGAACTGAGCTGAAACTGTTGCCGCCGACCTGCTGGAGGACAACCTCCTGCTCCTGGTAGGGCTGGCCGTTCGCACCCTGGGTTGTGTCGGCGTTGGCCAGGTTCTCGGAGGTCACGTCCATCCGCGTGCGCTCGGCGGTGAGACCGCTGGCGGCGATGCTGATCGCGTCGAAGAAGCTCATCAGGACTGCCCGATGCCCATGGCGCTCTCGAGGATGGACTCACGCTGAGCCGCGATCTGGGTCAGCGTCTCGTACAGCAGGCCGTTCGACGACAGGTCGGCCTCCTGCTGCTCGGGGCTGACCCCGTTGCCGTCGGCGCCAGTGGACTGCGCCACCGAGTAAGGCTGGTAGGTGACCGAGGTGGGCGACTGCCCGGACTGGATCGCGCTTGCGAGCGTCGACTGGAAGTTGACGTCCTCGGGCTGGTAGCCCGGCGTGTCGACGTTCGCGAGGTTGTTCGTCAGCAGCGTCTGACGGAGCATCGAGCCGCTCATCGCGGACTCGAGGGCTTGCTGAGTGGTGTCAAGGAGGGACATGTGGGGTCCGTGAAAGACGCGCCCTCCTTGGGCTCGGTTACGACTCGATCCATCGAGTCTCTCCATGAATCGGCCTGCCGGCGCGATCCTTTAGTGGTTGCCGACGCGTGTTTAGGCG
>Ga0335072_10004449_pt1 | contig 20811 bp, 20 predicted proteins | sample Lox_Sample_21_FD_206725 | JGI IMG/M metagenome (GOLD analysis project Ga0335072, IMG submission 206725) | Soil microbial communities from Loxahatchee National Wildlife Refuge, Florida, United States - Lox_Sample_2.1 | ecosystem: Environmental > Terrestrial > Soil > Wetlands | place: USA...
CACCCCAACGCCGCCCGTGCGGCATCGCAGCGCGCCCGGTACCCCTCAGCAAAACGCTATTCTGCTCCAGTTTTTCGCCGTTCCCTTCGGCGAACCGCAGCCGCTCATCGCAGACGCGCGCTTCACGCGGACAGGATTCGCCCTGCACCTCGACGGACCTGCGTCGATCAGTCGCATCACCGCTCCTGGAGCCACTTTCGGACTGCTCGGTCGCCCGCTCCTGGCGCTTGGCTCCAAAGGCCGCGTTGAACTCAACACCACCACCGCGTCCGGCTGGCTGCCTTCGCTCAACGGCGTCGTATCCGGCCTCCTGACTACCGGGACCGTTCGCGTGCAGGGCGCGGAGCTGCATCCGGGATTTCTTCATGCACCGCTTTACGTGGATTCCGCGGACCTGAATCTCGGCCCCGATCAGATCTCATGGCAGAACGCCGCCATCCGCTGGAAGGGAATAGCGATGCACGGGTCGCTCCGCCTTCCAGCCGTTTGCACTCAGCCTACGCCGTGTGGGTCGGCCTTCACGCTCCAGGCGCCGTCTCTGAATGCCTCAGCCATCGAGTCCGCGCTTGTGTCGGAGCAACCCGGCTTCTTCGGTCAGATCTTCGCCAGTGCCTTCGGCAACGACAGCACCTCCGTATGGCCGCCCCTGCATGGAACTATCCAGTGCGGTGCCTTCGCTCTGAACCGTCTGCTGCTGCCCAACGCCACCGCCTCCGTTGACGTGAGCGGCAATCACGTCGACATCAGCTCACTCGACGCCGGCGCCCTGGGCGGGACGCTGCACGTTTCCGGCGGCCTCACCGTCGATGCCGGCATTCCTCGCTGGAACCTCGATCTCCGCCTCACCGGAGCGAAGCCTGCTGCAATCGCCACGGTCTTTCACGAGCATTGGGGCACAGGCACCCTCAATGGTGAGGCGAAGCTCTCTATGTCCGGCCTTGCTACCGAAAGCCTGGCCTCCACCGCGTCCGGCGACTTTCACTTCATCTGGCAAAATGGCGCATTTGCCCAGGTTGGTGCGGCCTCATCGCCGCTGGCGCATTTCGCCCGCTGGACAGCCTCCGGCTCTATCGCCAACAGCTCAGCGACATTGACCGGCCGTCTTGTGCGCGCCGGCCACACGGTTCCGGTGCACGGTATCATCGGCTTCGACCGTCATCTCGATCTGACCCTTCCCGGCTCTCATATAGGCGGCACGCTCGCTCATCCCGACGTGGCAGCGGCTCACTGATTCGGAGCTGCTGTTGTCAGCGTTTTCACATGAACGCTGTCCTGTACCTCAGGCACGGTCCCATCGTTCACGTCCACTTCTGTGGGGTTCTCCTGGAAGATCACGCGATACGTCATATGCGTCCGCGCCGGGATCCTCACCCAGTTCGTCACCGCGGTGTCAGCGCCTTTCACCGTCACCGGCGCAGCGGTCTCCGCGTAGCCGTCGTTGCTCAGATCGATCGCAACCATGGTCTGCTGATGCGCCTCCGCGCTGGTGAACACATTCCCGATCGAAAGGTCCGGCAGTCCGCGATCCTGATAGACCCAGTTCGCAAAAAACCACCCCAGGTCCTTGCCGCTGGTCTTCTCCAGCAGATGCTCGAAATATTCCGGCGTCGTATCCTGCGCCGGATCGTAATCCTGTAGCGCCTCCTGGAGCTGATCATTCCCGGCAAGATTGCGCAGCATCCACAGCACGTACGTCGCCTTGGTCCGGTAATATACCGCGCTCACCGCGTGCAGCAGATCCTCGCCGCCGTCGCCCGGACTGGCCGGCTCCGCCAGTGCGAGCGCCGTTCGTTCCGCATTCAGATTTTCCAGCGCCGCCGTCCGCCCCTCCGTTGCCTCAATCCACAGTGTCCCGATGAAGTTTGCCACGCCCTCGTCCAGCCATCCTCGTCGCGACCAGAACACCGCATGCGCCAGCCCGTGCGCCACGATCGGTGCCAGCTTCGTCGCATCGTTCGCGCCCATCGGGATAGCCAGCACGTCGCCCGTCTCCGCCGGTGCTTCGTCGGTTTCAGGCAAGTCGAGCACGATGAAATCTCCGTGCGGCTTCTTCCCCAGCCACAGCTGCACCAGCGGCTGCGCCCGCGTGGCCGCGGTGATGTAGTCCTGCACATTCCCCGCGTCGGCATCCGTGGCCAGAACCCGTACACCGCTCGCTTCGGTGGCTTGCCTCTGCGCCACGAACAGCGATGGCGTCTCAAACCCCAGCTGCGTCGCGGGCAGGGAACAGGTGATCACTCCGGGGAACGATCCTGTCGGCATCGACACTGGCGGATTGAGGGCGACAAAACGCCCGTTCAGCAGCACGACGTTCGGGGGCTGGCCAAAAAACTCATCCGTCACCCGCAACGCCATCGTTGCCCCCTGATCCGCCAGCTTCTGCCTCCCAATCTCCGTGAACAGTTTTGCGCCATCCCCGAGCGCCTCGGGCAGGGAACTGACCGGATACCAGACCACATCTCCAAATCCCCTCAGCCCGGTAAAGTCCTCCGAGATTCGATCCCAGTCCGAAGCCAGGGCCTCCGCATCCGGTGCGCCAATTGCCGTCAGCCGCTCCGCGGTCTGCGCAATCGTTCCTCCATAGTCCACCGCCAGCGTCAGCTCCGCATGCGGAGCCAGGGCTCCGGGCAGCGCGATCGCCGCCTCGTGCAGTTGCCCCGTGTGGTCGGCGTCGCTGCTGATCGTCGCCTGCGTCAACGTCAGCTTTTTCCCGTTCAGATCCGCATTCTCAAAGTTCAGCGTCGACGACAGCTGCAGCGGGATCTCGCTCAGCGCCGTGGCTCCGTCATTCCGCAGCGTCACCCGCGCGTGGACTTCCATCGACTCCTGCCGCGGCGCCAGATGCACTTCCAGGTCCCACGCCGTGATGGTCACAGCGCTTCGCTCGGTATTCGTTACTTTGCTCGCTGTCGCGCTCGCCGGCGATGCGGCCGGTTTCGCGGCTGTACTCTGCGGCGGTCCGGAAAACAACACCTGCGGTTTCTCTGTTTGCTGCGCAGCCGCAACCGTCCCGTACAGTGCCAGAACACTGATCCATTTCCGAAGATTCAAGATCCCAGCCCTTTGCGCGTCGATGCTCTCTCCTGACGCTGTTCGTTGTTCGCAGATCGTTCCCGCCGTTGCCGCGCAGCCTCGAAGAGTACCACCGCGCCCGCCGCCGACACGTTCAGCGATCCAACCTCTCCGGCCATTGGAATGCGCAGCAGGTGATCGCAGGTGCGCCGCACCAGATCGTGTAGGCCTGCTCCCTCGCGTCCGAGAACGATTACGGTGTTGGACGTGAAGTCGAACCGGTCGTAATCCTGCGTACCCCGCTCATCCAGCCCCACGCACCACAGATTCCGTTCCTTCAGCAGTTCCAGCGCGCGCACGAGGTTCACCACCCGCGCCACCCGCAGATGCTCGGCCGCTCCCGCTGACGCTTTGATCGCCACCGCGCTCAGCGGTGCCGACCGTCGCTCCGTCAGCAGCACGCCGTCCACGCCCGCGCCTTCCGCGCTCCGCAACAGGGCGCCCAGGTTCTGCGGATCCTCCACGCCATCCAGCGCCAGCACCAGCCGCGGCTCCTCGCCCTCCAGCATATCCTCGGCATCCAGGAACGCCCGCTCCCGCACGACAGCGACCACCCCCTGGTGTGCCGTCGTCCGTGACAGGCGGCTCAGCGCCTCCCGCGGTTCCTGGCGCACTTTCACCCCAGCCTCGCGGCACAGCGCTATGATCTGCTGCAGCCGCTCGTCGTGCCGTTCTCTCGCCACGCAAACGTGGTCGAAACGCCGCGACCCGGAGCGCAGGGCTTCCTCCACCGGGTGCAGCCCGAAAAGGTATTCCATCACCCTTGAGTCTAAATTGTTGCTGCCTCGCCCAAATCTGACTGATAATGGAAGAGTTAAGCTCGGCTTTGGACGCTGCCCGCCTCAGCCGGGATTCGGGCCTCCCGGAGTGATCTTGGATTTTGCTGAAAAACTCGAAAAACTCGTTGCCCTCAGCGTCTTCCGCCCCGTTTCGTCCGTCTCTGAGGTTGACATGAGCGCAGCAGCCCTCCAGTTAGCGGAACAGGTCCGGCGCGAAAACGCCCTCGTCGTCGAGGGCCTCCGGCGCCACGACCCGCAACTTCTGGACGAGCTGATCCTCCGCTACCAGCACCGTCTCCTGCGCTATTTGCTCTACCTCACCGGCAATCGCGAGCTCGCCGAAGACCTCTTTCAGGAAACCTGGATGCGCGTCCTCACCCGCGGCTCCCAGTTCAACGGCAACTCCCGCTTCGATACCTGGCTGTTCACCATCGCGCGCAACCTCGTTATCGATTTGCGCCGTCGCCGCCCCATGGCCAGCCTCGATGAAATGTGCGAAAGCGGCGACGACGAGCGCCCCTTCGAAGTTCCCAGCCAGGAAAAGTCCCCCTTCGACCATTTCGACACCCTTGAGAGCGGCCATCTGGTTGCGGACGCTCTGCTGACCCTCGAGCCGCTGCATCGCGAAGTCCTCGTCCTGCGCTTCCACGAGGAAATGTCCCTCGAAGAGATTGCCCGCTTCACCCGTGCTCCGCTCTCGACCGTCAAGTCCCGGCTCTATCGCGGCCTCGCCGCGCTTCGCCCCCGGATGGAAGCGGCAACGCGCCACTCACCCTCGGCTTCCAGCCATCCGGAGGGACAATGAGCGGCCGCACCCGGATTACCGGCCATCTCGTGCCCGAGGTTGTCCTCCGCACTCGCCGTTCCGTGATGGAAGCCGCCTTCGAGATGCAGGCGCAGCGCGCCCGCCGGCGCCGCCACATGGGTTTCGCACTGCTCGCACTGGGCACCCTCGTCGTGCTCTTCACGCCCGCCCTGTGGAGTGCCTGGAACGACCTCGCCGCCGGGGAGCATTTCTTCGATATGCCCGTGATGCTTCTCACGCTCTCCATGGTTTTCCTTTCGGCTATCATCGCGATTCTGCTGGTGACGTGGAGGGGCGGTCGCTACGGCGCCCGCAGTGACGAATAGGCAGGATCGCCAGCCATGACACCCGAAATCCCACAGCGCTCTGAAAATCCGTCCGGCGGTTTCTCCGGAGAACTCCGGCTCATCCCCGCCTGGTCCATCGCCGGCGCTCTGCTCGCGTTTGCCGCGATGCAGTACGTCATGTGGATCGTAGTTCCCGCCCACCGCCACCATCCTCCCAACGTCCCCTTCGGCTTCCGCGTTTATTTCAACATCAGCATCAGCGCCCTTGCCGCGCTCTACGTCCTGATGGTCGGCTACATCAGTCGCGACTCTCCGCGCCGCGGCATGAGCACCACCATGTGGACCGTGGTCTGCGTCGTCATCCCCAGCGGCATTGGCGCCGTCCTCTATTTCCTGCTCCGCCAGCCGGTGCTCTCCCTTTGTCCCGCCTGCGGATGCCGCATCGAGAGCGACTACCACTTCTGTCCCCAGTGCTCCTGGCAGGTTGCGCCCTGCTGCGGCAATTGCCATCGCACCGCCCGCATCACCGACCTCTACTGCGTCCACTGCGGACACCACCTCGCCGCCGACAACCCCCCCGCCCGCCTCCACGCCTTCGCCGAGTAAGCGCGCCTGCGTTCACGGCGTGAGGCGGTTTCGAATATCAGGCTCATCGAACCGCCAATGTTACCTTTCTAACAATGGTCACTCAACGATAGTTATCCAACCATCGTAACCCCGCGATTCCACTCCACTTTTCTCTTGTATCTTGACTGATAACTGCTAACATAGCCGCACCGTTGCCCCACCTGAATGGAAAGGGTGCAGTTCCATGCGAAAGCTCATGGGGCGGCGAGGGTGTCTGTCCACCCCGTGCCTGCTTGTTTTTCTCTTTCTGCCCTGCCTCGCGGTCTGCCATGCCGGCGTCGTCTGCCCCACGCCAATAACTATCACGTCCGTCACACCGAGTCCGTGGTTCGCGGGAGGCACATACAACATCACCATCGCGGGAGCCGGCATCAGCTGCGGTGCGACGTTCGTCACCGTGCAGGTTAATGAGGGCGCGGCAACGCTCTCGAACCTGACATTTGTGAGCGCGAACGAGATCACCGCCACTGTTTCGATCAGCGCTGACGCGCCAACCGAGACTGCCTGCGTCTCGGTGCTCGTGGGGAACGATGGCCCGATCCAACCTGCCGCCGCCCCGGATGCGCAGACCAGTTGCATTCCGCAGGGGGACTACTCCGCAGTGAAAACGGTGCAGATTATCGGAGGATGCGAAGCCGCGCTCCAGGTCGCCCGCAAGGGCGGGGCAGCGATTTCCCGGGCGGATCAGAACTGGGCCGTGCTGGAGGAAGCAGGGGAAGCACACAACATCGACCCCAATCTTCTGGCTGCGATTGCAGTTCGGGAGACTGGCTTCCTAAACGTGCAGGAAACCGATGGTGCCGGAGTAGGCGTAGGCGTCTTTCAGATCACCGTGAGCCCGACATCTGGCGTCACTGCGGATGAGGCAAGCAATCTCCCTTGGGCAGCGGATTACGCGGCCGGACTGCTGGCCTCCAACATGGCGTACCTGTCGCAGCGATTTCCGGATTTCACTCCCGCGCAACTCCTCCGGGCAACTGCCGCAAGCTACAATATGAATCCTTATAAGCGTGGAAACTTCACCGGTGATCCAAACCCAATCGACAAGGGTACGGCACGCGGAAATTACGGCAGCAATGTCGTGGCTCTAATGAGTTGCTTTGAGAGGTAGCATGAAACGAACGTTCTTTACAATTGTGCTGATCTTAGCTCTGCCATGGGCCGCAGTTCGCTGTGTGGCGCAAGCCGAACCTCAGGTAAGCGGCCGAGATGAGACTTCGCTAAAGACCTTCCTCCGGAACTATGTGAGCAGTCCCGACTACGACTACACTACCACCCGCTATGTTGCCGCTCCTGTGCAACTGGAAGACAACACAACGGACATAATCGTGTACTTCACTGATCAGAACTCCTGCGGCAGCAGCGGCTGCACGACGCTGATTCTTGCGCCGATGGGATCGTCCTACAAAGTGATTACGTCGATCCCCGCGGCAAGGCTTCCGATCCGCATCCTCGATACCACGACGAACGGATGGCGCGACATCGGCGTATGGGTGCAGGGAGGCGGAATCCGCTCCGGTTACGAAGCTGTACTCTCTTTCGACGGGACCACCTATCCCAAAAATCCATCCGTAGCCCCTGCCAGGGAACTTAATCACACGGAAGGCAGGGTGCTCATCGACAAGGGCGAAGAGGGTAAATTGCTTTATTGAGGAATCATGGCGGCCATCCGGCCAAGCTGGTCCCGGCTCATCCGGCATTGGAGCATCAACCACGAAAAGCCCTATACTCTTAGGTTGCTCCGCCCGCTATGCCCATCACCGCCCTCATTGTCGACGACGAAGAGCTCGCCCGCGAAGAGCTGAAATACCTCCTCGACACCACCGGCAGCGTCGACGTCCTCGCCGAGGGCAAAAACGGCGTCGAGGCCGTCGACCTCATCCGCACCCACCACCCCGACGTCGTCTTTCTCGATGTGCAGATGCCCGGCCTCGACGGTTTCGCCGTGCTTCGCAAGCTCCTCGATCTCGGCGAGGCCGATCATCTCCCCCAGATCATCTTTGCCACCGCCTTCGATCAATATGCCGTCCGCGCCTTCGACGTCAACGCCATCGATTACCTGCTCAAGCCCTTCGATCGCGACCGCGTCCTCCAGGCCGTCGACCGCGCCCGCCTGCGCCTCCAGGAATCCGCCGAGACCAAACCCGCCGATCTCCGCGTCGATACCCTCCTGAAACTCATCGAGCAGCACCAGTCTCCCCGCCCCCACAGCGGCAAGATCGTCCTGCAGTCCGGCAGCCGCCTGCTGCTCATCGATCAGAAGGACATCTGCTTCGCCTCCATCGCCGAGGGTGTCATCTCCGTCGTCACCTCCACGCTCGAAGGCCAGTCGAAATGCCGCACCCTCGAAGAGCTCTTCGATCTCCTCGATCCCGCCGTTTTCTGGCGCGCCCACCGCTCCTACCTGGTCAACATCAATCACATCCGCGAGGTCGTTCCCTGGTTCAAAAGCACCTACCAGCTCCGCATGGACGACAAGAAAAACACTGAGATTCCTGTCAGCCGCGCGCAAACCCGCCGCCTGCGCGAGCTCTTCAACCTTTAGCCGGCGGCCTGAACCGTGGAATCCTTCTCATTGCTGCTCGCCGCTCAGCCCCTCTGTTCGCTTCCTCCCGATAAGCTCGCCAAAGCCATCGCCCTCAGCCACTGGACCACCGGCCTCTACTTTGGAGGCACCGCGTGGCTGCTCCTCGCTCTGTGGCTGCTCATCCGCGCCGGCGCGCCCATCGCTCGCTTCGCCGCCCGCTTCTCTTCGCGCTCCTGGCTGCAGGGGCTCGTCGCTTCACCCCTTTGGCTCCTGATTCTCTCTCTCCTCGATCTCCCCGCCGCGCTCCTCGGCCACCACATCGGACTCGCTTTCGGCCTCTCGGTCGAATCCTGGCCTGCATGGTTCGCCGACTGGTCGAAATCCACGCTGATCTTCATCCTCGTCGGCACCCTGGTTCTCAGCGTCCTCTATGCGCTGCTGCGCCACGCGCCGCGCCGCTGGTGGCTGTGGCTCTGGATCATCACCATCCCCGTCGAGGTCTTCGCTGTCTTTATTGCACCCCTGGTCATCGACCCGCTCTTCAATCACTTTCAGTCGCTTGCCCAAACCGATCCTGCCCTCGTCGATCAGCTGGAGCGCGTCGCCGCTCGCGGCGGCCTCCACATTCCGCCCGGTCGTATCTTCCTTATGGACGCGAGCCGCAAAGTCACCGGCCCCAACGCCTACGTGACCGGCCTCGGCGCTTCAAAGCGAATCGTCGTCTGGGATACGACCCTCCGCGAAGAAACCCCCGACGAAATCCTCTTCACCTACGGTCACGAGCAGGGCCATTACGTCCTGCATCACGTCGCCAAAGGCATCGCCTTTTCAGTTCCTGTAATCCTCTTCTTCTACTGGCTCGCCGCGCGGCTGCTCCGCCGGCTGATGCGCGCGCACGGCCCGCGCTGGCACATCGACTCCCCGGCAAGCTGGTCTTCGCTTGTGCTCATCCTCTTCCTGTACGTGCTGCTCAGCTTCCTGTCGGAGCCCATCGCCAATGCAATGTCCCGCCACATCGAGCATCAGGCTGACGTCTACGGCCAGGAAGTGATCCACGGCCTCGTTCCCGACCCTCAGGCTGCCGCCGTCCAGTCTTTCTGCGCCGACGCTCAGCTCTGGCTCGACAACCCGCACCCCAATCCCTTTGTCGAGTTCTGGACCTACACCCACCCATCCACTGAGCAGCGCGCCGAATTCGCCGCCCACTACGATCCATGGCTCCCCGGCCAGCACCCGAAATACTTCAGCAAGCAGGACGAATCGCCCCGCGTCACGGGGCCCCCGCCCCCTCTTCGATCGCCACGCGATTGATGATCCGCTGCACAAACACGATGTTCAGGTTGATGTGCCGCGCCACGTCCGGCACGAACTCGGTCACGAAATTTCCTATCGGATCGGTGGCCCATCCCGTCGCGATCCGCTCCGCACTCGGCCCCCACCCCAGCTGCTGATACGGCACGTACGTAATATCGACAGCTTCGTCGGCCACCGAGCCCACGATCGTCGAATAATTCACCATCCACCGGCCCGTATCGCTGTAGGTCCAGAACGGTTGGTACATGCAATAAGCGATCCTCCGCAACAACGGCGCGTTCGGCATCCGGTGATAATGCGGATCCTGATGATCGATCGATGGGATCAGAAATGTCCCAAAGAAAGCCCCCGTCATATCCTGTGTGAGGGCCACGCCGCTCAGCTTCGCAAACCCGGTCATACCCGGCCCGTACGGCGAGTGCGAATCTGTCGCCACCGAATACGCCGAGGTCGCTCCAATCGTCATCAGATTGAACGGGTCGATCACCCCCCGCCACGCGATGCCGGCCAGCTCCCTCGGTGTGTAGATGTGGATGGCGTTGTTCTTCAGGTAATCGTCGAACGTGCTCGTGCCTTGCTCGCAGCAGCGGCGGGCTGGCGCCACTGCGCTGCACGCATTGGCATTGCATGGTTGCGGCAGCGGGAGATAGCTCGGCTCCAGCCCCGGCATCGCACGCCCGTGATGCCGCTCCACCTCCGGGGGGAAGGTCTGCTCTTGTCCCCCACCGTCAGCGGCACCTGCGCTCACCAGTGTGCCACCTGCTGGAGCACCCGCCAGAAGGGCCGGTGCCGGTGCATCGGGAAGCTCGCTCTGCCCAGCGCACACGCCCCAGCTGGCCATCAGCAGCAGAGCGGCGCACCAGTCCCGTCTCTGCAACCATTGCCGCGCGCGCCTCTCTCCCCGGATCTCTGCCGCCATCCCTGCCCGCTCACCCTCCTGGCCGCAGCCCAATGAGATGGCTGGCGCCTCCACGTGCGAATCCTGTCTGATTCATAAGACGGATGTCACGGCCGCGGGGACGACGCGGCGTGTTGGCGCTCCCGATGCCGGCGCCACCGGTTCATCACATCCGGCCAGAACTCCAGGAACATGTTGTTCCCAACAGCTCCCGCCAGCGACGTTCCCCAGGTCTCCAGCGCCACGCCTTCGTTGGCGCTCGCCCGCGGATACCACGCCATGGTCAGCTCTGACGCGACCAGATGCCCCACGATCAGCGAGAAGTTCACGCTGTGATCGCCGCTGTCGCGCTGCGTGATCAGCATCCGCTCCGCGGCCCAGATCGTCCGGCTCCGGATGCTGCCCTCCGCTTTGCGGTAATACCGTGGATCCTCGCCATCGAGGGCCGGAAACAAGCTGCTCGAAAAGAACCGGAAACTTGCCTGGCGCAGCAGCGCCGCCCCCAGCCGCTCGCCAAACGCCGCGCTGTCGCTGCCGTAATCCGGCGATCCCTCTGTGAGCTGTCCCCAGCCGGCAGAAAGCAGCGCCGGCCCAGCCGACCATGGCCGCGCCTCCTCGTGAAGCCAGAAGACCATCTTGTCATGCGTATCCAGCCGTGGCACCCGCTCTCCCGGGTCGACGTACTGCGCCCATTTCCGTTTGGCGTACGGCGCGTGGTCAACCGCCCCTGTGGATCCCGGTGCGGGCTTTCCAGGTGGCGTCGGCTGCAAGGGCCGCTGATTTCCTGTTTGCGCGGGGCTTGAGCTCTGCCCCTGGTCGATTGCAGCGGACGGCATCGGCGCGTCCGGTAACGCCGTCCGCAACTGTGCGCGCGCCGTACTTGCGACCAGGATCAGCCCCGGCAAAATCAGGAGAGACGCATAAGTTCGGTAGCGAGCGATAGAGAAAACTCCCGTGTCCTGCAGTTTGGAGGAGAGTTATTTGGTTCGGGATGTACCGCCGCTCGGCGTTACTGTTCGGGAACACCCCCTTGCTTGCGGATTGACCCTCCTCGGGCGCCCCGGCAATATGAGTCTTGGCAGGCAACCCGGATGACCAGTCGGCCTTATAGCCTCGAAAATGCCGGACACAATGTCGATGAGCGCCTTGCTCGCATCGAAGGTGACGAGAAGCGTGTGATTGACTATCTCAACGACTACATCATCCCTCAGCTGCGCCGCAGCTCCTCGCAGGCCGTGCGCGCGGCCGCCGGTCGGCTTACCCACCCGGCGGAGCAACTCGATCGCCGTCACGGAGCCTGACACTTGCGATGATGCGCAAACTCAACCACCTCCCCTTGCTTCGTCCTGACCGGACCATCGGTCTTCTCGCTGCCGGCGTCGCAGTCGCTTGCCTCGCCGGTTGCTCGCACCGCCAGCAGACCGCGTATACACCTCCTCCTCCGCCTCTCGAATCCACAAGTCCGGAGTCGACCGCCCCCGCATCGTCCGCGCCTGCTACTCGACCCGAATATCCCGCGTCGCCCGCTATGGCTGAGGATGACGAATTCGTCGCAACCCATTCTCCGATCTTCACTGAAACCGGAATCGCCAGCTGGTACGGCCCCCCCTACAACAACCGTGCCGGTGCCAACGGCAGAATCTATAACGAGAACGACATTTCCGCAGCCCATCGCACGCTGCCTATGGGCTCTCTGATTCGCGTCACCAATCTCCGCACCGGTCAGTCTGCCGTCATGCGCATCACCGATCGCGGACCCTTCGTGGCCGGCCGCATCCTCGATCTCTCTGTCGGTGCCGCCAAAGCCGTCGGTCTCTGGCGCGCCGGCGTTGGCGAAGTTCGCATCGACGTCTACAGCACGCCCGAGCCCCTCGATTCCGGCGGCCGCTGGTGCGTCCAGATTGGCGCCTTCTCGCACCTCGGCGCTGCGCGCCATCTGCAAACGCAGCTGGAGCGCGAGTACAACACCGCGAATGTCATCGAATTTGAAGGTCCAACCGGCTATTGGGTGCGAATCCGCCCCGAGGGCGACAACCGCACCGTCGCTGTGGCTATCGCGCGGAGCCTCCGTCCCAGCGAAGGCGAAGCCTGGCTAGTTCGCCTCGACTGATACTGCCTCGATATACTGGCACCGCATTCAGCCACAATGGAATTCCTCAGCAGAATCTCCGCCGTCGATCTGCATGCCTGTGGTGAGCCGGGCCGCGTGATTACCGCCGGCGTTCCCGACGTCCCCGGCAAAACCATGTTCGAGAAAATGCGCTTTGTCGAGAGCCACATGGACGACCTTCGCCTACGCATGCTGCGGGAGCCTCGCGGCTATCCGGCATCCAACTGCAACCTGCTCCTGCCGCCAACCATCTCGGGCGCCGACGCGGGCTTCGTCATCATGGAGCAGGTTGAGTACCCGCCCATGTCCGGAACCAACACCATCTGCGTCGTCACCGCGCTCATTGAAACCGGCATTATCCCCGCGCAGGATGGCACGCGTCACCTCCGTCTCGACACCCCAGCCGGCCTCGTCGAAGTCGATGCCGAAGTCCGCGCTGGCAAAGTCCTCAGCGTCACCTTCACCAACGTCCCCTGCTTCGCCGTCCATCTCGACCGGTGCATCGAAGTCCCCGGCCTCGGGGCCGTCAATGTCGACGTAGCCTGGGGCGGCATGTTCTACGTCATCGCCGACGCCGAGCACCTCGGCCTAAGAATCGCTCCCGAGCAGGCCCGCGACCTCGTCCGCGTGGGCGAAATGATCAAGGCCGCCGCCCGCGAGCAGCTGCCCGTCACGCACCCAGAGAATCCTAAGATCGCCGGCATCACCATCGCCCAGCTCTCTGGACCTTCCACCGATCCAGCCGTCAGCCGCCGCAACGCCGTTGTGGTCTCCACCGGCGAGCTCGACTGGAACAACCCGTCCTCCTGGACCGGCGCCCTCGACCGTAGCCCCTGCGGTACCGGAACCTGCGCCAAAATGGCTTGCCTGTATGCAAAGGGAGAGCTGCCGCTTGGCCAGGACTTCGTCCATCAGGGAATTCTGGGTACCACCTTCACCGGCCGCCTCATCGCGGAGACTACCGTCGGACCCTACGCAGCCGCCGTCCCCACCATCCGTGGTCGCGCCTGGATTACCGGTTTCGCAGAATACGTCCTCGATCCCGGAGATCCCTTCCCGCAGGGCTTCACCGTCCAGGATCTTTGGGGCAACGCGCGCTGAACGCTTGCTACTTCGCCCGCCCCGTCTTGTTCAGATATTTGTAGAAGCCCAGGTCCTCATCCTTCAGCATCTTCGTAACGTACGCAATCTGCCCGTAATGCAACCCGAAGTGTTCGATTATCTGATACACCGCGTCGAGCCCGTGCACGTTGTATCCCTGAATCTCATACGGCGCCGTTAGCTCCGCCTCCGTGAGCCGCTGCAGGGTCGCATCCACGTCATTCACCGTTGCGCCCAGCGTCGCTAGCAGATCGGCCCGGCTCGCGCCGCCCTGCGCCGCAAACTCCGCTGGCCGGTCCCTCCGGTCGTCAAGCTTGTTGAACGGCGCCACCGCCCACTGCCGCATGTTCCCGCTCAGGTGCAGCATCAGATTTCCGATGCTGTTGCTCGACGCATTAGGACGCCACCACACCTGCTCGTCCGTCAGCGATTCCACGCACGCCTTCAGTCGCGGCCAGTACTGCGTCGTCAGCTTATTTCGCGAAAACTCCAAGAAGAGCCTCGTCGTCGTGTCCTGTTGCGTCGCCATCGTGTCCCTCAGTTTCCCGTTGGAATGATTCCCGCGTTCTCCACCATCAGAATTACGCTCCGCTCCGCAGCCCTCGTTCGGTGCATCGTCGCGCGCGGCACCACCAATCCCTGCCGCGGTCCCAGTTCCACCGTCCGCCCCTCCAGATCGATCGCCAGTTTTCCTTCGATTACGTAAAAAAACTCGTCGTCGTCCGAGTGCTGGTGCCAGTGGTATTCACCCTCGACCACCGCCATCCGTACCACGCTCCCGTTCACCTGACACAGGGTCTGGTTGAACCACTTGTAGGTGCACGCATCGGCGATCGCCTTCTCGTCGATCACCTCCAGAGGTTGGTGCAACAGGTTCAGCCGAGTTTCATAAGGGTAGTCGGCGACATCCTTCGCCATGGAGAACCTCCCAGTGAAGTCGCCTCCATGGTACGCCGCCTGCGGGAAGGGAAGTAACCAGGGCCGAAGGGAGTTAGCGGGTCTCCGCGAATGTCCGCGCCGCTTCCAGCAGCCGTTTTACGCTCTCCTTCGAGCACGACTCGGAATAGATCCGCAGCAGCGGTTCCGTCCCCGAAGCCCGCAGCAGCAGCCACGTCTTCGCCGCATTCGGCTTCGATTTCGCCTCGGGATTGTCCAGCCAGAACTTGATCCCATCAAGCGTCTCCACCTTCTCCACGTTCATCCCCGCGAATTCCTTCACGCCTGCCTTTGCCCGCGCGATTGTCGCATTCTTCTGCGTGTCCGGGATATGCAGATCGATTCGCCCGTACTGGTGCTCCCCGTATTCCTGCTGCACGCGCGCCACCAGTTGCCCCAGTGTCTTCTTCTCCTCGGCCATGATGTTGGCCAGTAGCAGGGCATTCAGCAGCCCATCGCGCTCCGGCAGATGTTTCCTGATCCCGATTCCGCCCGACTCCTCGCCGCCGATCAGGATGTCCTCGGTCAGCATCAGGTCGCACACAAACTTGAATCCGATCCCGTGTTCGTGCAGTTTCCGCCCGTAGCGCGCCGCGATCCGGTCCAGCATCGACGTTGTGTTGAACGCCCGCGTCACGTCCCCCGGCCAATGCTTCCGTTCGAGGATCCATTGCAGGATCACCGCGTAAATCTTGTGCGGATCGACAAAGTTCCCCTGCTCGTCCGCCGCGCCAATCCGGTCCGCGTCGCCGTCCGTCACCAGCCCCGCATCGCACTTTTGCTCGACCACCGTCTCCTGCAGCATGCGGATGTGCGGCTCGATCGGCTCCGGATTGATCCCCGGAAACAACGGATCGTGATTCGCCCTGATCTCCACGAAGTTCACGCCGATCCGCCTGAAGATTCCCGCCAGAATCCCCGCGCCCGCCCCGTACATGCAGTCGATCGCAAACCTGAACCCGGACTTCGCAATCAGACCCATGTCGACGAACTTCTGGATCGCCTCCACATACGGCGGCACAAAGTTTACGCGCTCGATCTTTGCCGCCTTCGCTGCCGGAATCGACTTGCCCAGCATCGATTCAATCTCCGCCATGACCGACGGACTGCCCGATCCTCCATACGCGGCCTTGTACTTCACGCCATTCCACTGCGCTGGATTGTGGCTCGATGTGATCATTACCCCGCCTGCCGCGCCGCGGTGTTTTACCGCGTACGAAAGTGCCGGGGTCGGCGTAATCCGGTCCGCCAGCTGCACCGGAATCCCCGCGCCCGCCAGCACCTCTGCCACCGTCGCTGCAAATGCCGGCGATCCAAACCGCGTGTCGAACCCCACGCACACGCCCTTCGTCGCGTCTTCCTTCTCCAGCACATAGTGCGCAATCGCCGCTGCCGCCGCTCGCACGTTCTCAAACGTGAAATCGTCGGCGATGATGCCGCGCCATCCGTCGGTGCCAAATTTTACGGGAGATATTTTCGTCATCGGCTGGACTTCGTTCTCGCTTTTCCTTCTCAACACGCTGGCCGCGGCAGCACCTTCCGCAGGGCTCGCCGGTTCTTCTTACGTCAGATCCTCATGGCCCCGCGCTGCCAGTTCCTTCACCACTTTGCCGACATCCTGCGCTCCATGGCGCGTCGTGATCAGCAGCGCGTCCTCGGTTTCCACCACTACCAGATCCTGCACGCCCACAAGGGCCACGACTTTCTCCGGGCTGTACACGTAATTTCCCCGTGCTCCCAGCGCGATCGTGTCCCGTGCGTCCACCACGTTTCGTTCCGCATCCGCCTCGTTCTGTTCCACGCGGTATTCATGCAGCGCCGTCCAGGAGCCCAGATCGTTCCATCCGAACCGCGCCGGCAGACAATACAGATTGGAGTGATGTTCGCCCTGCGCCGAGCGTGGCTCCAGAATCGCGTAATCCACGCTGATGTTCTCGCACTTCGGGTACAGTTCCTCAAACACCCCTTCGAACTCGGGTGTGCCCCACGCCGCCGCAATCTGGCTGAGCAGCGGCGCCGTCTCCGGCAAATGCTGCCGTACCGCCTGCGCCAGCGTCCGCGCGCTCCATAGAAACATCCCGCTGTTCCAGAAGTAGTTTCCAGCAGCTACGAATTGCTCGGCACGCTGCCGATTGGGCTTCTCTGTAAACCGTCTCACCCTCAGAACGCCAGGCTCGAAGGTTTCGCCCGTCTCGATGTATCCGTAGCCCGTTTCCGCGCGCGTCGGCTCAATCCCCAGTACCACCATATTGTCACCCGCGGCCGCCAGCGCAATCGCTCGCTGGATCAGCGCCACGAAGGTCGGCTCGTCTACGATCACATGGTCCGAAGGGAAGATTCCCAACACGGCGTCCGGCTGCTGCCGCTCGATCAGGAACGCCGCCAGCCCCGCCGCCGGAGCCGTATTTCGCGCCGCCGGTTCGCAGATTACCTGGCCCCCCGGAACGCAGTCCAGCTGGCTGCAGATCGCTTCCGAAAGCAGCCGGTTCGTGATCACCCACACATCTTCCGGCCTCGACAGCCGCAGCAGCGGATCCGGTTTCGTCAGCCGGTCCAGGGTTCGCTGGATCATCGTCCGCTCGCCGTCCAGCGCCAGCACCTGCTTGGCCCGCGCGCGCCGGCTGCGCGGCCAGAACCGCGTGCCGCTCCCTCCGGCCAGAATCACAGGACAAAACGCCACCGTCTCAGCCATCCGCCTCCGTTTCAAAGAAACCCTTCAGGATACTTCAGGACTCCGCGGGCAGGATGCGGATCACCTCTGCCTCGGAGCTGGCATCCAGCGTCCACGGCGCCGCCCCTGCCGGAATCACTGCCAGCTGATTGCGCTCCACGGTGAATGCATCAAAGCTGCTGCCGTCGATGCCAAGCTTCCCCGACACCACAAACAGCATCTGCACGCGACCCATTGCCGCCGTCAGTTTCGCGGCCGATCCGGCCCTCACCGGCCATCGCTCCATGCGGAAATACTGCTCGTCGATCAGTATGCTGTGCCCGTTCTCGCTCTGCGGCGCCACCTTCCTCGCGCGCGTCTGCAGCTGCATCGCCGCAAACGATTTCTCCAGATGCAGCTCTCGCGGCCGCCCGTAGTCGTACAGCCGGTAGGTCAGGTCGCTCGTCTGTTGCGTCTCCAGAACCACCGCTCCCGGCTCCATCGCATGCACCGTCCCGGCATCCACAAAAATCATGTCACCCCGGTTCACGGGAACCATGGCCAGCAGCTTCTCGAGCGAATGGTTTTCAATCGCCTTCCCGATCTCTTCACGGGTTACCCCCGGCCGGAACCCCAGCGCCACCTGCGCCCCGGGCTTCGCATCCAGCGCATACCAGCACTCTGTCTTGCCTCGCGGTTCGCCGTATTTCTGTGCCAGCGCATCGTCCGGATGTACCTGCACGCTCAGTTTCTCTTTGGGGAAGAGCAGCTTGATCAGCAGCGGAAAGCTGCGTCCCTCTCCTCCGGGCCCCAGCAACCCTGTTCCATGCTGCCGTGTGATGTCCTCGAGGCTCATGCCCTTCAGCGGTCCAGTGCCCGCCTTGCACATTTCCCCTGTCAGCCACACTTCGCCGATCGGTTCTCCCTCAGTCTTGTAGTTGTACCAGGGATTCAGATCGTTGAAACCCCACGGGCGGGTTCTGAAGAATGGCTCAAGCCGAAAGGGACAAAGGGTCTCCATGCCTTCCTAGTATGCACGAGGATTTGCGGCCCCCGTGCCCGCGACCGAAACGCGCCCTGGTGGCTGAATCGATTGCGATCTGGCTCCTTCAGACACTCGAAATCCGCAAAGCGTTGCCTGCTCTTGTCCTTGCCGCTGCCCTTCGCCACTTTCGCGGAACCGCCCGTCCCGATTCTGCGTACACTAATCGCAGTCCCCGGCGTCGAACGTGTGTCCGTTTCCCGATCGCCGGGCAAGAGGATTCTTCTCCGCATGGGTTTCGCCGAAGCCATCAAAGTGGCCCTTCAATCCCTCTGGGCCAACAAGATGCGTACCATCCTGACCGTGATCGGGGTGGTCATCGGTGTCGCATCGGTCATTGCCATCATTACTCTGGTGAACGGGGCCAATCGCTTCGTGGCTACCAAAATCTCCCGCCACGGCTCTGATACGCTCACCGTGACCCGCATTCCTCCGGTGATCTTCAGCGGCGAAGAATACCTCCGCGTCAACAAACGCAAGGACATCACCTGGGACGAATTCCTCTACCTCCAGCGCACCTGCAGCCTCTGCAAGGTCATCGGCGCCGACATCTCGTCTACCGGCACGGTGGTCAGCGGCAGGCAGTCCAGCAATAACACCGACGTCAACGGCTGGACGCCCAGCATGGTCGACATCAACAACCTCAACGTTGTCCAGGGCCGCCCGCTTACGCCCATCGACGAGGAAGTGGGCGCCCACAACATCGTCGTTGGCTACGACATCGTCGAGAACCTGCTCCCCAATACCGATCCCATCGGCCAGCAGCTGCACGTGGATGGCGAAGTCTATACCATCATCGGTGTCGGCGAGCGCCTCGGCGAAACCCTCGGCCAGAGCGAGGACAACTACGTCGACATGCCGCTCTCGACGTACCTGCACACCCACGGCGAGCACGAGAGCCTCAACATCTACGCCAAGGCAGGCACTGCGCCCGGCGCCCTCGATAACGCCATCGATCAGGTCCGCGCCCTGTTGCGCGCGCGCCGCCACGATCTTCCCGGGGCGGAGGACAGCTTCTCCATTTCCACCAACGACACATTCGTCCAGATCTGGAAACAGCTCACCGACACCTTTGCCATCGTCCTCGTCGGCATTGCTTCCATCTCTCTCGTGGTCGGCGGTGTCGTCATCATGAACATCATGCTCGTCTCCGTCACTGAGCGCACCCGCGAAATCGGCATTCGCAAGGCCCTCGGCGCCAAGCGCCGCGATGTTCTCCTGCAGTTCCTCATCGAATCCGCCACCATGGCCCTCATTGGGGGCCTCGCCGGCGTCGCCGGCGGAGTTTCCGTCGCTGAAATCGTCACCCATGTCATCGGCTGGCCGTCCTCCGTCGCACTCTGGTCCGTCCTGCTTGGTCTCTTCGTCGCCACCAGCGTCGGCATCTTCTTCGGCGTCTATCCGGCCCACAAGGCTTCCGTTCTCGATCCCATCGTTGCCCTGCGAGCGGAGTTGTAAGCCATGCGTCTCAATGACTCCCGCGAATCCGTCCACATGGCGCTCGACACGCTGCGTTCCAACAAGCTGCGCTCCGGCCTCACCGTTCTCGGCATCGTCATCGGCGTCGCCACCGTCATCACCATCTCCTCGCTCATCAACGGCGTCAACAACCGCGTGGAGGCCATCGCACGCTCGCTCGGAACCAATGACCTGTGGGTTTTCCGCTGGAACTTCATCGGCATCCGGCCGACGGCTGAAATGCTGGCCCGCAAACAGCTGACCCTGGACGACGCCCGGGCCATCGCCACCCTCCCCCACGTGGTGGCCGTCAATGCCTCACGCCAATACTCCAACTGGAACCTCGGCGTGGGCTGGGTCGCGGTGAAATACAAGGACCGCAAGATCCAGAACACCATCCTCACCGGCTCGTTGCCCGCCGTCACCCAGACCAACGACATCCCCGTCATCGAGGGCCGGATGTTCAACGATGACGACGAATTCCGTGCCGCCAACGTTGTGGTCCTTGGCTACGATACGGCGGCGAAGCTGTTTCCTGATGAGAGCCCGCTCGGGAAAGGTGTGGATATCAACGGTGACATCTTCACGGTTATCGGTGTCGTCGACAAGGCAAAGGCGCTTTTCAGCAGCGGCGACAATCCCAACGACAACGCCGCTTATTTCCCGCTGAGCACCTTCAACAAGATTCACCCCGAAATCCTGGACACCGTCCTCACCGTCAAGTACGACGATCAGAAGAACAAGTCCCTGGTCACCGAAGAAGTCCGCATGCTCCTGCGCGAGCGCCGCCGGGTCCGCGTCGAGAAAGACGACGATTTCGCCATCTTCAGCCCCGATTACATCCTGCAGCTCTGGTCGCAGGTCACAGCCGGCCTGGTGATCTTTATGTTCGCCGTTTCTTCGGTGGGCCTCCTCGTTGGCGGCGTCGGCGTCATGAACATCATGCTCGTCTCCGTCACCGAGCGGACCCGCGAAATCGGTGTGCGCAAGGCCATCGGCGCCACCAAACGCAATGTGCTTGTCCAGTTCACCTTTGAGGCGATGACCCTTTGCGCCATTGGTGGAATTATCGGCATCCTTCTCGGTACGGTCATCACCGTCATCATCCGCTACGGAGTCTCGTTCCCGGCCAGCATGTCCACGCTCTGGACCGTGATCGCCTTCATTGTCTCCTGCGGCATCGGCCTGGTCTTCGGCATCTATCC
>Ga0335072_10004451_pt1 | contig 20808 bp, 12 predicted proteins | sample Lox_Sample_21_FD_206725 | JGI IMG/M metagenome (GOLD analysis project Ga0335072, IMG submission 206725) | Soil microbial communities from Loxahatchee National Wildlife Refuge, Florida, United States - Lox_Sample_2.1 | ecosystem: Environmental > Terrestrial > Soil > Wetlands | place: USA...
CGACGCGTACTGGATTTCGGCGGCCGAGCACGGCATGAACGCGTCGACGTTCACCGCCCGGGTGGTCGCCTCGACGGGCGCCGACGTGGCGGCGGCGCTGTCGGCCGCCGTCGGCGCGCTGTCGGGCCCGCTCCACGGAGGGGCGCCGCTGCGCGTGCTGAAGATGCTCGACGACGTCGCCGAGATGGGCGACGCCGACCTCTACGTCAAGGATCTGCTCGATCGCGGCGAGCGGCTGATGGGGTTCGGCCACCGCGTCTACCGCGCGGAGGACCCTCGCGCTCGGGTGCTCCGCCGCACCGCCAAGGCGCTGGGCGCACCGCGCGTAGAGGTCGCCGAGGCGCTCGAGGTCGCGGCGCTGGCCGAGCTCCAGGCGCGCCGCCCCGATCGCGTGCTGGCGACCAACGTCGAGTTCTGGTCGGCCGTTGTTCTCGATTTCGCCGACGTCCCGCCCGAGCTGTTCACGCCGCTGTTCACGTGCGCCCGCACCGCCGGGTGGTCGGCGCACATCCTCGAGCAGAAGCGCGAAGGTCGGCTAGTGCGCCCGACGGCCAAGTACGTCGGGCCCGGCCCGAGGCCACTGTCGGACCTCGAGACGGCCTAACACCGGCCCCCTCCCGGCCCCCGTATTCTGGGGCCGCGACGTATGAACGTCGAACGTCAGCTCGATCCCGAGGCGCTGGGCGATCACATCGATCGGCTGTATCGCGCGGCCTGGGGCCTGTGTGGCTCGCGCGAGGAGGCCGAAGATCTGGTCCAGGAGACGTTCGAGCGCGTCCTGCGCCGGCCGCGCTTCCTGCGCTCGGAGGACGACCTCGGCTACCTGCTGCGCGTCCTGCGCAACACGTTCTTCAGCCAGCGCCGGGCGGCCGGCCGGCGGCCCCAGACGACGCCGCTGCCCGACGACCTCGACCTGATCGAGGACCCGGGCGCGCCGGCGGCCGAGTCACGGGTCCAGTCGGCTGAGCTGTACGCCGCGATTTCTCGTCTCCCGGATGACTTCCGCGATGCGCTCGTCGCGATCGACGTCGTCGGGCTGTCGTACCGCGAGGCGGCGAAGGCGCTTCACGTCCGCGAGGCGACGATCACGACGCGCCTGCACCGTGCGCGCCAGCGAGTCGCGGCTGACCTGGTGAGCGACGAGCCGCCTAGTGGGAGTCCGCCGGGACCTTCCACGCCGCCAGAGTCTGCAGCGCCGCGGCCTTGATCCCGGTCCCGGAGAGCACGCAGGTGTCGCCGGCGCGGCGCCACGTCACCACCTCGCGGCCGTTCAGCTTGAGCGTCCGCAGCTCGGTGCCGCCCCAGTTGCTCGCCGTTGCGGACGGCTGGGCCAGCGGCGGCGAGTGCACGATCGTGTAGGCGATCGTGGCGCCCTTCCACTGGTAGTAGACGGTCACCGCGGTCCGCCCGCCGAGCGTGTCGGTGCGCTCCCCGATCGCGGTCCATCCGAACCGTGACGCCCAGTTGGGGAAGTACACATCGCCGACTTTCTGGTGCAGGAGCGCACCGGGCTTGGACGGGTCCGGCGCAGGGGCGGCCCCCGTCGGCCCGCGGGCGGCGAGCGCGGCCGCGTCGGACACCGACGGCGAGCCGGGCGTTCCCGACGGAAGCGCCAGCACGATCGCGAGCACGACTGCGGCGAGCGCGGCGGCGACGCCGCCGGCGTATACGAACCGCCGGCGAGCCATTGACCGCCGGCTCGGGCGCGACGCGGCGATCCGCGCCCGCAGCGCCGCAGGGGCGCGCTCGGTCGCCCGCGCCTGGTGCAGCACGTCGACGACGCGGCGCTCGCGCTCGTACAGCGCGGTCAGCTGCGGCGATGCCGCGATGTGCGCTTCGACGTCCGCCTTGCGCGTCGGATCGAGCGTGCCGTCCGCGAGCGCTGAAAGGTCGGCGAGCTCAGTCGCCGTCGGCTGCGTCTGGTCGGCCCGGGAGTCCATCGTCCCCTGCAGTCAAGTGATTGAACAACATCAGCTTAATGACGCCGGATAGCCGTAATACCTTCCCGCTTCGGTCAGGATCCGCGGTAAGGGCCCGACAGGTACTCCGACAGCATCCGCGTCGCGCTGAACTGCGGCCCGAGCGTCTTCAGCGACGCGCGGATCCGGGCGATCCAGGCCGCCGGCAATCCCTGGTCGTCGCGCTCGTAGAACATCGGTACGACCTCTTCGTCGAGCAGACGGTGAAGCTCGGCGACGTCGCGGTCGTCCTGGGCCTCGTGGTCGTCGTCGACCTCGCCCGGGATCGCCCAGCCGTTGTCGCCGTCGTAGCCCTCGGCCCACCAGCCATCGAGCACGCTCAGCTGCAGGCCGCCGTTGATCACCGACTTCATGCCGCTCGTGCCGCTCGCCTCCAGCGGCGGCCGCGGGACGTTCAGCCACACGTCGCAGCCGCGCACGAGCCACGCCGCGGTGGCCAGGTCGTAGTCGTCGAGGAACACGACACGCTGCCCGATCACCTCCGCGCCCTTCATCCCGAACAGGCGCTTGAGCACCTTCTTGGCCTCCTCGTCGCGCGGATGCGCCTTGCCGGCGAGCACGACCTGTACCGGGTGCTCGCCACCGAGCAGCTGGAGGGTCCAATCTGGGTCGCTCGTGAGCAGATGCAGCCGCTTGTAGGTCGCGACGCGACGGGCGAAGCCGATCGTCAGCGTGCGCGGGCCGAACGCGGTGGCGGCCGCGTCGACGTAATCGCGGGCGTCGCCGCGGAGCAGCCGCTCCGTGGCGCTGCGGGCGCGGACCTGTTCGACCAGGTCGGTGCGCTGGCGCTCGCGCGCGGCCCAGAGGTCGTCGTCGGAGATCTGATCGACGGCCGCCCAGGTGTCCGGTTCGGCGGCGTGCGCCATCCAGCCCTCGCCGAGGTGGCGGTCGAGCAACTCGCGGATCGGGGCGCCGATCCACGTGGGCACGTGGACGCCGTTGGTCACGTACCCGATCGGGACCTGGTCGACGGCGAGCTCCGGCCACAGCGGCTGCCACATCTCGCGCGCCACCTCGCCGTGGCGGCGGCTGACACCGTTGGCGGCGCGGCTCATGTGCAGCGCAGCCTGGGTGACGCCGAAGTCCTCGTCGGCGTCCTCGGGATCGGTGCGTCCGAGCGCGATCACGTCGGCGGAGTCGATCCCGAGCTGGGCGAGCAGACCGCCGATCGCCTCCTCCATCTGCTCGGTCGGATAAGTGTCGTTGCCGGCGGGGACCGGCGTGTGGGTCGTGAACACGGTGCGCTCGCGCGCCGAGGCGAGCCCGACCGATAGCTCCTGTCCGGAGTGCAGCTCCTGCGCCGCGAGCTGGACGGGCGCCAGCATCGCGTGGCCCTCGTTGAGGTGGATCACGCCCGGCTCGAACCCGAGCGCGGTCAGCGCTCGCACGCCGCCGGCCCCGAGCAGGACGTATTGAGCCACGCGGATGTGCTCGTCTGACTCGTACAGCCGGGCGGTGATCCACTTCTGTACGGGACCGTTCTCGGGGAGATCGGTGTCGAGCAGGAACAGCGGAATGCGGCCGACGTCGACGCGCCAGATCTGCGCGGTCACATCGGCGTCGTAGATCGGGACCTCGATCGTCAGCGGCCGGTCGTCGGGGCCGGTGACGAGCGCGGCGGGCAGCCGCTGCGGGTCGGTGTCGACCCAGTACTCGTGCTGCCACCCGCCGGCGTCGATCCGCTGGCGGAAGTAGCCCTTGCGGTACATCAGGCCGACCGCGACCAGCGGCACCGCGCAGTCGGAGGCTTCCTTCAGCAGGTCGCCGGCGAGCGCGCCGAGGCCGCCCGAGTAGATCGGCATCGACACGTGGACCCCGTATTCGGCGCAGAAGAACGCCACCGGCCGCGCGGGATCGATCGACGGGTAGTACGGCCGCTCGAGGTCAGCCTTGACCTGCGCCTCGACCGAGGCGGCCCGCTCGACCAGGCTCGCGTCGGCTGCGGCGCGCCTTAATGCTGTATTCGACGCCTCCTGGAGCAGACGAACCGGGTTTTGGAGCGTGAGCGCGAACCGCGCGGGGTCGATCGCCTGGAACAGCTCCGGGCCGCCGGGCAGCCAGGACCAGCGGTAGTTGTAGGCAAGTCGCGCCAGCGGCGCGAGGGCATCCGGAAGGCGCTCGGCGAGTTCCTCCGCCGCGCGCCGGATGTCTTCGCGGCCGTCGTTCATCGTCACCCGGCCGTAGCTCACGGCCGCGGATTATCGGGCAACCGCTACTCTCGCGCTTCTTGACCACCCCGGACCCCGCCTCGAGCGACCCCTGCCGGCTGGGTGTGCTCGCGTTCGGCGATTCGATCACCAACGGCGGCGGAGAACTGCAGTGGGGCGTGGCGTTGCAATCGTGGGCGCTGTGGGTGGCGCGCGGCCTGGCGCTGCCGTTCACGAGCTACGCGTTCGACGGCGCGCGGGTCGGCGACGTCGTCGAGCGCCAGATCCCCGCTTTCTTGCGGCTGAGCGGCGAGGGGGCGCGCTTTCAGCTCGGGTGCCTGTACATCGGCGTCAACGACGTCCGCTCGCCGGATTGGGACCCGGTCGCGTTTTCGCACGACTTCCGGAGCGCTTTGGAGTTCCTGACCGCGCGCTGCTCGATCGTTCTCACCGTGACCGCGCCTTTGGATCTGGGGCGGCCTCGCGCCGCCGGCAAGGTCCAGGAGCTCGATGCCGTGATCGAGCGCGTCGCTTCTGAGGTCGGGGCGCTTCTCCTTGACCTTCGGGAATGGGGTGCGCGGAACCTGGTGATGACCGACCACGTCCACCCGACGGCGTTCGGCCAGATCGATATCGCCGAACGCGCGCTGGATGTGCTGGCGCGCGCCGGCATGGGCGTCTGGGTCGCGCCGTCGTCGCTGATCGCCTACGAAACGGCGTGGCGCCAGCGGCTGCGCGCGGACGTCACGTACGCGTACCGCCACGCGAAGGTGAGCGCCCGATCGGGTTGGATCCGCGCTCTGGTAGCGGTCCGCGGGAGTCGGCTTTAGAGACCGGCGGGGTGGAGGATCGTGTCGAACGTCGACAGGTAGGCCTGCGACGGAGTGCCGATCTTCTCGACGCCACCGCCACCGCCCCACGAGCCGTGCGACCCGCCCGACTCGTAGAACTGGCCGCCGATGTCGATGATCACGTGCCCGCTCTCGCCCGGCAGCGCGCGGTCGTAGATCGTGACGTACTGCCCGGGGCCCGACTCCATCCCGGGCTGCTGCGGCAGCGTGACCGTGTCCTGCGGCGAGCTCAGGTACCCGCCGGCGTGGAGCACGGCCGAGACGAACCCGGAGCAGTCGTAGCCGGACTGGGGACCCCAGCCGCTGTGGCCGCCACCGTAGACATAGGGCTTTCCGACCAGCGAGTTGGCCATGTTCGTCATCGCCTCGACCTGCGCCGGCGCGGATCCGGAGGTTCCGGTCACGCCCGTGGTCCCGAGCGTCGATCCCGTGCTCAGCCCGAGCGAGCTCGTGGACGGCAGCAGCGCGCTGATGTCCGAGGTCAGCGACGAGCTGTCGGTGCCGTCGTCGCTCGTATCGCCGATCGCCGAGGCCATCAGTGAGTCCGGCGACAGGGCCGAGGAATAAGCGGTCGACGACGTATCGCCACCGAGGGCCGAGGACAGGGCGTCGCTGAAGCTCGTCGAGCCCGTGCCAGTCGCGGACGTTCCGTCCGACGTGGTCGAGGTGGTGGAGGAGGCGAGGGCGCTGCTCGGGTCGGTGAGCTGTTGCTGCATCGCCAGGATCTGGGAGATGCGGCTCGTCACAGAGTCGGTGGCGCCGGCAACCTGAGCCGGTGGCGCCGGCAACCTGAGCCGGTGGCGCCGGCAACTCGAGCCCTTCGGCCCCGGCAACTCGAGCCCCGTCGCCACTCCGTCGCCGCACCACCGCCCCGATACACCGGAATCCAGGGCCGACAACTTCCCACTCGCCCGCGCTCCCGGCGTGAACGCCGATTCACCCGGCTATAGCACGGACAACTGCACACTCGCGGCGGGCGGGGATGCGAGTGAGAAGTTTCCGGACTGCCGCAGACGGATCCAAGCAGCGACCATGCGCGCCGGCAACTTACCCCGCGCCACGAACCCGATACACCCGAACCCAGGGCGCAGAACTCCACACTCGCCACCGTCGCGAGATGTGATTCCAGATTCAGCCACCTCTGGTGTAGCCAACCCCACGTTCGCCGCGCACGGCTCGTCGAGTGTCGAGTTGGCCACCCGGAGTGCCCCCGGGCCGACCAGCCACCGCCAACCGACCGGCCACCGCCAACCGACCGGCCACCGCCAACCGACCGGCGGCCGCTAACCGACCAGCCGCCCCGCCTCCTCGGTCGCCTCCCGCAGCCGCGCCGCCAGCGCCGGCGTCAGCGCCCCCGCCTCCATCTGCCACCGCCAGTTCCCGCCGGTCCGCCCCGGGTTGTTCATCCGCGCCGAAGACCCCAACCCGAGCACATCCTGCGCCTGCAGCATCGCCACCCGCGCCGGCGACCGCAGCGCCAGGCGGATCAGGCTCCACCACGGCTCGCGCTCGACGACCCCAAAACGATCAAACTCAGCGTCCACGAACGAACGCTCACGATCAGACAGCCCGGAGTACCACCCCCGCGCCGTGTCGTGGTCATGCGTCCCCGTATAGACCACTCGGTCGGAAACGTGGTTCTCGAACCGATGCACACTGCGCGGCGCCCTCGGGTCGAAGCCGAACTGGAGCACGACCATCCCCGGAAAGCCGAGCGACTCGCGAAGCGCAGTGACCGCCGGCGTGATCACGCCGAGGTCCTCGGCCACAACGGCCAGCGAGCCGAGCTCAGCCTCGAGCGCATCGAACAGGGCCCGGCCGGGCCCGCGCCGCCACCGGCCGCCCGCCGCCGTGCGGGCGCCGGCCGGCACCGCCCAGTACGACACGAACCCACGGAAGTGGTCGAGCCGGACGAGATCGAAATGCGCCCGCGTCCGGCGGGCCCGCTCGACCCACCAGCGGTACCCGTGCCGGCGCATCGCCGGCCAGTCGTACACCGGATTGCCCCACAGCTGCCCGTCGTCGGAGAACGCGTCCGGTGGCGCACCCGCCACCAGCCCATCCAGAAACATCCACGGCCACGCTCGGTGGTCGGCGCTCCGCGGCGCCACATAGATCGCCACGTCCCCGTACATCCGAACCCCCCGCTCCAACGCATACGACCGCAACGCATCCCATTCGCGCTCGAACCGCACCTGGTCAGCCAAAGCGCCACGCCCCGCAAAACGCTCCCAATCCGAGGCCCAGAACGCCTCGCGCTCACGAAACGAAGCAACCTCAGAAGCGGAAACCGGGGCGTGGGCATCCGCCAGAAATCCCGGCCACGCCGCGAACGCCGAACGCGATTTGTACGGTGATCCGTAGCGATCGGGAGGTCCGAGCGGCAGCACCTGCCACCACGTCTGGCCCGCCGCCGCCAGCCAATCGACGAACCTGAACGCCTCAGCCCCGAGCCGACCCCCCGACCGACCCGCCGACCGACCCCCCAGCCGACCCGCCGACCAACCCCCCGACCGACCCCCCGGAAGCGACGTTAGATGAAGTTGAACACCGCTTGAGCGCGGTAGCTCGATCATGTAAGAGCCAACCTCAGACCCGCCCTTGAGCCAACCTCAGACCAACCCTGGAACTCCCGCTCACGCCCGCCCTCTATTCACCGATCGTTGTTTACCCATCGCGCAGGCGGATATTTTCGACCGTGACGACGAACATGCCACGCCGCACCGGCCCAGTTCGTCGTCCCGCCGCGATTCGTCCGCCCTCGCCGACCCGTACGTCCACCGGGACTGCCCATGACTACAACATCCACTGAAGTCAAGCCGAGCGCCGCGCCGCGGCGCGCGAACCGCAAGTCAGGCCCGCCGGCCCGCATCGTCATCCAGTACCCGACGCCGGCCGTCGACGGCGGCCGCTTCGCCGCGAAGCGCTGCGTCGGAGACACCGTAACCGTCGAGGCCGACATCTTCCGCGACGGCCACGACCTGCTCCGCGCGGTCATCCGCTACAAGCACGCCCAAGACGGCGACTACAAAGAGTCCGAGATGCAGCGGATCGACGCCCACCTCGGGGGCGTGCGCTGGTCCGGCACCTTCGACATCGATCGCCAGGGCAGTTGGGAATACACGGTCGAGGCCTGGACCGACGTGTTCGGCACCTGGCGCGACGAGCTCGAGCGCAAGGTCGCCGCGCACCAACACGACCTCGCCGGCGAGCTGTCCGAGGGCGTGCTGCTGCTCAAGGGCGCGGCCAAGAACACCACCGACGACGGGGACAAGGCGCTCATAAAGCACGCCGCGACCGCCCTGACCGACGACAAGATCCCCGAGTCGGCCAAGCACGACGTCGCGCTGGGACCCGAGCTGTTCGAAGCGCTCGAGCGCATCCAGCCTCGCCACGGCGCCGTCGCCCTCGAAAACCCGATCCCGATCGAGGTCGATCGAGTCAGAGCCAGGTTCGGCAGCTGGTACGAGCTGTTCCCCCGTTCCTGGGGTGGGCTGAAAGGTGTCACGGCCCAGCTCCCCGCGCTGGCCGAGCTCGGATTCGACATCCTCTACCTCCCCCCGATCCACCCGATCGGCCTCACCAACCGCAAGGGCCGCAACAACACCCTGATCGCCGGACCGAACGACCCCGGGTCCCCATGGGCGATCGGCGACGCGACCGGCGGCCACGACGCCGTCCATCAGGACCTCGGAACGATCGAGGACCTGAAAAACCTCACACAACAAGCCAGAAAGCACGACATCGACATCGCGCTCGATTTCGCGATCCAGGCTTCGGCCGACCACCCCTGGCTGCACGAGCACCCCGAATGGTTCCACCGCCGCCCCGACGGCACGCTCAAGTACGCCGAGAACCCCCCCAAGCGCTACCAGGACATCTACAACCTCAACTGGGAGTCACCGGACTGGAAGGGCCTCTGGGACGCGCTGCTCAACATCGTCCTCAAGTGGGTCGCCGCGGGCGTCAAGGTGTTCCGGGTCGACAACCCTCACACCAAGCCGTTCGAGTTCTGGCGCTGGCTGATCGAACGCGTCCACGAGCACGACCGCGACGTGATCTTCCTCGCCGAGGCCTTCACGAGAAGATCCGTGATGCGCCAGCTCGCGAAGATCGGCTTCACCCAGTCCTACACATACTTCACCTGGAAGAACGCGCGCTGGGAGCTGACGGAGTACGTCTCAGAGCTCGCGCTCACCGACGAGAGCGACTATTTCCGCCCGAACTTCTTCGCGAACACGCCGGACATCCTGCACGACTACCTCCAGCACGGCGGCCGTGCGGCGTTCGAGGCTCGCCTGATCCTCGCCGCCACGCTCAGCCCCACGTACGGCATCTACTCCGGCTACGAGCACTACGAGAATGTCCCCGTGCGGTACGGCTCGGAGGAGTACATGAACTCCGAGAAGTACGAGGTCAAGGAGCGCGCGCTCGACGGCCCGATGCTCCCCCTGATCCAAAGGATCAACGCGATCCGGCGAGAGAACGAGGCGCTGCAAACCCTCACCAACATCACGTTCCTCGACACCGCCAACGACGCGCTCGTCGCGTACTCCAAGCGCACTCGCGACAACACGATCATCACCGTCGTCAGCATCGACCCCCACCAAGCGCAGGAGGGCCTAGCGATCGTGCCCGCCAACCTCGGTCTCCCCCCGAGCTTCACCGCGCACGACCTGCTGACCGACGAGCGCTACCAGTGGCGCATCGGCCCGAACTTCGTCCGGCTCGAGCCCGGCGTCCGCCAGGCCCACGTCATCCGGGCCGAGATCTAGGAGCGCCCGATGAGCGTCGGCCCCCCCACCCTCACCCATCTGATCGCCCGCGAGCGCAGCAACATGGCCCCGGCGTCCCGACCCGGCGCCCCGCAACACAGCGACGGCGCCGAGGCGGAGTCCCAGGCCCGTCAATGGTTCGAGGCCGAGCCGCTGTGGTTCAAGCGCGCCGTGTTCTACGAGATCCACATCCGCGGCTTCTTCGACGCCAACGGCGACGGCTCGGGCGATTTTCGTGGCCTGACCGAGAAGCTCGACTACCTCCAGTGGCTCGGCATCGACTGCATCTGGCTCCTGCCCTTCTACCGCAGCCCCCTCAGGGACGGCGGCTACGACATCGCGGACTTCACGAGCGTCCATCCGGACTACGGCAACGTCGACGACGTCCATGAGCTGATCGACGCCGCCCACGCGCGACGCATCCGCGTGATCGCCGACCTGGTGATGAACCACACCTCGAGCGACCACCCGTGGTTCCAGCGAGCCCGGGAAGCGCCGGCGGGCTCACCCGAGCGCGACTGGTACGTGTGGTCGGACACCGTCCATCGCTACGAAGAGGCTCGGATCATCTTCACCGACACCGAGACCTCGAACTGGACCTGGGACGACACGGCCGGCGCGTACTTCTGGCACCGGTTCTTCTCCCACCAGCCCGACCTCAACTACGACAACCCCGAGGTCCAGAACGCGATGATCGAGGTGCTGCGCTTCTGGCTCGACCTCGGCCTCGACGGATTCCGGCTCGACGCGGTCCCGTATCTGTACGAGCGAGACGGGACCAACGGCGAGAACCTACCCGAGACCCACGCGTATCTGAAGCGCGTACGCAAGGAGATCGACGAGAACTACCCGGACCGCGTTCTCTTGGCCGAGGCCAACCAGTGGCCCGCGGACGTCGTCCAGTATTTCGGCGACGGCGACGAGTGCCAGATGGCGTTCCACTTCCCGGTGATGCCGCGGATGTTCATGGCAATCCGCCGCGAGGAGGCGGTGCCGATCTACGAGATCCTCGAGCAGACGCCGCACATCCCCGAGAGCTGCCAGTGGGGGCTGTTCCTGCGCAACCACGACGAGTTGACGCTCGAGATGGTGACCGACGAAGAGCGCGACTACATGTACTCCGAGTACGCGAAGGACCCGCGCATGAAGATCAACGTCGGCATCCGGCGCCGCCTCGCCCCGCTCCTCGACAACGGGCGCGACGAGATCGAGCTCATGCACGCGATCATGTTCTCGCTGCCCGGTTCGCCCGTCCTCTACTACGGCGACGAGATCGCGATGGGCGACAACGTCTTCCTCGGCGACCGCGACGGGGTCCGCACGCCCATGCAGTGGACGGGAGACCGCAACGGCGGCTTCAGCCGCGCCGACTTCGCCCAGCTGTACGCGCCACCGCTGATGGACCCGGTGTACGGGTTCCAGGCGGTCAACGTCGAGGCCCAACTCCGCACCGCGACCTCGCAGCTCCGCTGGCTGCATCGCTTCATCTCGCTGCGCAAGGAGCACCCGGTGTTCGGCTTCGGAACCTACGAGCCGATCGAGCCTTCGAACCCCCGCATCTTCGCGCACCTCCGGTCTTTCGAGGATGATCTGGTCCTGTGCGTTCACAATGTCGCCCGCTCCGCCCAGGCGGTCGAGCTCGATCTGAGCCGCTTCGAAGGCCGCTATCCGGTCGAGCTATTCGGCCGTTCGAAGTTCCCCCGGATCGGCGAGCTGCCGTACCTGCTGACGCTCGGCCCGCGCGGTTTCTTCTGGTTCCAGCTCGTCGAAGAGGACGACGGCAACGACGATGAGTAAACGAGTCCAGATCACCGCGGAGGAGATTCGCCGCGCCCTCGACGAGGAGGAGCTCCGCGACTGGGTGCAGCAGCAGCGTTGGTATGCGTCCAAGGCGCGCAACGTGGCGGGGATCGACATCGTCGAGACGATCACGCTGCGCGAGGATCCGCTGCTGCTGCTCGCGCTCGTCCAGACGCGCTTTGCCACCGGCACTCACGAGCTCTACCAGCTTCCGCTCGCCCTGCGCTCGCCGAATGGGTCCGCCGACAGCGAGCGCGGCGAATCGATCGCGCACACCGACGACTTCACCGTGTACGACGCGCTCGCCGAGCCCAGCCAGGCGATCGAGCTGCTGCGCCGGATCGAGAGCACCGACGAGATCACGACCGCTGAGGGGCATTTCAGCTTCCACCAGTTCGACGGCGCCGAGCCGCAGCTGGGGCCCGACACCGCCGTCCGCCTGATGGGCGTCGAGCAGTCGAATTCGTCGGTCGTGTTCGACGACACGATCGTGCTCAAGGTGTTCCGCAAGCTCGAGCCCGGCGTCAACCCCGAGCTCGAGGTGCTGCGCTTTCTCACCTGGCGCGGCTTCCCGAACATCGCGCCGCTCCACGGCTGGTACGACTACGAGGGGCAGGCGTTCCAGTCGACGCTCGGCGTCGCGCAGACGTTCCTGCCGGACGCATTCGGCGGCTGGGAGCTCGCGCTCGACGAGATCTGGTCCGCGCCGGAGATGTTCCTCGAGCGCCTCGGCAGCCTTGGGACCGTCACCGCGGAGCTTCACACGTGCCTGGCCTCGGACGCGTCCGATCCCGCGTTCTCCCCCGACGAGCCGAGCATGGAGGCGCTGTCGCTGCTGACCGCGACGATCGACGAGGACATCGAGCGGATCTTCCTGCGCCTCCCCGACGACGAGCGGCTCGCGCCGATCGCCGGCCGCGGGCAGGACGTGCGCGAGCGGCTCGCCGCGCGCGCACAGATCGGCGTCAGCGGCCGGGTGATCCGCACCCACGGCGACTACCACCTCGGCCAGACGCTGCACACGCCACGTGGCTGGGTGATCATCGACTTCGAGGGCGAGCCCGCCCGGACGCTGCCCGAGCGCCGCCAGAAGCGCTCGCCGCTACGCGATGTGGCCAGCATGCTGCGCTCGTTCGCGTACGTGAGCTCGGCCGTCGAGCTGCTGCGGGGTCGCCGCGCGCCCGCCGACTTCGAGCAGCGAGCTCGGGAGAAGTTCCTCGAGCACTACTTTGCGGCCGTCGACCCGTCGCTGATGCCGGGCGGCGAGTCCGTGATCAACAACCTGCTGTCGATCTACGAGCTCGAGAAGGCGATCTACGAGCTTCGCTACGAACTCAACAACCGCCCGGACTGGATCCCGATCCCGGTCGCCGGCATCGGGCGGATATTGGAGGGCGCATGACCGTCGCCACCAGCGAACTCGAGGCGCTCGTCCGCCGCGAGCACTCGAACCCGCATTCCGTGCTCGGAGCGCACCCGCAGAACGGGGGAGTCGTCGTGCGCGCGCTACGCCCGGCGGCGAGCTCGGTGGTCCTGCAGACCGACGGCAAGCCCGACGTCCAGCTCCAGCCGATCCACCCGGGTGGGGTGTTCGAGGGCGAGATTCCAGACGCCGAACTGCCGCTCCGCTACCGGCTCGAAATCGACTACGGCACCGCCGGCAAGTTCACGATCGACGATCCGTACGCGTTCCTGCCGACGATCGGCGAGCTCGACCAGCACCTGATAGCCGAGGGCCGCCACGAGGAGTTGTACGACAAGCTCGGGGCCCACGTCCGCACCATGGGCGATGGCCCACCTGTCATCGGTACCGCCTTCGCCGTGTGGGCGCCCTCCGCCCGCGCCGTCAGCGTCGTCGGCGACTTCAACTCCTGGGACGGACGCCTGCACGCGATGCGCTCGCTCGGGTCGACCGGGATCTGGGAGCTGTTCCTCCCCGGCGTCGGTCCGGGGGCACGGTACAAGTACGAGATCCTGACCCAGGACCACCAGGTCCTGCTCAAGGCCGACCCGTACGCGCTCGAGACCGAGGTGCCGCCGAAGACCGCCTCGGTGGTGTTCCAGCCGGAGCACACGTGGAGCGACGCGGACGCCGAATGGCTGACGACCCGGGCGGCGGAGAAGCCGGCGCTCGAGCGGCCGCTCTCGATCTACGAGGTCCACCTCGGGTCCTGGCGGCTGAACCCGCTCGAAGGGAACCGCTCGCTGAGCTACCTCGAGCTCGCCGACGAGCTGAGCGCATACGTCAAGGACATGGGGTTCACCCACGTTGAGCTCCTCCCGGTGATGGCGCACCCGTTCAAGGGCTCTTGGGGATATCAGGTCACCGGCTACTTCGCCCCGACGCCGTTCTACGGCTCGCCCGACGACTTCCGCGAGTTCGTCGACCGACTCCATGAGAACGACCTCGGCGTGATCCTCGACTGGGTGCCGGCGCACTTCCCGCGTGACGAGTTCGGGCTCGCCCGGTTCGACGGCACGGCACTGTACGAGCACGCCGACCCGCGTCGCGGCGAGCACCCCGACTGGGGCACGCTCGTGTTCAACTACGGGCGCCACGAGGTCCGCAACTTCCTGCTCGCCAACGCGCTGTTCTGGCTGCGCGAGTACCACACCGACGGGATCCGCGTCGACGCGGTGGCGTCGATGCTGTACCTGGACTACTCGCGCAACCCCGGCGAGTGGGTCCCGAACCAGTTCGGCGGCCGCGAGGATCTCGACGCGGTGTCGTTCCTCAAGGAGTTCAACGAGGTCGTCTACGGACGCGAGCCCGGTGCCATGACCGCCGCCGAGGAGTCGACGGCCTGGCCGGGCGTGTCCCGGCCCACGTACCTCGGCGGGCTCGGGTTCGGTTTCAAGTGGAACATGGGCTGGATGCACGACACGCTCGGCTACTTCGAGCAGGACTCGATCTACCGGCGCTATCACCACCACGAGTTGACGTTCAGCCTGATGTACGCGTTCAGCGAGAACTTCATCCTGCCGCTGTCCCACGACGAGGTCGTGCACGGCAAGGGCTCGCTGTACTCGAAGATGGCCGGCAACGACAAGTGGCAGAAGCTCGCGAACCTCCGCGCGCTGTACGCCTACATGTGGGCCCACCCCGGCAAGAAGCTGCTGTTCATGGGCAACGAACTCGCCCAGGAGCAGGAGTGGAGCTACGAGCGTTCGCTCGACTGGCATCTGCTCGAGCAGCCCGACCACGCCGGCGTCCAGGCGCTCGTGCGCGATCTGAACCGCGTCTACAAGGACGAGCCGGCGCTGTGGGAGGTCGACTCGGATCCGTCGGGTTTCTGGTGGCTTGAGCCCAACGACGCCGACAGCAACGTGCTCGCGTTCGCGCGCGCGTCCAAGGACGGCGAGCGCGTGGTCGTGTTCGTCGCCAACCTGTCGCCGGTCCCGCGCGAGGGCTACCGGCTCGGCCTGCCGCGAGCGTCCCGCTGGAAGGAGGCGCTCAACACCGACTCCAAGTATTACGGCGGGAGCGACGTGGGCAACCTCGGGGAGCTCGAGCCCGAGCCGATCCCGTGGCACAACCAGCCCGTGTCGGCGCTCGTTACGCTGCCGCCCCTGGCAGCGGTGTGGCTAGTTCCCGAAACCCAGTGAGCTTGACGATGTCCGCGTCGGCCGACGGCGACGTCGCCGACTACCCCTGGGAACGGCCGCTCGGCGCGTCCCCCCGTGCGGACGGGAGCACCGAGTTCCGGGTGTGGGCGCCGCAGGCCGACTCGATCAAGCTGCGGCTGGGCGGGCGCGACATCGATTTGCAGGACGCCGGCTACGGGATCTACGAGGCGATCGCGGACGCCCGCCCCGGCGACGACTACGTGTTCGTGGTCAACGGGTACGAGCTTCCGGATCCATCCTCGCGGTTCCAACCCGACGGTCTCCGCGGCCCGTCCCGGGTGGTCGAGCTGCCGCCGCCGACGGAGTCGTTCAAAACCCCGGGCATGCGGGACCTCGTGATCTATGAGATGCACATCGGGACCTTCACCGCCGAGGGGACGTTCGAGGCGGCGGTCCCCCACCTACGCGGGCTCGCCGATCTCGGCGTCACCGCGATCGAAATCATGCCGGTGGCCGAGTACCCCGGCCACCACGGCTGGGGCTACGACGGCGTGTACATATCAGCGCCGCAATCGTCCTACGGCGGGCCGGCGGGGCTGCACCGGCTGGTCGCGGCCGCGCACGACGCCGGCCTCGCGGTGATCCTCGACGTCGTCTACAACCACGTCGGCACGTCGGGTCAGCAGGCGCTCGAGGCGTTCGGCCCGTACTTCACCACCAGATATTCGACGCCGTGGGGCAAGGCGATCAACTACGACGACGCCGACTGCGACCCGGTGCGCGAATGGGTGCTCCAGAGCGCGACCGGCTGGATCGGTGACTTCGGCATCGACGGCCTGCGACTCGATGCGATCCACGCGATCTTCGATGAGAGCGCCGAGCACATCGTGGCCGCTGTCGCGCGCCGCGTCCACGCGATTCGCGAGGATGCGCTGGTGATCGCCGAGAGCGGGCTCAACGATCCGCGGGTGGTACGGGGGCCCGCCGTCGGCGGCTGGGGTTGCGACGGAGCGTGGGCCGACGACTTCCACCACGCGGTGCGGACGCTGGTGACCGGCGACCGCGACGGCTACTACGCGGACTTCGGGTCGGTCGCTCAGCTCGCAAAGGCCTGGCACCGGCCGTACGTCTACGACGGGAACTACTCGCCGTTCCGCCGCCACCGGTACGGCGCTCCCGCCGACGACATACCGACGGACCGGTTCGTGGTGTTCGACCAGAACCACGACCAGGTCGGCAACCGCGCGATCGGCGATCGCCTCCCGCCGCAAGCGCGCCCGCTGGCCGCGTTCTGCACGCTGCTCTCGCCGTACGTCCCGATGCTGTTCATGGGTGAGGAGTACGGCGAGGACGCTCCGTTTCAGTTCTTCTCGGATCACATCGACCCGGACATCGCACAGGCCACGCGCGAGGGACGGCGAGCGGAGTTCGCATCGTTCGCGGCGTTCTCGGGACAGGAGATTCCCGACCCTCAGGACCGCGCGACGTTCGAGCGTTCGAAGCTGACTCGCGAGCGCGACCCGGAGCTGAGCGCGCTGTACGCGCAATTGCTGTCCGTGCGCCGGCGCCTTCCCCCCGGCGATGTCGACGCGATCGAGTACGACGAGGACGCGCGGTGGCTGCGAGTCCGGCGCGGCGCGTTCGAGCTAGTGATGAACTTCGCGCCCGAGTCGCGCCGCGTGCCGTGCCCGGCCGGAGAGTCGATCGTGCTCGCGACCGATGAATCGACCGCGGCCGAGCCCGCAGTGCTCTCAGGCGGATTCGTCCAGCTGGCGCCGCTGTCCGCAGCGCTGATCGCCACGTCCGGAGGGCCGGTCAGTTGACCGAGGTGTGGCCCGGGCGCCCGTTCCCGATGGGCGCGACATGGGACGGCGGCGGCACCAACTTCGCCATCTTCTCCGAGCACGCCAGCGGCGTCGAGCTGTGCCTGTTCGACGACGACGACAACGAGACCCGGGTCCCGATGACACAGCGCACCGCGCTCAACTGGCACTGCTATGTGCCCGGAGTCGAACCGGGGCAGCGCTACGGCTTCCGCGTGCACGGTCCGTACGCGCCGCTCGAGGGCCACCGGTTCAACCCGTGCAAGCTGCTGCTCGACCCGTATGCGAAGGCGATCGACGGCGTCGTCGACTGGGCCCACGACGCGAACGTGCTCCCCTACGTCCCGACCGGAGATGAGGACGCCGATCTCGAGCCCGACGACGAGGACGACGCCGCGGCGATGCCCAAGTCGGTCGTGATCGACGACGCGTTCCTGTGGGAGGGCGATCGCCCGCCGCGGGTTCCGTTCGCCGACACCGTCATCTACGAGACCCACGTCAAGGGCTTCACGATGCGCCACCCCGAGGTGCGCGAGGATCTGCGGGGCACGTACGCCGGGCTCGCCTCCGAACCGGCGATCGAATATCTGCACCACCTCGGGGTGACCGCGGTCGAACTGCTGCCCGTGCACCACATCTCCGACGAGTCGTTCCTGGCCGAGAAGGGCCTTACGAACTACTGGGGCTACAGCACGATCGGGTATCTGGCCCCGCATTCCGAATACGCCGCCACCGGGCGCCGCGGCGAGCAGGTGCGCGAATTCAAGGGCATGGTCAAGGCGCTGCACCGCGCCGGCATCGAGGTGATCCTCGACGTCGTCTACAACCACACCGGCGAGGGCAACCACCTCGGCCCGATGCTGTCGTTCAAGGGCGTCGACAACCTCGCTTACTACCGCGTCATGCCGGACGACCCTCGTTACTACATGGACTTCACCGGGACCGGGAACTCTTTGAATCCGGTTCACCCGAGCGTCCTGCGGCTGATCATGGACTCGCTGCGGTATTGGGTGATCGAGTGTCACGTCGACGGCTTCCGGTTCGACCTGGCGTCGGCGCTGGCCCGCGAGTTCTTCGACGTCGATCGCCTGTCGGCGTTCTTCGACGTGATCCACCAGGACCCGGTGCTGTCCCAGGTCAAGCTGATCGCCGAGCCGTGGGACGTCGGCCCGGGCGGCTACCAGGTCGGCAACTTCCCGGTGCTGTGGTCGGAGTGGAACGGCGTGTATCGGGACACGATGCGCGACTACTGGCGCGGCTTCGCGAGCAACGGTTCTTTCGCCGAGCGGCTGTCCGGGTCGGCCGACCTGTACGAGGCCGACGGCCGCGACCCGTTCGCCTCGATCAACTTCATCACGGCCCACGACGGCTTCACGCTCCGCGACCTCGTCGCCTATGACCACAAGCACAACGAGGCCAACCTCGAGGACAACCAGGACGGCACCGACGATAACCGCTCCTGGAACCACGGGGTCGAGGGCGAGACCGACGACCCGGAGATCACCGCGCTCCGGTTCCGCCAGCAGCGCAACTTCATGGTCACGTTGATGCTGTCGCAGGGCACGCCGATGCTGCTCGGCGGCGACGAGATCGGACGGACCCAGCGCGGCAACAACAACGGCTGGTGCCAGGACAACGAGATCTCCTGGTACGACTGGAACCAGAACCCCGAGAAGGCCAAGCTGCGCGAATTCACGCGACGCTTGATCCGCCTGCGCAGGGAGCACCGAACGTTCCGGCGCAACAGCTTCCTGCGAGGACAGGAGGTCAAGGGCTCGGGGCTGCCGGATGTGTGGTGGTTCCGCGCCGACGGGAACAAGATGACCCGGCGCGACTGGCAGGGCGGCGAGCACGTGCTCGGGATGTTCCTCAACGGCCGCGAGATCCTCACCCCCGGACCGCAGGGGCAGGACGTCGAGGACGACTCGTTCATCCTGCTGTTCAATGCCGAGCCCGATGATCGCGTGTTCACGCTTCCCCGCCGGCGGTTCGGCGCGCAGTGGCTGCTCGAGATGTCGACCGCCGATCCGACCGCCGAGGCGGGCAGCGCTCGGTACGGTGCGCGTACCGAGGTCAAGGTGATCGCGCGGTCGATCGTGGTCTTGAAGCGAGCCACGTGACCGCGTCGCGATCGCCGACGGAGCTGCGAGCCACCTACCGTCTGCAGCTCTCATCCGACTTCGTGTTCGCCGACGCCCGCGCGCTCGTCCCCTACCTGCGCGACCTCGGAATCTCGCACCTCTACCTGTCTCCATCGTTGCAGGCGCGCCGCGGCTCCACGCACGGCTACGACGTCGTCGATCCACGCCACTTCTCGCGCGAGCTCGGCGGACCCGAGGAGCTGCGGGCGCTGTCGGCTAGCGCACGCGCCGCCGGCATGGGGATCGTGCTCGACGTCGTCCCTAACCACATGGCCGCCGACGATCAGAATCGCTACTGGGCGGATCCCGAGCTCCGCGCGAAGTTCTTCGATATCGAGCCGGGAACCGGCGTGTACCGGCGCTTCTTCGACATCGGCGAGCTCGCGGGCGTCCGCCAGGAGAACCCGGCCGTGTTCGAGGAGACGCACGAGCTGACGATCGCAATGGTTCGCGAGGGGCTGATCGACGGGCTGCGCGTCGATCACCCGGACGGGCTCGCCGATCCCGCCGGCTACCTGGCGCGGCTGCGCGACCACGGCGTCGACCGCGTCTGGGTCGAGAAGATCCTCGATCCCGGCGAGCGCCTGCGCGACTGGCCCGTGTGCGGGACCGTCGGCTACGAGTTCCTCGACGACGTCTGCGCGCTGTTCGTCGACCCGGAGGGCAAGCCCGCGCTGACCGCGCTGTGGGAGCAGGTGTCGGGCGATCGCCGCTCGTTCGCCGAGTTCGCGCACGAGGCCAAGCTCGAGCAGGTCCGCGGCCCGTTCCGGCAGGACGTCGAGCGGTTGGGGCGGGTGCTCGGCGACGTGCCCTTGCCGGGCGGGCTCGATTCGCTCGGCCATGCGCTTGCATCGATGACCGTTTACCGCACCTACATCGATCCTTCTGCCGGGCACGTCGAGGACGCGGATCGGCGCGCGATCGAGGCGTCTCGGATGCACCCCGAGATCGCCGCGATGCTGCTGCTCGAGCGCGAAGCGCCACCGGAGTTCGTCACGCGCTTTCAGCAGACCACGCCGGCGATCATGGCCAAGGGCGTCGAGGACACGGCGTTCTATCGTTACTGCCGGCTGATCTCCTTGAACGACGTGGGCGGCGACCCGTCCCGGTTCGGGATCGACGTCGGCTGGTTCCACGCCTCGTGCGTCGAGCGCCTCGAGCGGTTCCCGCTGAATCTGCTGACGACCCAGACCCACGACGCCAAGCGGTCGGCCGATGTCCGCGCGCGGATCGACGCGCTGTCATCGATACCGGACGAGTGGTCGGCACATGTGGGGCGCTGGTTCGAGCTCACCGACTCCCGGCGCGAGGGCGGCGCGCCCGACGACGTCGAGCGTTACTTCCTGTTCCAGACGCTCGTCGGCGCCTGGCCGATCGCCTGCCACCGCGTCGACGCGTACATGGAGAAGGCGCTCCGCGAGGCCAAGCGGAACACCAGCTGGGTTGAGCAGAACGCCGATTGGGAGGAGGCGGTCCGGCGCTTCACCCGCTCGCTATACGACGACGAGGCGTTCCTGGCCGACTTCGAGCCGTTCGCGCGGCGGGTGGCGGCGGTCGGCGAGCGCGCCTCGCTCGGCCAGCTCGTGCTCAAGCTGACCGCCCCCGGAATCCCCGACATGTACGAGGGCGACGAGCTCGCGTTCCGGGCGCTCGTCGACCCCGACAACCGCCGGCCGGTTGACTTCGACTGGCGCCAGGCGATGCTGCGTCGCCTCATGGGCGGCG
>Ga0335072_10004452_pt1 | contig 20806 bp, 22 predicted proteins | sample Lox_Sample_21_FD_206725 | JGI IMG/M metagenome (GOLD analysis project Ga0335072, IMG submission 206725) | Soil microbial communities from Loxahatchee National Wildlife Refuge, Florida, United States - Lox_Sample_2.1 | ecosystem: Environmental > Terrestrial > Soil > Wetlands | place: USA...
GAAGGCCTTCTGGACGATCTGTTTCCGGTTGATCAGGTACTGCATCGCCTGCCGGAGATAGAGCGGGCGGACCAGCGGCGCTATGGCAGGGTTCCAGAAGTTCGGCAGGATCTCGGCCACGCCCGCGGTCGGCACCTGCGCCACCGAGTAGCCCTCGGCCTCAAGCGCGGGGATCTGCCGGACATCGCTCAGCGGCAGGATGGCCACGCTGACGCTGGTGCCCGAGCGGAGGGTATCCATCAGGGCGGTGTCGTCGGTGAACGGAGTCCAGATGACCTTGCTCAGGGCGGGCTTGGTCGGGCCCGAGTAGTTCTTGTTAGGGACATACGCGTAGTAGCCAGAGCTCTCGAATTGCGACAGCTTGAACGGGCCGTCCACCACCTGCCAGAGCGGGTTGGTCGCGAAGGTGGATTCCTGGCCGCCTTCCTTCTGCAGGAAGTTCCAGACTTCCTTGGCGCCGCTCGGGCTCTCGTCGTAGTTGCCGATCTTGCCGGTCATCGAGGTCTTGTCCCAGGCGTGCTGCGGCATCAGGGCGAAATAGGACAGCACGTCGTCGGTGTAGAACTCCGGGTTGTAGGACCGGGTGAGATCAACGACCACGGTGTGCGCGTTCGGCGCCGTCACCTTTGTGACGTCGGCCGGGAACAGCCCCGTGACGTAGTAGGCCCAGTCGTTGTAGTTCGCCTTGAGCAGGTTGTAGGCGAACGTGAAGTCGCGGCTGGTGATGGGCACGCCGTCGGACCACTTCCACGGCTTGAGCACGATCGTGATGACCTTGTCGCTGTCGGACCAGGTCATGGAGCTGTACAGGCTCTCCTTTGGGTTCACGCCGGTACTTGCGCCATCGCCCGCGTACACCAGAGTCGGCCACAGGCCCTCGGAGAGGACGATGTTGTAGCCGTTGGAGTTCGTGGCCGGCGGCGCCGGGAAGAGGAAGTTGGGCGAGTAACCGTTTTCAGCGATGGTCACGGTGCCGCCCTGGACCTTCTGCCCAGTCGGATGCGAGTTGCCGGAGCTCACGCTCGGGCCGTGCCCGGCGGCGCAAGCAGCCACCAGGGTTGTCAGTGCCAGCCCCGCGGCTGCCACGACTAGTCGCTGTGTCCTGCGCACCGTAACTCCTTCGGTCAGAGACTCTGCCGACGAGAAAAAGTCTCGACTTCTTACAACTTGACTACGCATTGTACGAAGGTTCAGCTGGGTTTTTGGAGACCTGTCAGCCATGTTTAACCACACTGTGACAGTTAGTGCCGGTACCTGTCGTTCTCATGCGTGCTGAGAACTTACCCGGCCGGCGGACCAGCCGGCCGGGTAACGCGGTCACTCACCGCGATTCGGGCAACCACGCAGCCGACTTGCGGCGTCACGCAGCGCATCATCCACCGGCGTCGGCTTGAGCCCGAAGGTCTCAGTGGTCGCGCTGGAGTCGATCACGAATGGCGCGGTGAACTGGTAGCGAGTCGTCCGGAGCTCCTTGACCATCGGCGAGAACTCGCCATAGGCCCACATCACTGGGTAGGGAATCGCCGTGATCTTGGCCGCCGGCGCGCCGTTGACCTGGGCGAACCTGGTGGCAAGCTGCCGCAGGGTCAGCGCCGGCCCGGTGGGAACCAGCCAGGCCTGGCCGAAGGCCCGCTCGTCGGCGGCAACGGTTGCCAGGGTCCGAGCGCAGTCATGGATGGAGGTCCAGCTATGCAGAACATCGAGCGGAGAGGGTGAGTAGGCCCGCTTGCCAGTCAGCAGGGGCTTACCCAGCCCGTACGACAGCAGGCCGTTCTGCTCGATGTAGTCGCTTGCCCGGACCTCCGTGGTCCTGATGCGGCCGGCCTGGTGCGCCGCCAGCGCGTCCTGCCACATCTGCCCCCGCAGCCGGAGCTTAGGGTGAGTGGCGGCGAGCGGCGTCTGCTGCGTGATCGGGCCGTCGACCGGGCCGTAGGGGTACAGGTTGCCCATCGTGGCCAGGACAGCTCCAGTGCGCTCAGCCGTGGTCAGCAGCGCCGAGGCCAGCGGCGGCCAGTCGGTGAGCCACTGGTGGTACTGGGGGTTCGCGCAGTTATAGAGCGCCACGGCGCCGGCCGTCAGCTCGGTCAGCCGCTGTGGGTCGGTCGCGTCGGCGGCGACACGCTCAATGGCCGGATGCTCCGGGCCGGAGCCGTGCCGACTGATAACGCGGACGTGATCGCCGCGGTCGGCCAGCAGCAGAGCGGTCGCCGATCCAACTGCGCCTGCGCCGACGATGACGTGCTCGGACATTGCTTCTCCTCATCGATCCGAGATCTTCGAGAGCGCTGCTCTCTCTTATGAGCACGAGTCTCGCACACGTCGCCGGGCAATGCAAGAGCAGTGCTCTCGATTGTGTGCAATAATCTCAGATATGCCAGCAGCCTCCATCCGGGCCCGCGTCCGGGCCGAGATGATCGACGAGATCAAGGCAGTGGCGCGCCAGCATCTAGCAGCCGAGGGCGCGAACCTCTCGCTCCGCGCCGTCGCGCGCGACATGGGGATGGTGTCCTCGGCCCTGTACCGCTACTTCGCCAGCCGCGATGACTTGCTGACGGCGCTGATCATGGATGCCTACAACGCACTCGGCGCGGCGGTGGAAGCGGCTGACGGCGCGATCGGGGACCGGGCCGAGTTGCGCCGGCGCTGGCTGGCCGCGACTACGGCGGTACGGGACTGGGCCCTCGCCAATCCGGCCGAGTACGCACTGATCTACGGCAGCCCGGTGCCCGGCTATGCCGCGCCGCAGGACACGATCCCGGCGGCAGCGCGCTCGTACGCCGTGCTCGGCCACATCCTGGCCGACGCCTTCGCCTCAGGTGCGCTGCCCCCCGAGGGCGCCGCTGTGCCTGAGGCCATCCGCGCGGATCTGGCGAGGGCGAAGGAGGGCATCGCGGCCGGCGTGCCGGACGAGGTGATGCTGGCCGGCATCACAGCCTGGATCCAGTTGTTCGGCGTGGTGAGCTTCGAGCTTTTCGGCCAGTTCAATAACGTCGTCGATGCGCGTGCTGAGTTCTTCGACGCCGAGATGAACCGGATGGCGGACCTGATCGGCCTGTAGGCCGTTGGTCAGGCCGGTTGGGTCAGCCCGGTTCGGTCAGCACTGGGCTGGGCAAGGGGACGACATGACACAACAGTTGCGGGACCGGCTAGGTCGGTTCGGGATCTGGCGCAGTTCTGCCCAGGTGACTCCGGACCTAGCAGCCGGCGTGGAACGGCTCGGCTACGGCGCGGTCTGGCTCGGCGGTTCGCCGGACGGGGAGCTGGCGATCGTCCCCGAGCTACTCGGGGCGACGAGCGCGCTGATGGTCGGCACCAGCATCGTGAACATCTGGAAGGACGACGCGGCGACAGTCGCCCGCTCATACGCGCGGATCGAGGCAAGCCATCCAGGCCGGTTCGTGCTCGGCGTCGGGGCCGGCCACCGCGAGGCGACCAAGGAATACGCCAGCCCGTACGAGAAGCTCGCGACCTACGTTGACCAGCTGCAGGCTGCTGGCGTTCCCGCCGAAGGTCTCGTTCTTGCCGCACTGGGCCCGAGGGTGCTCAGGCTGGCAGGCGACCGCAGCGCCGGAGCGATCCCCTATCTTGTCCCGCCCGAGCACACGCGCCTGGCCCGCGAGATCCTCGGCCCGGACCGGCTGCTCGCGCCTGAGCACAAAGCGGTGCTTGACCCCGATCCGGAGCGCGGGCGTGCGCTCGGCCGCAAGCGAGTGCAGAACCCGTATCTGCACCTGGTCAACTACACCTCGAACCTGCGGCGGCTCGGGTTCGCCGACGATGATCTGGCAGGCGGCGGCAGCGACCGGCTGATCGACGCGCTGGTCGCGCACGGGCGGCCCGACCAGGTGGCCGCACAGCTCAGCGCGCACCTCGACGCTGGCGCGGACCACGTCGCGGTCCAGTTGCTGACCGAGAACGACGCCGATCTCATGCCCGGCTATGCCGACCTGGCCAGCGCGCTCGGGCTGCAGGGCGAACCGGGCTAGCGCGTCACCGCCATCTCGCCGAGCTCGGACCAGTCGTCCTGCGGGATGGTGAAGTTCACGATCCGTGGCGTCTCAGCCAGATGTGGCGGCAGCGTCTGCTGCGCTTGCTTGAAGTGCGCCGACTGCACGTGCGCCACACCGGCGTCACCGTTACGGAATGCCTCGACCAGCACGTACTCATTCGGGTCGTCAAGGCTCCGGGACCAGTCGAACCACAGGCACCCTTGCTCACTTCGGGTGGCCTGGGTGAACGGGCCGGCAATCTCGGGCCACTGATCGGCGTACTCGGGCAGGATCCGGAACTTGGCCGTGATGAAGATCATGGGAGCTCCTGTCAATGCAGCTTTCGAAATCCAACTGACTGATGGCAAGCGGCGTCACAGCAGATGTGTCACTTCAAACACTAAGGAGCACTGCTGTGAACCTGACACTCAGGCGAACCTTCGCCACCACTGCGCTGACTGCCACTGCGATCGTCCTCTCAGCCGTTTCCCTTGCCGCCTGTGGCTCACTTGACCCTCAGACGTCGACTGGCCCGTCTGGTTCTGCAGCTGGCTCATCTGCGCACATTGGCTCGGCTGGCTCGCACGCCGGCTCGGCGAACCACACCGCGACGGTGGCCACCGCGGTCCCCAGCTGCCTGCGGACCGATCTCGTCGCTTGGCTGGCAATCCCGAGAACCGGTTTCAGCAACGCGAGCAACTTCTACGACCTTGAGATCTCTAATGTTTCGGCCAGCGCTTGCTCGCTGTATGGCTACCCAGGCGTTTCCGCACTGCGGGCCAATGGCAGCCAGCTAGGCAGCGCCGCCGGACGGGCAGGCGGCACGAAGGAGCTGGTCACGCTCGCGCCTGCCGGCACGGCTCATGCCACGTTGTACATCAGCGACTCCGGCGATTACCCGGCATCGGCCTGCCGTCCGGCAACCGCAGATCTGCTGCGCGTGTACGCGCCGGGTGACTACGCCTCGATGGATTTCGCGTTCTCGTTCCCCGCGTGCGCCCGGCGCGGTCCCGTTTACCTGAACGTGAGCACCGTGACTGGCGGAACCGGTGTACCTGGCGGCAACGGCTGAGCAACTTCCAACCATCGCCGAGGCATCGGCGTCCTAACTGATGTCAGCGTTGTCCGTACTAAGGAGCACAAGATGAAACTGACAACCAAGGGCGGGCGGCGCGTCGTTGCCGCCGCCGCGTTCGCAAGCGCTGCGATCCTGCTGCCTGCCGTCGCACTGGCGTCATCAGCTGGCAGTGCAGCACCGAAGACTGTTGCCGCCACCAAGACTGCTGCCGCGCCGAAGACCGCTGCTATCTCGAGGTGCGCCCGTTCCCAGCTCACCTCGTGGCTTGGCATCCCAGGTAACGGGACTGCGGGCAGCACGTACTACCAGCTCGAGATCTCCAACGTTTCCGGTCGTTCGTGCACGTTGTACGGCTACCCCGGCGTGTCGGCGATCCGCGGCGGCCATCAGACGGGCAGTGCCGCGCATCGTGATCCGTCCCACCCGTCCACGCTGCTGACACTTGTGCCAGGCTCGACTGTGCACGTCATCCTGCAGATCGCCGACGTGTACAACTACCCCAGGAGTTCGTGCCACCCCACACGGGCGTTCGCACTGCGCGTCTACGCGCCGGGCGACTATTCCTGGATGGAGTTCCCGTTCACGTTCGAGGCCTGCGGCAAGAAGGGACCCGCCTTCCTGCAAGTGAGCGCGTCGATTGGCGGCACCGGGATCCCCGGGTACAGCAGCTGACCTAAGGGAACGACAGGACCACACCGCGCGGCCGTCCGTCACCAGACGGGCGGCCACGCTGCCATGCGCGCCGAGGCTGCTCGACCTTGCCGAATGCGCGAGGGTCACACTGGTGACATGGCACGGACAGGGCAAGTGCTGCCGCCCCCGGCAGCAGCGGACCAGTTCTATGAGGCGATCGTGGCCGGTGAGGCGGAGCTGGCTAACACACGGCTAGAAGCGATCGCCGCAGATGTGCCCTTCATCGAGATCTGTGAGCGAGTCGTCGCGCCAGCGCTGCGGCGGATCGGTGACGAATGGGCGGAAGATGACGTTTCGATCGCCGTCGAGCACCGGGCCAGTGCCATTTGCGAGCGCCTGGTCGCGCCGCTCGCGGCACGGCAGCCCAGAGGCCGGCCGCGTGGACTGGCAGTGACAGCGACGCCGCCCGGAGAGCGGCATGGGCTGCCCTCGCTGATGGCCCAGGGCACTCTCCGCGAGGACCACTGGCTTGTCCAGCACCTAGCTACCGACCTGCCTGAGGGCGAGGTCGGCCGGCTAGCCGGCGACGTCGCTGCTCGCCTGGTGGTGCTGTCGGCCGTAACCGAGGAAGGGGCACAGCGGGGCGCCGAGGAGGCAGCTCGGCTCGCGCAAGCCAACCCTAGCCTGCTGGTACTGTCCGGGCGCCCCGGGGAGAGTCTCTACGACCTGCGTGAGCTCACTCGGATGCATGATGCCGGCCCCGGCGGTGCCGCCCGAGAGTGACAGCAGCTGATCTTGGGAACAGCACCGGCACACAGCGCGGAGCTTGTCAGGGGCAGCGGGGTGCTCAGGCGAGCCTAGAACCTCAGGCAAGCACAGCGCGGAATTCGGCTGCTAGCGCCGCCACCGTGTCCCGCAGCTGGCTCACCTGCGGGCCAGCCGACAGCAGTGAGCGGGACGCACTCGGCATCACGCGGTCTGGGCAGGCGGCGAAGACAACCGCAACATCTCCCGGCGCAGCCCCCTGCGCCCCGACGCCGGGCGCGAGGAACAGACAGCTGGCAGCGGCCAGGTCGAGCTGCGGGGTCATGTGAGTCGGGCCGATCACGGCGCCGACGGGGCCGATCTCGCCGGGCGCCAGCTTGGCATTCAGCGCACCGACCTGACGCAGCAGTTCCTGCTCGACTGACCGCTCACCGCCCGCATCGGCGATCGCCGCCTGGATCGGCCGGCCTTCCGGATTCGAGGACCGCGTGACCACAAGCAGGCAACTGCCAGAGTCGGCCGCGCGGGACACGAAGGTTCCCATCGCGGCAAGGCCGAGGTAAGGATGCACGGTGATCGCATCGGCCGCAAGCGGCGCGCCCGTGCCGAGGTAGGCCTCGGCATACGCGTCGTTCGTGGAGCCGACATCGCCGCGCTTGATGTCCAGGATGACCAGTAGCCCGGCTTCGCGTGCGCTGGCGACGAGCCGCTGCAGTGTCCGGATGCCCCGCCAGCCGTGCCGCTCGTAAAACGCGGACTGCGGCTTGACCAGGCCTACCGGGCCGACGGCCGCCTCGAGCACGATGTCAGCGAACCGGTCAAGCCCGTCGGGGTCGTCCCGGAGTCCCCAGGCGTGAAGCAGGTCGGCCGACGGGTCGAGCCCGAACACCAGTGGCCCTTGGGCTGCCCGGACGGCAGCGAACCGGGCAGCAAAGGTCTGTGCAGCAAAGGTCCGGGCACCAAAAGACTCCACCATGCGAGCATTCTCGCATGGTGCAGGTCGGGCTAGCCGCTGTCGGCAGCCTGGGCGCGCCGTGCCGACAGCTCCCGCTCGCGCTCGTTACCCGTCAGTGCGGCCGCGCGCTCGAACTCGGCCCGCGCCTCGGCATCGCGGCCGAGCTTGCGCAGCAGGTCGCCGCGGACGCTCGGCAGCAGGTGATAGTTCTGGAGCGCGGGCTCGGCCGCGAGCTGATCGACAAGGTCGAGTCCCGCCTGCGGGCCGTAAGCCATCGAGATCGCGACCGCGCGATTCAGCTCGACGACGGGCGAAGGCATGACCTCGGCCAGAACCTTGTACAGCGCAACGATCTGCAGCCAGTCGGTGTCCTGGGCTCTGAATGCCCTGGCGTGGCAAGCAGCAATCCAGGCCTGCAATGTGTAAGGGCCACGTTCCCCGCCTTGGTTGATGGCTTTTTCCAAAGCCGCGAGCCCGCGGTTGATAAGCAGGCGGTCCCACCGGGTCCGGTCCTGGTCCAGCAGGAGCACTGGTTGGCCGGCGTCGTCGGTGCGGGCCGGGATCCGCGACGCCTGGATCTCCAGCAGCGCGACGAGGCCCTGCACTTCCGGCTCGTCCGGAGCGAGCTGGGCCAGCACCCGGCCTAGCCGCACCGCCTCGGCGCACAGTGACGGCCGCATCCAGTCATCACCCGCGGTGGCCGAGTATCCCTCGTTGAAGATCAGGTAGATGACCTCGAGCACCGAGGACAGCCGCGCGGGCCGCTGCTTGGCGTCCGGCACCTCGAACGGCACGCGGGCCTCGGCGAGCGCCTTCTTCGCGCGGACGATGCGCTGCGCGATCGTCGCCTCGGGTGCCAGGTACGCGCGGGCGATCTCGGCAGTCGTCAGGCCGCCCAGCAGCCGGAGCGTCAGAGCAACCCTGGCCTGCACGCCGAGCACCGGATGACAGGCAGTGAAGATCAGCCTGAGCAGGTCGTCGTCGATGTGATCTGAGAACGCCCGGTCGAAATCCGGCGTAACGGTCTCTGCCAGCGCCCGGCCGATCTGGGCGTATTTCTTCTCCAGCTCACTGTTGCGCCGGAAGAAGTCGACCCCCCGGCGCTTAGCGACCGTCATCAGCCAGGCGCCGGGATTGCGCGGCACCCCCTCGGCGGGCCACTGCTCGAGCGCAGCGACGACAGCGTCCTGCGCTAGGTCCTCGGCCAGGCCGATGTCACCGGTGTAGTGCGCCAGGCCCGCGATGACGCGAGCGGATTCGAGCCGGATGACCGTCTCGATCGCCGCCTGGGTCCTGTCGTCCGCCACGAGATCCGATCACACCACCCGGACCTCGGGCAGGCAAACGGGCGAGGCCCGTCAGCCCGCGGACGGGCGGGGCAACCAGACCGCCCACGTCAGCGGGGACCGGGCGGGCACACTGGCGCACGCCCGGTCCCCGGCCTGGCCGGTCACGGCCCGAAGACCTCCCGGACCGTGACGTCGCCGTGCCCGGCGACAGCCAGGAAGCGCTTCGTCCACTCGATGGCTTCATCCTTGTCGCGGCACTCCATCAGCGCCCAGCCGCCAACCAGTTCCTTGGCCTCGGCGAATGGGCCGTCCAGCACCGTGTACTTACCGTCGACGTAGCTGATCTTGATGGCCTCGTCGAGCGGGGCGATCCCGCCGGTCGCCAGCAGGATGCCGGCCTTCGTGGCCTCCTCGACGAAGGCACCCATCTTCTCGTACATCTCCGGGCTCGGCTGGTCCATCGGAGCGTTCGGGTCGCCCAGGGTGTATCCGAGAAACTTCATCTGTGCCGTCCTTTCTGCTGCTCGCCCGGCCAGGTGGCCAGGTCCGCTGTGCTTGGCCGCGCGGCCGGCGGCCGCGCTTGCGCTCTTTCACCCGTGCGTCGAACACGCCGGCGCCAGATCGACATCGCCCGCCAGAAATCTTCCCTGACTTTCGCCGCGAACAGACGGCGCCACGGCTGGCCGGCACAATGGCAGGCATGGCGAACCTCGTGATTACCGACGACACCCTGACCGTCCAGATGTCGCTGGCAGAGAAGGCCGAGGCGCTGCATCGGGATCTGACAGTGCCGCGCAGCGCCGTCACCGGAGTTCGGGTCGTCGCGGACGGACTGGCAGAAGTCCACGGCCTGAAGATGCCAGGCACTGGCCTTCCCGGTGTGATCATGGTCGGAACGTGGATCAGCAGCGAGGGCCGTACGTTCGCCGCCTGTCACGGCAGCGGCCGGGCGATCGTGATCGACCTGGCCGGGCAGAACGTCGACCGGATCGTCATGACCGTCGCCAACCTGGAGGAAGCAGCAACTGAGCTGCCCTAACAGCCGTGCCCCCACCCGGCGGTCACCCGGCCCGCTGCTCGCCGGCTGGGGCAATCAGGAAGTCATTACTGACCTTTGGCCATACCCGCGCTGGCTTTGATGCGGCATGCTGCACCTGAGACATTTTGGCCCTGACCTGGCAGGTACGGCATGAGATGGACGCGTAACAGAGCGATAATCACGGCATCGAGCGCAGCGGCAGTAGCCGTCGTAGCCGTCGGCGCTGGCCTTATCCTCAGCAGTCCCGCTGCGCACCGCCAGCCTCCGTCCAAGCCGAAGGCGACCGCTAGTCCGAGCGCGACGCCGAGGGCTTCCGGCCCGCTGGTGTCTCCCTTTACCGGCGAGCGGGTGAAGTCCCTCGGGCCCGTGCTGGCCGTCAAGATCGACAACATCATCTATGCGCGGCCGCAGACTGGACTGACCCGCGCGGACATCGTCTATGTCTTGCCAGTCGAAGGTGGCCTCAGCCGGTTCATGGCGATCTTCTCGTCTCATATTCCGCCTGTCGTCGGCCCGGTCCGCAGCGCGCGGCAGGACGACCTCGAACTGCTGCGCCAGTTCGGCCGTCCGGCATTCGCTTACTCCGGAGCTCAGACACGGCTGCTCAAGGTCGTCGAGCATGCGCACATCGAGGACTTGTACGCCGGACTGGTGGGCGGCTACTACCGCGACTATCAGCGCGCCGCCCCCGACAACCTGTATGCGAGCACCCGCACGCTGCTGGCTGAGGCCAAGCACGCCAGCCACGCGCACAGCATCGGTTTTCAGTTCGGGTCAGCGCCGCCGCGCGGCGGTCGCCCAACGAGACGAATGTCGGTCTCGTACCCGGCTGCCTCGTTCACCTTTACCTGGTCCGCCCGCAAGCAGCGCTGGCTGGTCTGGATGGACGGAGCCAGGGCCGCCAGCACCGAAGGCCCGCAGCTGTCCGCCGCCACCGTCGTGATCCAGCACACGGACGTAAGCACGTCCGGGTTCATCGAGGAGGGCCGGCGGCCGCCATATGCGCATACCACCGGCCAGGGCACCGCAGTGGTGCTGAGGAACGGGAGGGCCTACAAGGTCCATTGGTCGAGGCCCAAGGCCACTGACGGGACGGCATTCACCATGCCCGACGGACGGCCGATGACGTTCGCGCCCGGGCAGGTCTGGATCGTCCTGACGGGCAACCGGGTCAACGAGTCGGGATAACCGTGGTCTCGACTGTCAAAGACATCATGACGACGCGGGTCATCTCCGTGCGGAAGGACGCGTCGTTCAAGGACATGGCCGCGATGCTTCGCAGCTCGCGGATAAGCGCATTCCCGGTCATCGACGATGCCGGACGGGTGATCGGCGTCGTGTCCGCGGGAGACCTGCTGGTTAAGGAGGCCGTGCTAGCGGGCGGCACGAGCCTCCTGGCCGCGCTGCGGCACATCAGGGAGGACGACAAGGCTGCCGGAGTCACCGCCGCCGACCTGATGACCGCCCCGGCTGTCACCATCGGGCCCGACGCCTCGGTGGCGGACGCCGCACGGCTCATGTATGACCGCCGAGTCAAGCGGCTGCCCGTCGTGACTGCGGCCGGGCGCCTGATGGGCATCGTCAGCCGGGTTGACGTGCTGGCCGTCTTTAACCGTCCGGACGACGAGATCCGCAGCGAGGTGATCCACGAAGTCTTGCCGGCCATCGTGGCGGGCAACCCGACCGGCTTCGAGGTCACGGTCGCCGACGGCATCGTGACGATCTCCGGCAGCCTGGCCAGCGGTCAGGTCGGCCACACCATTCTGGACGCAGTGCGGCACGTGCAGGGGGTCGTGGCGGTCCGGGACCGGTTCAGCTACGCCGCTGACGGCCACTCGGCCAGCCGTTAGCCTCAGTCGCTGTCAGCCGGAAACACCCGCCTGAGCCTGGCCATGCTGTCGCAGGCCTCGGCGATGATCCGGTCGATGAGCTCGGCGCACGATGGTAGGTCGTCGATGAGCCCGACGACCTGGCCCGCAGCCATCACGCCGAGGTCCGGCCGGCCATCAACCATCGCGGCCTTCAGCAGCATTGGCGTGTTGGCGGCCATCAGCACCTGGCTCCAGGACAGGTCGGTGCCGTGCCGCATCGCGACGCCCTGCCGGACCAGCGCCGGCCAGCTCAGGCCGGACAGCTTCCGGAAGCGGGCCGCGTTCGTCACGGCCCGCGCCAGGCCGGACACCTGCCCGGAACGCTCCAGCCCGTCGATCAGCGGCGTGCGCAGGACACGGTGCGGTACCCCGTCGACGCGGGTGGTGACCACAGTGTCGTTGAGCGTCTTGCTCAGGTACACCTGCTTGACCTCGTCGGCAACCGGGCTGTCGCTGGTCAGCAGGAACCGGGTGCCCATCGCTATGCCTTCGGCGCCGTACGCCAGCGCGGCCACCAGGCCGCGCCCGTCGAAAAAGCCGCCGGCCGCAACCACCGGGATGTCCACGGCTGATACCACCTGGGGAAGGAGCAGGCTGGTCGGGATCGGCCCGGTGTGCCCGCCGCCCTCGCCACCCTGCACGACGACCGCGTCGGCACCCCACTGCGCGACCTTCTCGGCGTGTCGCCGCGCGCCCACGGACGGGATGACGATCACTCCCGCGTCCTTGAGGCGGTGAATCATGTCCCGCTTGGGCGCGAGTGCGAACGAAGCAACCCTGACACCCTCGGCGATCATCAGCTCGATCCGCTCGGCGGCATCAGGAGCATCGGCCCGCAGGTTCACGCCGAATGGCGCGTCGGTCCGCTCCCGGACCGCGACAACGGCGACGCGCAGCGCATCGAGCGTCATCGTCGCCGAGCCGATGATGCCAAGACCACCCGCCCGCGACGTGGCCGCAGCCAGCCGGGCGCCGGCCACGAAACCCATGCCGGTCTGGACGATGGGGTACCGGATGCCGGTCAGCTCGGTGAGCCTGGTCCTGATCGGCGCTGCGCTCGCCGCGCCCGCGCTCGCCGCACCCACGCCCGCCTCGTTCGCGCCGGTCTCGCTCGCACCCGCCCCTGGCGCATCCGATACAGGGATCACGCGAGCTCCTGATCGCGACGCGACTGCGGGTCGAGGTGGTCGCGGATGAGCGCCATCTCCGCGGCAGTGGGCAGCCGGGTCTGCGGCACCTGATACGGCGCCGCCAGCAGGAAGCCAGTCGCCTCGGCCACGTCCGAGACCGTGACGCCGGGATGTACTGAGCGCAGCCGCATGGAGTGATCATGGCTGCCGAAGTCGAGCACGGCCAGGTTCGTCACGACGCGGCGCAGCTCGTGGAACCGGGCCGCTCGGCTGCCCAGCCCAGCTGCCCGGTCGTAGCCGACGCCGCTCACCATGTCGACCTGGTCGACCAGAACCCGCCGAGTGTGCCTCGGCAGCCAGTAGCTCACCGGGTGGTTCACGGTGTTGCCCGGCGCGCCGCGGACGCCAAGCAACTGCGCCTTGGGCCTGGCCCAGTCGCCGATGCAGGAGATGTTCTGGTTACCGAACTGGTCCAGCTGCGAGGCGCCCATCATCACGTGCCGCCTGCCGGCCGCCAGCATCGTGAAGACCTGGCGGAACGGCAGCCACCCCTCGGTCACCCGCCCCTCGCTGGGCTGACTATCGTCCTGCTGTCCCCCATCGTCGCTGATGCCGGCGGGCGCGAGCAGCGTCGCCTCCCCGTCGGTGATCAGCAGGTCAGGCTCGAACGTCAGCTGAGCCAGGCGGGCGCCGAGCGTCGGAATCAGGCCCATCGGGCTCGCCACCAGCGCGCCATCGCCGCGCCAGGCTTCCGCGCAGGCCACCACGCAGATCTCGGCCAGCGTGGCCTCGGTTCCAGTCACGCCCGCGCCTCGGCAGCACCAGCGGGATCAACCGCACCGGAAGAGAAGCGTGCGACCGCCGCCTGGTAGCCGGCCTCTCCATCGGACAGGAACGCGGCCCGGAAATCCTCCCAGGCCTGCGGGCTCGCGGCCGACCTCGCGTATCTGGCCTGGAATGCCTCGTCCCGGTCGTAATCCGGCGCGCAGCTAGTGAAGTGCGCGCCGTTCGGCGTCTCGACCACCCCGGCCACCATCGCCCGGTTGATCAGCAGGCTCTGCAGCGGACCGGCTTTCGTCAGCTCCGACGTCGGCACGATCCGCTCACACGACATGTAAGCGCGCCCGGCCGCCAGGCAGTACAGGTCATCGAAGTACGGGTCGGGACCGAGATACTGACCGTTGCCCCGGGCATCCGCCTGGTTCATGTGCACGAACGCGGCATCCAGCGTCAGCGCAGGCACCGCCACGAACTCCTCGCCGTCGGCATAGGGCGACCGCACCTTGCGCAGGTTCGGGTTGACGCGCAGCACGTCAGAACCGAGCCCGGCCCGCATCGGCAGGAACGGCAGGCGGTGCGCTGCGGCCAGCAGGCCCCAGTGCAGCATCCCCTCGTCAAGCTCGGTCAGCTCGATCGCGCCGCGCTGCCGCGCGTGCCTGAAGTGCGGCTCAAGCGGAATCGAGTCGAGCGATACGAACCCGGTGACCACGCGCCGGACCTTCCCCGCCGCGACCAGCAACCCGACGTCGGGACCGCCATAGCTGACAATGGTCAGGTCGGACAGGGCGGACGCCGCCAGTTCCCGGACCAGCGCCATCGGCTTGCGGCGCGACCCCCAGCCGCCGATGCCGATGGTCATGCCGGACCGCAGCTCGCCGACTACGCCGGCGAGCGTCATCACCTTCCCGGCCTGGCCATTGCCAGCCGGCACAGCTTCATTCGTCATCGGGCCGGCCGGTGACGAACGCCTGCCGCGCACGGTCGGAGATCCCGGTCAGGTTGAGCTCGAAGGTGAACCCCTGCTCATACCGGTAGGACCGCCGTATGTCCACTGGCTCGATGCCGTTAAGTGACTGCTTGGCCAGCCGGATGATCTCGCCGTCCTTCGCGGCGATCTTTGCAGCGAACTCGCGGGCACGGGTCCGAAGCTCGGCCGCCGGCACCACATCCAGCACAGTGCCGTAGCTCTTCAATTCCAGCGCGGGAACGGGGTCGCATGTGTACACCATCGCCCGCAAGAGCTGCTGCGGTACGAGGCGAGCCAGATGCGTAGCAGCCCCAAGCGCGCCCCTGTCGACCTCCGGCAGCCCGAAGTACGCGTCGTCAGCGGCAAGCACGACGTCCGCGCTGCCAGCGAGGCCGACGCCGCCGCCCAGGCAGAAGCCCTGCACCGCAGCAATGACCGGGACGGCGCACTCGTAGACAGCCGCGAAGGCGGCGAAACAGCCGCGATTGGCGCCGATCAGGGCGGCGTAGCCGTCAGTCGTTTGCATTTCCTTGATGTCGACGCCCGCGCAGAAGCCGCGTCCTTCAGCGGCGAGGATCACTGCCCGCACGCCGGCGTCGTTGCCTGCCTCCGAGAGCACGTCTGCCAGGTCGAACCAGCCCTGCACTGGCAGTGCGTTGACGGGCGGGAAGTCGATCACGACCTCGGCGATGCCGCCGCTTGTCCGCAGATCGATTGCCACGCGGGTACCTCGCTCGCACCGTAAACCTAGCGTTTGCTTGGTGAGCGTAACACCGTCAGCGGCCCAAGATCGTGGCCGCAGCCCGGGCCAAACGGCACGCTTGCCCGCTTAGGCTGCCCTCATGCGATTCGTTTTCAGCCCGCCCGCAGACGACGTCGCTGGGCTGCTGACCCTGCCGTGGGCGGAGGAGCTGGCGGACTGGCGGGACGAGCGCCTCGTGGAGATCCGGCAGCGGGGCATCTCCCGGCATGTTGTCAGGTTCGTAGCCGATGGCGGCGAGCTCTACGCACTCAAGTCCATCAGCGAAGACCTGGCAAGGCGGGAGTACCGGATGCTCCGGGCGCTCGCCGACCTGAGCATTCCCGCCGTCAAGGTCGTTGGGATCGTTGTCGACCGAGGCCCGGACAGCGACGCGATCCTGGTAACGCGGTTCCTGGACTTCGCCAGTACCTACCGGGCAGTGTTCGGCAACCCGCGCAGCGGATGCACCACCGACCGGCTGCTCGACGCTCTCGTCGAGCTGCTGGTCAGGCTGCACCTCTCCGGGTTCTTCTGGGGCGACTGCTCGCTGTCCAACGCGCTGTTCCGGGCCGACGCCGGGACGTTCCGCGCCTATCTGGTAGACACCGAAACGAGCGAGAAGCATCCAACGCTGACGGACGGGCAGCGCCGTTTCGACCTCGAGCTGGCCACCGAGCGGGTGTGCGGCGAGCTGATGGACTTGCAGGCCGGGGACTTGCTGCCCGCGGACGTCGATCCGATCGAGGTGAGCGAGGAACTCGAACGCAGGTACTCGGCGCTGTGGGCAGAGCTCAATCATGACGAGCTGTTCAGCCCGACCGATCAGCGGCACCGGATAGCTAAGCGGCTGCGCCGGCTCAACGAACTGGGATTCGACGCCGACGAGGTGGAGCTGATACCCGAGTCGGCCGGCGTCAGGCTCCGGGTTCACACCCGGGTCGCGGACTCCGGCCAGAGCAGCCGGGAGCTCTTCCAGCAGACCGGGATCAACGCCGGTGAGAACCAGGCCCGCAGGCTGCTGAACGATATCTGCAGCTTCCGCGGCTGGCTGGAGCAAAGGTCCGGGCACCCGGTATCGCAAACCGTCGCCGCGCACCGCTGGCTCGAGGAGGTATACGACCCGGTCGTTGCTGCCATTCCCGCAGCGCTGCGCTCGCGGCTGGCGCCGCCTGAGATCTTTCACGAGATCCTCGAGCACCGGTGGTACATGTCGGAAGCAGCCGGGCGGGATGTCGGCACGACGGCAGCGGCCCGGTCCTACTTCGATACGGTCTTGCCTGCGGTTCCGCAGCCGCTAACTGGCGCGCATGACGGCGAGGTAGACGCGGCGGCGGCTACCTAGCGCGTCCTCGGTGACTTAGCATGTGCCGCATGCATCCGCAGGAGGGCGTCCCGCCCGGCCTTGCCGTGGTGATCACTGGCGGCACGCGGGGCATCGGGGCCGGCATCGCTCGTGCATTCCTCCAGGCCAGCGGTCGGGTCATGGTCTGCGGCCGGACGGGGCCAGCCGATGGCGGCCAGCTTCCGGCTGCCGCTGGCCGATCGGCTGAGTTCTGCCAGGCGGACGTGCGCGAGCCAGAGCAGGCGCAGCGCCTGGTTGCCACGGCGGCAGCGGCGTTCGGGCGGATCGACGTTGTCGTCAGCAACGCGGGCGGCTCTCCCGAAGTCGCCGCTGCCACTGCATCGCCTCGCTTTCACCAGAAAGTCATCGAGCTCAACCTGCTCGCGCCGCTGCACGTCGCGCAGAGCGCTAACGCGGTCATGCAGGCCCAGGACAGCGGCGGCTGCATCATCATGATCGGCAGCGTGAGCGGCCTGCGCCCGTCGCCGGGCACGGCCGCCTACGGGGCGGCCAAGGCCGGGCTGCATCACCTGGTCACTAGCCTCGCCATCGAGTGGGCACCGAAAGTCCGGCTCAACTGCGTGGCGCCCGGATTCGTCGCGACCGCCGGCGGCGCGGACCACTTCGGTGACGCCGACGGCCTGGCAGCCGTCCGGCGGACAGTCCCGCTGCAGCGGATGGCAACGCCGGACGACGTCGCGAACGCCTGCCTGTTCCTGTCCTCGCCGCAGGCCTCCTACATCAGCGGGTCGACGCTAGTCCTGAACGGCGGCGGCGAGCCGCCAGCCTTCCTGGCGGCACGCGGAGCGAGCCACATGACCCCTGGGTCACGGATCTGATCGGACGGCGCGTCTGGGTCGGTGTCTTCGACCGCGCCTAACCGGATAGCCGGCCTGCGCCTGCGCCGCTGCGGCGTCTTGCCGAGGTCGGGCGTCAGGGCAGCATTTCGATCGCAAGCGTGGCGGGTGCCAGGCCAGAGAGCGCGGACCGAAGTTCATCCGGGCTGACTCGGGCCAGCGGGACGCGGTATCTGGGTGGGTCGGAGAGCACCGTCAGCAGCTCGGGCCTGCTTCTGCGGATGCCCAAGGGCAGCGACATCAGCGCCAGACTGGCCACATGTCGCAGCCTTCCCGTGGCAGGCGCACCGGAGTCAAGGACGATTTGCAGTATCGAACCGTTCGGATACGAAGAGATCGTTAGCTGGGAGACTTCTTCCCAGCCCAGCCGCACTGGCCGGGCAGTAGCCGTCTTCTTGCCGAGCCAGATGCCGCCGCCATCTGCAGCGAAGGCGCGGGTACTCGCCTTGGTGAAGAGCATGATCGTATAGGCAGCTGCAGCGCCGAACACCGCCAGCGCCAGGACGTTAAACCAGAATGTAAGTCCGCCCTGCCAAAGGAGGCAGAGGTAAATCACCGCGTACCAGACGCAGAACATCCATACGCCGCCTCGCGGGAACGATGGCGACGGGCCCCGGACCAGCGCTGAGTACCCGGCGGTCGCCGCTGCTGGCTCGCTGTCGTCCACTGTCAGCTCCTGGCCTGGAAATGCGGACCAATGTGCCTGACGACCTGATTGCCTCAGCTATGACGATGGGTCTTCAGGATCATGGTCACGGCGCCTATTGGTATACCGTCCGGGGCCGCGCCGGTATAGCCTCCGAGCAAGTAGAACATGTTCCAGTTAGAGGAGCACGTGATGGTTGCTTCGATCAAGACCCATCGGGACGAGGTCGGCCTTACCGGCGGCGAATTGCTAATCGACGGGTCCTGGGGCCCCGGCACAGCGGACCAGGCCTGGACGCACAGCCATCCGGCTACCGGGGAGGAGGTCGCGTCGTTCCCGGTTGCCAGCCCGGCGGACGTCGACCGCGCCGTCCGCGCGGCACGCACGGCATTCGACTCCGGACCCTGGCCGCGGGCGCGTGCTCAGCAGAAGATCCGGGTGCTGCGCAAGATCGCGGACCTGGTCCGCGAGCACGGGGACGAACTGCTCGCGCTGCAAGCACTGGACAACAGCGTGCCGCTGAGCTTCGGCGCCGTGTACGGGATGTCGGCCGCGTTCGTGGCGGACGTGTTCGACCATCACGCCGGCTGGGTTGACAAGCTGTGCGGCGAGACACTCCCGCCTTATCAGGGCGGCGACCACCTCGTGATGACGCTACGTGAGCCCGTGGGCGTCGTCGCTGCGATCGTGCCGTGGAACGCGCCGCTGCTCCTTACCGCCCAGAAGCTGGCCCCCGCCCTCGCCGCAGGCTGCACGGTCGTACTCAAGCCGTCGGAGTACGCCACGTTCGCGGTGCTGCGGCTAGTCAAGCTGATCGAGGAGGCCGGGTTGCCGGCCGGGGTGCTCAACGTCGTGACCGGACCCGGTGACCCGACCGGTGACGCGCTGATCAATCACCCGATGGTCGACAAGATCTCGTTCACCGGAAGCCGCGCCGTCGGCCGCAAGATCATCGAGGCGTCCGCGGGTACCTTCAAGCGGGTCAGCCTGGAGCTCGGCGGCAAGAGCCCGGCGCTGGTGTTCGCCGATGGCGACGCCGGCACGGCGGCCGCGCTGACCATGGGCACCGTGACGCTCGGCTTGTCCGGCCAGGTTTGCCTGGCACAGACACGCGCACTGGTGCACCGGGACAAGGTCGACGAGTTCAACGGGATGGCGGAAATGATCGCCGGGATGGTCAGCTACGGCAATCCGTTCGATCCGGCGGTCACCTCATCACCGCTGATCAACACCCGGCAGCTGGACCGCGTGCTCAGCCTGATCGGCAAGGGCCAGGAGGAAGGCGCACGGCTTGTCTGTGGCGGCACTCGCGGCGACGGCGAACTGGCGGCCGGCAACTTCGTCGCGCCGACTCTGTTCACCGACGTGAACAACGACATGACGATCGCTCGCGAGGAGATCTTCGGCCCGGTGCTGTCGGTGATCCCGTTCACCGACGAGGAGGAGGCCATCAAGATCGCCAACACGACCGAGTACGGACTCGCCGCAACCGTCTGGACGTCCGACATCAAGCGCGCGCTGCGAATGACGCAGGCGCTTCGGGCCGGCACCGTGGGCATCAACGGCTACGGGCTTGAGCCGCACGCCGCGTTCGGCGGTTACCAGCAGTCGGGCATCGGCCGCGAGGGCGGCCGGACGGCGATCGAGGCCTACACCGAGGTGAAGACGGTACTGATACCGACGACCGACGAGATGATGTAGCGCGACCTAACGGGCGCCGAAACCGCCTTGGCCGGGGTCCTTGGTCCCGGCAGTCGGGGCGGTTCGGCCCGGTCGCGCCCTCGCCGCGCCGGGGCATCATTGCGTCATGACAGCATCCTTCGAGCACCCCAGCTACCTGGGCCGGCTGAGCCGGGACCGGGCCACTCAGGCACAGCGATCAGGCTTCGCTGAGCCGTCCGCCCCGTACCGGCGGGACGGCCGCCACTGCGAGCGTGCCTGCTGCTGCTCCGCGCAAGCTGCCGTCGTCGTGATGCTGCCGCCAACGCAAGCCCGGCCGCACGCCACGGATCTGCTGCTCTGCGGGCACCACTTCCGGCAGTCGCGGGCAGGCCTGCTAGCCAAGGGGGCCACGTTCCTGGATCTCGACGGCTGCCCGCTGGCCGCCGACGGGTGGCTTCTGCCGGCCTCCGCGCGCTAGCGAGGCCGCCGGCCAAGGCGTGAACTGCTGGAGAATTCATGGCCATCTCACTCGACGCCGTCGCGCTGGACAAGCCGGAGGACGTCAACGTCATCATCGGACAGGCCCACTTCATCAAGACGGTCGAGGATCTGCACGAGGCTCTGGCCGGCGTGAGCTCACACCTGCGGTTCGGGATCGCTTTCTGCGAGGCGTCCGCCGCGCGCCTGATCCGGCGCTCGGGCAACGACCCTGAGCTGGTCGACCTCGCGGTGTCGGCCGCAGTAACCATAGCTGCGGGCCATACGTTCGTGATCATGCTTCGAGACGGATTTCCCGTCAACGTGCTGAATCAGGTAAAAGCCGTTCCGGAAGTCTGCACGATCTTTTGCGCAACTGCGAATGCGGTCGACGTCCTGGTCGCCATCACCGACCGTGGCCGCGGCGTGGTCGGCGTGGTGGATGGTAAGCCGCCAGTTGGGATCGAAACCGCCGGCGATGTGGCCAGCCGCCATCAGCTACTCCGCGACATCGGCTACAAGCTCTAGCGCCTCGCGCCGCGGCGTCAGCTACCTGGACTCGGGACTTCTGGAGGGCCGTTCGG